>Ga0207733_100434_pt1 | contig 26049 bp, 23 predicted proteins | sample A23P3SouthBayCA_FD_187735 | JGI IMG/M metagenome (GOLD analysis project Ga0207733, IMG submission 187735) | Aerobic enrichment media microbial communities from Eden Landing Ponds, California, USA - A23 P3 (SPAdes) | ecosystem: Environmental > Aquatic > Marine > Unclassified | place: Emeryville... | reverse complement strand
TCCGCCAGGACGTCGCGGCGGTCCGCGACGCGATCCGTGCGCGTGGTGGAGACGACCGCTCCGTCGTCGAGCGAGCGAAGTGGATCGCGCTCGGGGGCTTGCGCGCGGCCTTCACGCGCCGCGATCATCTGGCACTCGCCCTGCAGGCACGCTGTTTCGCCTGGAACCCAACCCTGCCAGCCCTCACGTTCCGGCGACGTGATTATGCCGTCACCATGCTCGGGGTGGTCCTCGCACTCGTTCCGCTCCTCGGTTGGCTGGTGGGTTAATCGGCAGCCGCATCACCGTCGGCTTTGACGTGTGTCGTGCCCGCCGCCTCGGCGTACGCCCGGGTCAACTCCACGAGCGCCTTGCGATACTCGCTCTCGTCGATGTCCCGTGCCAGTGACCGGAAACGGCGCGTGAAAGAGGCGAGGTCGACCCTAGGGGCGTCCGCTGCCGCCACCTCTGCGAGATCGTACAGTCGATGGTCGGCGTCGACGAGGTCGTGGCGCTCGACGAGGGCGAGTGCGAAGGCCGCGTTGACGGCGGTGATCTCCGGATCGGACGCGGCGGTGAGTCGGCGCCAGGCGGTCGGGTTGGCCGCCGGGTCGGCCGGCCGATCCGCGACGGCGACCGCCAGACTCGATTCGAGAAACGGGACGAGTTTGTCGGCCGGCGCGACCTCGACCCACACGTCGTCGGCGTAGATGTCCTTGGCGTGATTGGCGATCTGGTAGCAGTGGGCAACGGTGCGCCGCTCGACGGATTTGCCCGCGAGCGCGAGGAAGATGGCTTCCTCCGTCGACTGGACGTGTGAGGGATGGGACTGTTCGTACCGCACCATGTGGGCGAACTCGTGGAGGGCCAGCTCCCGGGCCATCGCCGACGTGGCTGCGGCGCGGGAAATCGTCAACAGGTGGCCCTCCTCGCCGTGCTGAACGCGCGTGCGCTCCGTTGGGTCGTCAGTCACCTCGATGGACACCGGTCGCTCGATGTCGTGTTCGGTCGCGAAAAGGTCACGTGCGCCGAGGAACGGTTCCGCCGGACCACCCCGGACGTGCACATCCATGTGTAGCCGTACCATGGACTGTGCGGATATGACTCTTGTGCCGATCACCGGCGGAGCCTGCCGAGGGTCCTTCACGTCCCTGCGATATCGGTTGTCCTCGGAACCAAAGCAGGTGAATCGCAGCGGGTCAGCGCAAAACAGGTCGTTACGCGTCGTCGGACGCGTCCTGGAGCAGTCGTTCGATCGCTTCGGCGATTTCCTCGTAGGATTGCATCGCCAGGCCGTCCGTCGTGATCAACACGCCTTCTCGATCGCTGGTCACGCGGAGGAGGTAGCCGTTCTCGAAGGCACGCACCGTGAACTTGTACGCACCGAGTTCGGAGTTCTGGTACGCATTGTCGGTCTGTTTGTACCCCTGCCATTCGTGACCGACGAAGGTATCGAGGTCGGCGTCCTGTTCGAGGTCGCTGCGGAGATAGAGTTGCTCGAAGTTTGCGCGGGTAAAGTAGGTGACCGAGCGGAGGCTGTCACCCGTGGCCGTCCGTGCCGTCGTGACGATGCTGTCGGCCAGCGAATCCGAGAGGATGTTCCGACCCATACACGCGTATGCACTGGCAGAACCATAACTTCGGTGCTACCGGAACCCCGTCCCCACCGGGATTCGCCATGAACTTCGACACCGTATTACCGGCCCCGGCCGGAGGCTGCAGCATGAACGTCGGTCTCGTCATTCTCGATGGCTGGGGGCTGAATCCGGACGCGGACGTCCGCGATGCAGTCGCCGCCGCGGACACGCCACACTTCGATCGGTACTGGAACGAGGGCGCACACGCGACGCTTGCAACCTTCGGCCGCCGAGTCGGCCTCCCCAGCGGCCAGATGGGCAACTCCGAGGTCGGCCACCTCAACATCGGTGCCGGCCGCGTCGTCACCCAGGAGTCGGCCCGCATCTCCGAAGCGATGGAAGCGGGCGAACTCGGGGACGTCGACGGGATCGCCGCGGCGTTCGACCACGCCGAGGAACACGACGGTCAGGTCCACATTCTCGGCCTCATCAGCGACGGGGGCGTCCACTCCTACCAGGCCCACGTCCACGCACTGATCGACGTCGCCGCCGATCGGGCGGTGCCCGCCGTCACCCACGCCTTCACCGACGGCCGTGACACCTCACCGACCGGTGGCGAGGCGTACCTCGCTCGCCTGGAAACGCACGCCGCCGAGCGGGGGACTGGCGAGGTAGCGACCGTCTCCGGGCGCTACTACGCGATGGACCGAGACCAGAACTGGGAGCGGACGCGACGCGCGTACGACGCCATCGTCGACCGTGCGGCCGACCACACCGCGCCGTCCGCCGTCGACGCGGTGCAGGCGTCCTACGACCGGGGCGACACCGACGAGTTCGTCGAACCGACCGTGATCGACGATACGCCGGCGCTGACGGACGGTGACGCCGTCATCTTCGCGAACTTCCGCTCGGATCGCGCTCGGCAGTTGACGCGGATGCTCGCCGACATCCAGCCCAACGCCTGGGGCGGGGACACTGCGCCACCGGACACCCACGTGGTGACGATGACCCAGTACGATGCGACGTTCGACCTCCCGGTCGCCTTCCCGCCCAACCAGCCAGCGGACACGCTGGGCGAGGTGCTGGCCGACACCGGGCACACCCAGCTTCGGCTCGCCGAGACCGAGAAGTACGCCCACGTCACCTATTTCCTCAACGGTGGTCGCGAAGTGGAGTTCGACGGTGAGATCCGTGAAATCGTCGAGAGTCCCGACGTGCCGACCTACGACCTCCAACCCGAGATGAGCGCACCCGCGGTCACCGACACCGCCATCGACGTCATCGAGACCCAGGACCCGGACGTGATGGTGCTGAACTACGCCAATCCGGACATGGTGGGTCACACCGGTGACTTCGAGGCAGCCATCGCGGCCGTGGAAGCCGTCGACGCTCAACTAGGACGGCTGGTCGACGCGATCCAGGCCGCTGGCGGCGCGGTGCTTCTCGTCGCCGATCACGGCAACGCCGACGACATGGGAACCGACGCCGAGCCGCATACGGCCCACACCCTCAATCCAGTGCCCTTCGTTTACCTCGACGCGGATGGCACGAACGGCGGCCGACGTGCTCGCGAGGGCGGCACACTCGCCGACGTGGCACCGACGATTCTCCAACTCGTGGGGATCGAGCAACCCACAGCGATGACCGGCGAGAGTCTGCTCGAATAAGGGCTACAGGGGATCGAGGCAACGTTGCCTGGGAGCGAGTGCGCGTTTCACTGCGACTCAGCGTCCGCTTCCACCCGGTCGGTCTCGGTCAACTCGACTTCGATGCGGAGGGGGTCAAGTAGCCGCTTGATACGATCACGTTCGGCCTCGATCGTCGAGTGATCGCCGGGCGGATAGGCCTGGGCGAGTTCGAGTGCTCGCTCGGCGGCGGCCAGCGCGTCGGTGAGCAACTCGTGGGCCGACGCCGGATTGTCCGCGTCCCGCTCGAACTCCCCCGCCGCACGGTCGTCGCGGGCCGCGTCGAGATGGGCCTCGATCAGGGCCCCGATGACGCGCTCGGCGTCCTCGCGGGTGGCCCCTTGATCACCCTCGAAGGGCGATTGCTCGTCGGCAAGAAGCGTCGCCGCGGACTGGTAGCAACTGAACGCCGATTCGAGTGCGTCGATCCGGTCGTGGCGATCCGTCGCCTCCTGAGCAGTCTGATAATACTCCTCGGCGTCGGCCACCGGCCGAGCGGTGATGGTCCCCGCTAACTGGTCGATGCGCGTCCGCGTGTCGGCGACGGTCCCGCTCACCGCGGTCGTGCCACCGTCGGCGGCCGCGGTGGGATCGGACAACAGTGAGGCGGCCGCTTCGACGTGGTGGCGTGCCGCCTGAAGGCGGTCGTGGCTCGCTTCGTACTCATGCGTGTCGAGCAGCTGTTCGGATTCGTCCGCGAGCGCCTCGGCCTGGCGACGATGGGCCACACCTGCCAATTCGTCGATGTCGTCGGTCAACTCATCCACTCGCTCGCCGAGTGGATCAAAGGGTGTATCCGCGGCGAGAGTGCTCGCGGCGTCCAGGGCGTCACGTGCCTCCTCGACCGCGGTGGAACAGCGTTCCCAGTCGGCCGCGTCGAGGGCTGTCTCGAGTGTCTTACGGGCACTCGCCGCCGTCCCGAAATGTGTCTCACACGCGGCGTACACCTCGCCGGCAGTTTCCAGGAACGACTGGACATCGGCGACGGTGTTCGTCTCCCGAGCGGTAAACGAATAGGTCGTCTCCTCCGTTTCGACGAGGACGCGCTGGGTCAGTGTCTCCGTCTTCGCCACAGCCTCGACCACGTTCTCGTAGGCGACGGACTCGACGTGGTCACCGGTGCGCGTGGGGGGATCGCCGACCAGAAACAGAACGCGGCGATCGGTCAAGATGGCGACGGCCCCACAGTCCTCGGCTGGTGGGATCTGGCCGTCGTCCGTCCCCGCGCGTTCCAGCCCGACCTCGCGATTGCGGAGGACGAATTCGACGGCCTCGTCGCTACCGAGGTGGGCCGCGACGGGATTGTCGCGGAGCCAGGTATCAGCCGCTAACTGTGAAAGGCTATCATTCGGCGTCATTCGTCCCCCTTACCGACGCGTCAATCGCGCCAGTACGTCATCAGTATGCACAGGCATATCGCCAATAAAGTTACCGTTCGGTGCCCACCGTTGCCGTCTCCGGGGTGGCCTCCGCCAGCGAATCCGGCCATCGGCGCCCGGCGAGCGATCAGTCCAGCCTGAAGGAGAGATCAAGCGCCGGTGCCGAGTGAGTGAGACTGCCCATCGAGATGACGTCCACGCCGGTCCTGGCGTAGTCGGCGACGTCACCGATTGTAATCCCACCAGAGGCTTCCGCGAGAACCGCGTCGTGGCCCGCCGCGGCCAGTCGGTCGACCGCGTCCGTCACCGCGGCTGGTGACATATTGTCCAGCAAGACGACGTCGGCACCTGCCGCCGCGGCCCGCGGCGCGTCCGCCGGGCGGTCGACCTCGACCTCGATTTTCGTCGCGAACGACGCCCGCGCCCTCAATCGCTCGACCGCGTCAGTCAGCCCCATCGCAGCGACGTGGTTGTCCTTGACCATCACCATGTGCGAGAGGTCGAGTCGATGCGTGTCCCCGCCGGCCGCTGCGACCGCGCGTTTCTCGACGCCACGCAACCCGGGCGTCGTCTTGCGCGTACACGCGATGGTAACTTCGTCGTCGACGGTCCGCGCTTTCTCGACCGCGGCCGCCGTCTTCGTCGCGACGCCGCTCGCGTGGCCGACGACGTTGACGGCCACGCGTTCGGCCCGGAGCACGTCACGCGCGCTCCCGCTCACCGTCAGCACGGCGTCACCCGATGCGATCGAGTCCCCGTCCGCGGCGAGTAATTCCGCGTCGACGTCGACGTACTCGAAGACGGCCTGGCCGGCCCCGAGGCCAGCAATGGTGCCCGCTTCCGTCGCCACGAGTCGTCCCTCGGCCATCCCCGGCACGTCGTTGGTGACGTCGTGGTGGCCAACGTCCTCGACGAACCAGGATTCGATCGTCGAATCGAGAAGCATTAGCGACCCTCGCCCTCGGTCCCGCCGTCGGCCGCTGACACCAGGTGATGGGTGCCGACGCTCTCCTCGTTCTCGCTGGCGTGGCGAGCGATCAACAGCGCCGTCACGGTCGCGTTGCGTAGCTCGTACAGCGGCCGTGACGTCCGGGTGCGCACGTACGCGTCGACCTCGCCCTTGAGGCGGCGGAGGACGCCCATCGCTTGGTGCAGCTCCGCCGGATCGCGCTCCAGGCCGACGTACTCGTTCATCACGCGGCGAAGACGGTGGAACTTTCCGCGGGCGAAATCCGGCGGGAGTTCCGGGTCCCGCTGGCCGAGCGCCGGCGGTTCGATGACGTCGACCGTGCCATCGATACTGGCCGCCGACTCGCCGGCGCGGAGCCCCCAGACGAGCCCTTCCAGCAGGCTCGTCGAGGCCAGCCGGTTGGCGCCGTGGACACCGGTCCTGGCACACTCGCCCACCGCGAAACAGCGATCCAGGCTCGTCCGGCCGCGGTCGTCAACCGCTACCCCGCCACAGAGGAAGTGCTCTGCCGGCGCCACCGGGATACCAGTCGTCCAGTCGATCCCACGTTTCTCGGCTTTGCTCGCCAGGTCGGGGAACGCCGCGGCGAAATTCAGTGGCGAGACGTCGAGTTGGACCCCACCCGTCCGCTCGATTTCGGTGTTGACTGCTCGGGCGACGACGTCGCGGGGTGCCAGTTCGGCGGCCTCGTGAACGTCGGGCATGAACCGATCACCGTCGGCGTTTCTGAGCACGGCGCCCTCCCCACGGACCGCCTCGCTGACCAGGAAGGGGCCCGCTTCACCACCGTCTTCACCGGCCGCACGCCCGGGGAACACTGTCGGATGGAACTGGACGTACTCCATGTCGGCCACCTCGGCACCAGCCAGGGCGGCCATCGCGATGCCGTCGCCGGTCGAGCCGGCGGGGTTGGTCGTCCGCTCGAACAGTTCGCCGATACCGCCGGTCGCGAGAATCGTCGCGCCGGCGAACAGCGGCGCGACCGCCCCGTCCGTTTCGAGCATGGCGCCGTGCACGCGGCCCTCGTGACGGAGCAGTTCCAGTGCAGCCGTGTCGTCCTGGATGTCGACCGCCTCGTGGGCATCGAGGTAATTGAGAAACGGGACGTGAATGTGCTTGCCCGTGGAGGCGTCGACGTGGAGGATGCGGTCGGCGCTGTGGGCCGCCTCGCGGCCGAAGTCGAAGGCAGTGTCGTCCTCGCCGTCGCTCTCGGTGCCCGCAGTCTCGGTGCTCGGGAGGTCCTCCGCCTCGTCGAACGCCACGTCGAGGGTGTCGACCAGGACATCCCGGACGGCTGCGTTCGCGTTGTCGACCAGCACGTCGACGGCGTCCGGGTCCGCGGTGCCAGCGGAGGCGTCGAGGATGTCCCGTTTGAACTGTTCGGGATCGTCACGCGCGACCGCGATACCGCCCTGGGCCCACCACGAGGAGGCCCCTTCAGGTCGCTTGGCTTTCGTGACGATAGTCACGCTCGCGCCCGCACGCGCCGCGGCGAGCGCGCTCGCGAGGCCGGCGATGCCGGAGCCGACGACGAGGACGTCAGTGGTTGGCGCATCCTCTGGCGTCGCGGCGGCGTTATCCGTGGCGGTTTCCGGGCCATCGGTGGCCGCCATCGATTCCTCGCCCGTCGTAGATTCGTCTGCATCGGCGGATTCGCTCATCTATATTTCGAGCATCCGGTCCAGCGCGAGGCCAGCCAGTTCCTTCTCCTGGGGGGCGACCTCGATGACGTTGCGCTCGCGGCCCTCCAGCAGTTCTTCGAGGACCCACGTGAGGTAGTTCGGATCGATCTGGCGCATCGCGTTACAGTCCATGCACGCGTCCCCACAGAGTGGCAGGACGTTCACCTCGGGATGCCAGCGCTGGAGGTGCTCCGTGAGGTGGATCTCCGTGCCGATGGCCCAGGTGTCGCCAGGGTCGGCGTTCTCGATGGTCTCACAGATTGCCGCGGTCGAGCCTGCTTTGTCCGCCGCCTCGACGACTTCGCGCCGGCATTCGGGGTGGACGATGACCTTCGCGTCCGCGTGGGCGTCGCGGATCGACTCGATGTGGTGTTCGCGGAATCGCTCGTGGACCTGGCAGTAGCCGTCCCAGAGGATGACGTCGTTGTCGACGGCCTTGCTCGCGTCCTTGCTCTCGGGGTCCCAGGGGTCCCACTCGACGATTTCGTCCGCCAGGCCCAGTCGGTGGGCCGTGTTGGTCCCGAGATGTTTGTCCGGGAGAAAGAGAACCTTCTCGCCGCGCTCGAAGGCGTACTCGAAGGCCTTGTGGGCGTTCGAGGAGGTGCAGACGAGTCCACCCTGGTCGGCACAGAACGCCTTCAGGTCCGCGTAGGAGTTCATGTACGTGATCGGGATGATGGTCTCGTCCGTGGCGGCGGTGAGTTCGGCCCACGCCGCGTCGACCTGGAGTGCCTCGGCCATGCCGGCCATCGGACAGGAGGCCTCCATCGAGGGCAGGATCACCGTCTGGTCGTCGTCGGTGATGATGTCCGCGGATTCGGCCATGAACGTCACGCCACCGAAGATGACGTACTCAGCGTCGGCGGCGGCCGCCTCCTTCGATAGCTGGTAGGAATCGCCGATGAAGTCCGCGTGTTCGACGATCTCCCGGCGCTGATAGTTGTGGCCGAGAATGACGACGTCGTCACCGAGTGCTTCGAGCGCAGCCGTGATGCGCTCGCTCCGTTCGTCCTCCGTCAACTCCCGATACGCCGGCGGCAGTTGTTCGAGGTTGTCGTACTTGAAGAGACTGAGGTCAGTCTCGAACCGGGCAGTTTCCATTTTCGCCACGTGAGCCCACCGTTGGTTGAACGGGTTGAAGCGGGCCGTATTGAAAAGATTTTGCCTTCAAAGCTGTCCTTCGGTGACTTTTCGACCGTCGGAGGGCCGTAATGATTGTGATGTGGTACCTAATGTCACTCACCTGGCCGGCCAGCAGAGCATCCCACGAACGCGACAGCCTCGTAGCCGGCACTGGACGGCGGAGGGGAACCCTTAGGGCCCTTCCCGGCAAGCGTTCGCGCATGACCGACGCCACCGCGCTGGCCGAGCGCGTCCTCGCGGGCGACCTCCGCCTGTACCAACTCGAGGACCACGCCGACCCCGAAACCGCCGCCGCTGCACGCCGCGTCGTCCTCGAAGAGGAAACGGGCATCACGCTCGAAGAGAGTGCCGAGTACACCTTCGCAGCGAGCGACGTCGAGGCCAACGTCGAGAACCTGGTTGGTGGCACCCAGTTACCGCTCGGCGTCGCCGGGCCGCTCGCGATCGACGGCGAGGCGGTCAGCGACGTCGCGGACGGCCCCGCGGAACGCTACCTGCCGCTGGCGACGACGGAGGGGGCCCTGATCGCGAGCGTTAACCGCGGCTGTGCGACGATCACGGCCGCTGGCGGCGCGAACGCCCGCGTGACCAAATCGGGAATGACCCGAGCGCCGGTGTTTCGCGTCGCCGACGTCACGGAGGGCGCCGAGGTCGCACGCTGGGTCGAGGACAACGTCGATCGACTGGCCGAGGCCGCCGAATCGACGACCAGCCATGGTGAACTTCAGGAGGTGACGCCCTACGTCGTCGGCGACAACGTCTTCCTGCGGTTTTCCTACGACACGAAAGACGCGATGGGGATGAATATGGCGACCATCGCGACGCGGGCAGCGAGTGAACTCATCGAAGCCGAGACGCCCGCCTCGCTGGTCGCCCTTTCGGGCAACCTCTGTTCGGACAAGAAACCCGCCGCGATCAACGCCATCGAGGGCCGCGGCCGTTCGGTGACTGCCGACGTCCGGATTCCGAACGACGTCGTTCGCGACCGCCTCAATGCCGACCCCGACGCCATCGCGGAGGCGAACACGCGAAAGAACCTCGTCGGGAGCGCCAAAGCCGGGAGTCTCGGGTTCAACGCTCACGCGGCGAACGTCGTCGCGGCGGTCTTCCTCGCGGCGGGCCAGGACGCGGCCCACGTCGTCGAGGGATCGAACTGCATCACGACGATCGAGGCACGCGAGGACGAACTGTACGCCAGCGTCTCGCTGGCGTCCTGCCAGGTCGGCACGGTCGGGGGCGGGACCGGCCTCCCCACCCAGGCCGAGGCGCTCGAACTGTTGGGCGTCGCCGGCGGTGGCGATCCACCAGGGGAGAACGCCGACGCCCTCGCGGAGATCGTCGCCGCCGGGGCCCTCGCCGGGGAACTCTCCTTGCTCGCGGCACTGGCCTCCCGCCACCTCTCGTCGGCCCACGAGGAACTGGGGCGGTAACCACGCCCTTGGTCGACCCACGCCCGTGACAGCGAGCGCCCACGCTTCTGTGATGCGTCGACGAACTGGTCACCCGATTTTACTTTGACGTCGGTGTTAGCTGGCGTTGATACACCGACCGAGTCTCCCATCGAGTGGCGTCCGTCGGTCAGCACCGCGGGCGTCCCCAGGTGACAATGGATCGAACGACAGCGCCGACCGAAGGGGAATCGTCAGTCCGTCGCTGGCTGGGACTCGTCAAACGCGTGGCGACGACGCTGGCCGCACTCGCGGCCGTCGGCAAAGCACTCGGCTGGCTCTAGATCGGCCCGGCCGACTGTCCTCGCCGCGCTGTCCGCTCAGAGGCGTCGGTACGTGCCGCCACTTTTCGACAGTTCGCCAGCCCGAACGAGTTTTTCGAGCATCGACCCCACCCGCTCGGCATCGCCCCCGTGGGACGCGACGAACGCCTCCACGGTCTCTTTCGTCGGCCCTTCGCGTTCTTCGACCGCCGCGAGCACGAGTTCCTTGCGTGATCGGGTGTCTCCGGTCGCGCCACGGTCGAGACGCTCGGCCGCGGCGTCGATTTCGCCCACGTCCAGTCCGGCACCCTCGAGGTACTCCTCGTCGCTGACCGCCGGATTCTCGACCGCCGTCTCCAGTTCAGCGAACGAATCGAGTTCAGCGAACGCCTCGTCCTGATCCTGCCGGGCCGCCAGCATCGCTGCGCGCATCTCGCGGGCGTGATCCTCGTCGTCGGTTTCGAGAAACTTACGGCGTTTTGCCATCGCTCGTCGGCTCCCACAGCGAGGACACTGGCTTGACTCCCCACCGAGTTCGACGATCCAGAGGGCCGAACACTCGCTGCACCCGACGACCGCGTACATATGCTGGCCTGTGGCCCATTCGGTGATGAATCTGCCGCTCGGGGGTGGTCCGCCAGTCCCGAGAGGCGACGTGCCGGCAATTCGTTGGCCGGTCGTCGGCAGAAATCTTAGGTGTATCAGGACCGTGACTGGGGTATGCATCGCCCCGGCAGGCGGGCGCGAACGATCGGGAGCGTGTTCGGGCTCGTCGTCCTCCTTACCCTGGCCGGCTGTGGCGGGTTCACCGGGGGCAACGAGACGCCGACCGTGACCCCCGCACCGGTCCCGGAGCCGGAGTTTCCCAACGCGGACAACCGGGGGAGTGACGGCGTCGAGGGGCGCACGTTGATCGATCGCCACCAGGCAGTCATCGGCGACACGTCCTACACCCTCGAGGAGATCTTCCGCGTTGGGCCACCGGGGAACGCGAGGTACTCACAGCAGATTGCCGCTCGGGCGGGTCCGAACCACGAACCGCTCTACCTGCGCGAGCAGGTTCGGGCCGAACACCCCTCGGTGCCGTCGCTCAACGAGAGTATCTGGTGGGACGGCGAAATCGCCACCTTCCGGCACATCCTGAGCGACGACCGCACGACGATCTTCAAGGTCGCCGGTGATCCGACATCGCGCGTGTACCTCGGTGGGCAGTTCGCAGTCCTGCTCGAATCCATGACCGTGACAACCGTCGAACCGGGGCCGAACGACACGACGGTCGTCGCGGGGACCATCGACCGGCCCGGGCTGGTACCCTCGATCGATGGCCTCCAGGACGTGGAGAACACCACGGTGACGATCCGGGTCCGGCCGGACGGCATCATCGATCGGCTCGTCGTGGGGTACGACGCCAGATACTACGGAGAGGGGCCACTCGACGTGCGGTACGCCTATCGCGTCGAGGACATCGGCACCACGGCACTCGACCTACCGGCGTGGCTCGAAGCGTATCGGACCAACGGCGCGGCAGGGACCGAGACCGGAAACGGCTCCGGTAGTTGAGTGGCGCGTTGCCACGAACGTGGTGTGGGACGCTCAGGCGAGTGAGTCGATCGTCTCGATGACTTCGTCGGCGAACTCGCTGGTCGAGAGCTTCGTGCCGCCCTCGATCTGACGTTCGAGGTCGTACGTGACGTGACCGGCCGAAATCGTGTCCTCGACGGCGTCACGGATCAGGTCGCCGGCGTCGGCCCAGCCCAGATAATCGAACATCAGGCGGCCCGAGAGGATCATCGCGGTCGGGTTGGCCATGTCCTGCCCGGCACGTTTCGGCGCGGATCCGTGGACGGGTTCAGCGAGCATGCGAGCGTTGCCGAAATTCCCGCCCGGTGCGATACCGAGACCACCGATCTGTGCGCCGGCGGCGTCCGACAGGTAGTCGCCATTGAGGTTCGGCATCGCGAGGACCTCGAACTCGTCGGTGCGCAGTTGCATCCACTGGAGCATCGCGTCGGCGAGGCGTTCCTCGACCATGACGGCGTCTTCCGGGATGTCGACCTCGTCCTCGGTCTCCCAGAGTGAGTCGGGTGCGGCGAACACTTCCTCGTCGGGGTACTCCTCTTCGGCGACCTCCATGCCCCACTCGCCGAACTGGCCCTCGGTGAATTTCATGATGTTGCCCTTGTGGACCAGCGTGACCTTGTCGCGGTCGTGCTCGATGGCGTAGTCGATCGCGCGCCGGACCAGCCGTTTCGAGCCCTTCTCGGAGATCGGCTTCAGCCCGATGCCGATCGGTCCCTCGTGCATCACGTCGTCGAAGTCCATCTCCTCCTCGACGAAATTCCGGATTTTCTCGACGTCCTCGGTGCCCGCTTCCCACTCGATGCCGGCGTAGACGTCCTCCGTGTTCTCACGGAAGGTGACCATGTCCATCTCCTCGGGGGCCTTCATCGGGGAGGGGACGCCCTCGAGGTAGTAGGTCGGTCGCACGTTCGCGAAGAAGTCGAGTTGCTGGCGGAGTGCGACGTTCAGCGAGCGGAAGCCGGCGCCGACGGGCGTCGTCAGCGGGCCCTTGATCGCGACGCGGAACTCCTCGATCGCGTTGGTCGTGTCGGCAGGCAGGTTCTCGTCGTAGCGCTCGCGGGCGGAGCTGCCAGCGTAGACGCGCATCCAGGCGACGTCGCGGCCAGTCGCGTTGGCCGCTGCGGTCAGGACTCGCTGGGCGGCCGGGGCGACGTCTTGCCCGATGCCGTCACCGTGAATGATCGGAATGATCGGCGTCTCCGGAACGTCAATCACGTCGCCGTCCTCGTCGACGACTTCGATCGGCTCTCCCTCGCTGGGAACGTCCACGTGCTCGTATGTTGCCATACGCGCGTTTCGGAACTTTCGCCTAAAGGCGTGCCGCTTTCGGTGGGGTGTGAGACACCCCGTCACGCACCGCCGGCGTATTGCGGTTTCCGGGCTGTGTTTGGCGAAAGTGAACAGCGAAATCCGACTTGATAACAACCCAGTAGTGGCCCCAGACCGCCGCAGACCCTCCCTCGCGCCGCTTTCGTTGGTAGCATATACTGTGATCCGAGACTCATTGCGCGCGGGTGGCCTAGTCGTTTTCTGAAAGTGAATGGCGTTGCGCGTTACCACCGTTCAAGGCTACCGCGGCACGGCGCGGAGAATCAGGATTTAGGCGCCGGGACAGGCGTCGACGTTCGGATTGATTTTGTTCGATTTGTCGCCCGCTTCACTCCAGATGAGTACCTCGTCGATGGTGATGTCGGCTTCGAACGTCGTGGTTCCATCGTACCCCTCGGTATGCATCTCGTTGGTGCCGTCGATAAGGCCGATGGCGACGGCGCTGTAGGGCTCGTCGGCTTCGATGGTGACCTTCTGGCAGGTGTTGTAGGTGACCGTCGGCTGGAACTGACCGGTGCCGCCCACACTGGCGTCCTGGCCGGTCTGATTCTCGATGCCCTCCGCCGTCGGGGTCGCCGTGCCATCGCCGCCATCGTCCGCCGATGTGTCCACCTCCGTCGGCGCGTCGGTGCTCATCGGCTCGGTGTCCACGTCGGTATCGGTGCCGTTGCCGTCACCGTCGCCACCACAGCCAGCGAGGAGGACAGTGCCGAGGGCCAGAAAGCGGCGTCGTCGCATGCACCGCTCTCCTCGGCCGAGCTACATATGCTTTCCCACCGTTCGAATCGGGGAGTGTTCGAGGATCACCAAGAGGACCACTAGCGCGTCCCTCCGGGCCCGTCCGTCACGAACGAGTTTGTGGAAATGGCTGGGTGGCACTGGTTTCTCGAAACCGCAAGCTACGTATCATCCGCTCCCAGAGTAGCATCCGAATGGGAGACACCGTCCTCCTGACCGGCGCCGGTGGTGCCGTGGGCGAGGCCATCCTGAAGGGACTCGCCGACGCCTACGAGTGGAACTTGATGTTTCACAGCCCACCGGTCGAGGAACCGGACGTGCCCTACGTCGTCGGCGACGTCACCGACGACGAGGAGGTGCGCGAAGCGGTCGACGGTGTCGATTCGATCATCCACCTCGCGGGCGACCCGCGGCCGGACGCCCCCTGGCGATCCGTCCTGTCGAACAACATCGACGGGACCCAGAAGATGTACGAAGCGGCCATCGAGGAGGGCGTCGAGCGCTTCGTCTACGCGTCCTCCAACCACGCCGTTGGCGCCTTCGAATCCGACGCGCGGACGCCGGAGATGTACCGCACCGAGGACGACTTTCTTCTGGATGGCACGGAACTCCCGCGCCCTGGGAACCTCTATGGCGTTTCGAAGGCCACTGGGGAGATCCTCGGTCGCTACTATCACGACGAGTACGACATTGCCGTGTGTAACATCCGGATCGGCAACCTGACGAAGGGCCATCCACCGATCGACTACGAACGCGGGCAGGCGATGTGGCTCTCCTACCGCGACTGTGCGCACATCCACGAGTGCGCGCTGGAGGCTGACTACGAGTTCGAGATCGTGTACGGCATCTCGGACAACGACCGCAAATATTACTCGCTCGAACGGGCGAAAGAGGTCCTCGGCTACCGGCCCCAGGACAACTCCGCACACTTCGAGGGCGAGGACCGCGTGGTCGAGCCGGACGCCTAACGCTTCTCGAACAGTCCGTCGACGTCGGCCTCCTTCCCGCGTTCGCGATCGACGTGGCTTTGCAATCGCTGTACTACGGTGGCTCGTCGGTCGGGCTCGCGGACGAACGCGAAGACGAGGCCAGTGAACGGCCCATCCCCCGCAGTGTCGATTTCCTCGCGAGCGTACGCGATGGCGGCCTCGATCGCGTCCAGGTCGTAGCCGTCTTCCTCGGCCAGCACGGTCGCGACGATAGCGGTTGCCGCGAAATCCAGGTCGTCGTAGCCAAGCGGTTGCCCATCGTGGCGGAGTTTCGGTGGCTCGGTCTCTCGAGCGCGTGCTGGATCCGCAGCGATGGTTTCGAGAAACGGCCGCACGTTCGCGAGGTCGATCCCCCGGTAATCGGCCGGAAGCGTGGACAGGTACCCAGTAGCGCTCTCGGCGAGGCCCTGGGCTCCGGCGTCATTGTTTTGCTCGAGGTGATACACGACGGCGGTGAATTGGATGAGTCCGTGGAGGAGCAACTCGTCGTCCGTCCCGGAGTCGAGGTCGAGCCAGTAGTCCTCCCAGGCGTCGTGGGCGGCGTGGAATCGCCCCTCGTTGTAGATCGCGACGCCGGCACGGAGGTTCGCTCGCATCACCAGGACGTACGCGGTCCGGGGGGATAAGCGACCGGCGTTCTACGCTCCCCGATCTGGCGGGAGGGGTCCCGAGGGGAGCGCGGTGTACCGAGTCCAGTTCCCCACTGGCCCGCTCAGTGGACCGGCGCGAGGAGAAGGCCCGAATCGTTCACTCATGCACGAGTGAAACCCACGGACAGGGACGGGTTTTTCGAATTCGACCGACAGATTAACGTCCGTATTCGACCCAATTTTACCTGTCAATGAGTCCTAACGGTCCCGCCGCGGACGTCGCCATCCACGGCGTCATTCCGCCGACGATCACCGCCTATTACGACGATGAAGATCTGAACCTCGAGGCGACGGCGGCCCACGCCCGCTTCGTGGTCGACCGGGGCGTCCACGGCGTCTTCCCACTGGGCACCAACGGTGAGTTCCCGATGCTCAAACCTGACGAACGAGCGGCGGTCATCGACGCCGTGGTCGAGGAGGTCGGCGACGAGGTACCGGTGCTGGCTGGCGTGAGCGCGCCGAGCACGCGCAACACCGTCTCCTACGCGCTGGACGCCCAGGAGAACGGCGCGGACGCCGTCGTCGTCGGCATCCCCTACTACTACCCCATCGACAGCGAGGCGATCATCGAACACTACGAGGAAGTCGTCGGCGCCGTCGACATCCCGGTCTTCGTCTACCACTATCCCGCCCGCATGGGCAACAAACTCGAACTGGAGACGATGAATCGCATCGCATCGATCGAGGGGATCGTCGGCGTGAAAGACACCAGCGGCGACGTCGCCTGGCTCGGCCAGACCATCGACCAGAACCCGGAACTGACCTACCTCGCGGGCCTCGATTCCTTGCTGTTCGCGGAACTCGAAATCGGCTGTACCGGTCTCGTCAGCGCCGTCTCCAACGTTTTCCCGGAGATCACCGTCGAACTGTACGAGTCCTACGTCGCCGGCAACGAAACCCACGCCAGCGACCTCCAGAGCACCGTCTTCGACGTCTGGAAGGCCCTCGATCGCGGTCCGTACCTCGGCGGTGTCAAATCCGCCCTCGACCTTCACCTCGAGGTCGACTTCGATCCCGGGCCCATGCGGCGCCCGCTCAAGCGCATGAGTCAGGAAGAAGAGGTCCAACTGGAACGAACGCTCCGGACGCTGGACCTGATCTAATCCCTGCCAGGCTGGGCAATGAGGTTCTCTTGCTGGGTCACTACAGCACGCCGAACCCACCGAGGAGTAATCGCACCCCGATGATCGTCAGCAGTGACAGCACCAATCCACGCCGCTGGGCCTCGCTGACCGCGTTCCGTACACGTTTCCCGACAGCGACGCCGGCAACGGCAGGAATCACGGCGGCCAGCGAGAGGACGAACAGCCACTGGTCCGGGTAGAGTCCAAGCGCCGCGGCGGCGCCGACGCGCACCCCGTTCACACCGAGAAAGACCATGGCGACGACGCCGACGAACAAGGAATGAGAGAGGTCGACGCTCCGGAGGTACGCGATCAGCTGGACGCCGACGTTCGTCCCGCCGAAGATGGCCCCGCCAACCGCGCCGATCCCGACCATTGCCGGGACCGATTCGACGAAACACGTGGATTTTGCCACACCGAGGCCAGGGACCGACACCCGCCGCTGGACGGTCGCGACGAATCCCAGCGACAGCACGCCCAGACCAATCGTCAGCGGCGCCTGTGGAATTTCCCGAAGTGCGATCATCCCAACGATGGTGCCCACTACTGTCGCCAGGACGAGCGGGGCAAAACGTGTCCCACAGCTGCGTAACTGCTCGCTCGAAAGTTCCCGTGCCAGTGCCGCGTTGGTCGCGAACACTGGCACGATCATGAACACCACCGCCGTCGCTGGATCGATCAGCGTCGCCAGCAACATGGTGCCGACGACGGCAAACCCAAAGCCAGCGACGCCGCTGACAGCCCCTGCGAGCAGGATAATGGCGACGATTAGCAGGTGGGCGACAGTCACCGTGGGAAGCACACGAAAGAACTCTCGAATCGACGTATAATCCTATCGCCAGTGTGTGTCACCACCACAGAAACACTCGGTGACGTAGTTCGGCCGGTCCGGGCCTGGGTACTTCGCACCGTTCCGGGGCTGCGACTGGCGTGTTCAGATCTCCGCGAGTCCATTTTCACACCGCCAGTTCCTCGCAATCGCTCGTCGCGTTGCGGTGTGAAAACGTCCTGACGGAGTCCGAGGCGAGCGGAGCGAGCCTCGGGCACGTCAGGGCGTTGACTGAGCGAGCGGTGCGTCGCCGACTGCAAGGAGGCGACGGAACGTGCGAGCGGTGAGCAAAAGCGAGCCGCGAGCAGCGAGCGAAGGAAACGTCCTGGCGGAGATTTGAACCGAGGCCAGACGTTCCGGGCCTGCGGCGCTTCGCGCCGTTCCGGGGCTGCGACTGGCGTGTTCAAATCTCTGGGGAGTTTTCGCGACGCTGTTCGCTCGCTACGCTCGCTCAGTTGCGTCGCGAAAACGTCCTGACGGAGATTTGAACTCCGGTCCCTGGCTCCGCAAGCCAAGAGGATAGTCCACTACCCTACCAGGACTCACCCAATCTACCGCGGAGTCGAGTAAAGGGGTTACGGTTCCAGCACCGGCCTGCCACCCCGTGACGCGGTGACGGTCAAAGCTGTCTTTGAGAGTACGAAAGGAAGAGGGTACCAGCCCCGAATGAACAGGTATGAAGCGACGTACCCTCCTCCAGCGCTCGGCAGCGCTGGGCGCGATCGCAGTCGCTGGCTGTACAGGTGATGGCGATACCGGCAACGGAAACGGCAATGGGAACGGCGACGGCACCCCGACCGGATCGCCAACCGCCACGCCGACCGGCTTCTCCGGGTTCGGCGATTACAGCACACGGACGACGAACACCGGGTGTGACGATGGGAGTGCGGGCACGGCCGCGGTGGCGTTCGACGCCGAGGAAATCCGACTGACGATCACCGGGGTTATCGAGTCGCCGACGCCGTGCTACGAGGCCTCCTTCGAGGGTGTCAAGTACGATAGCGACACCGACGAACTGCGGGTCACGATCGCCGCCGAAGCCGACGGGTCCGACGTGTGCATGGAGTGCGTCGGCGCCATCGAGTACGAAACGACGCTCAACCTCGAAGGTGGCTTTCCGGGGACCGTCGTCGTCAAACACGGCACCGGGAACGCTGCCGCGGTCGTCGCCACCGCCTCGCCGGACGCGTGAGCGGATCGAAGCTGTACGCATTCGATCGCGACGGTGGCACGCGAGCGATCACCGGTCGTCCGTCCCTTTTTCACTGAAAGCGAAGGAGTCCGTGCTATGTCCGAGGTGCTTCCAGGGAAAACGACAGAGGGCGGCGGGTCGGCGGGCCAACGACAATCCTTAAACGAGGGCCAATCGTGACCCAAACAACAGCGATGGGAGCGATCGACGACATTTACGAGGACCTCGACGCAGACGTCTCCGAGGAAAGGTTCCGCGAGGCCGTCGAGGACAAGGTCGAGCAGATGGGCGGGCTCGCCGACGAGGAGACCGCAGCCATGCTCATCGCCCACGAACTCGACGAGAGCGAGGTCAACGCGGTCGCCGACATCGAGGCCGGGATGCAGGAGGTCAAGTTCATCGCGAAGGTGATCTCCATCGGGGATTTGCGAACCTTCGAGCGAGATGGCGAGGACGAAGAAGACGGCTGTGTCATCAACGTCGACGTCGCCGACGAGACGGGAACGGTCCGACTGGCGTTCTGGGACGGCCAGGCTCAGGCCATCGACGACGGGCAGATGGAGCCCGGGGACGTGCTCCGCATCAAGGGACGACCGAAAGACGGCTACAGCGGCCTGGAGGTGTCCGTCGACGAAGCCCAGCCCGACGAGGAGACGGAGATCGAGGTCGAACTCGGGGACGGCTCCACCATCGATGCACTCACGCTCGGCCAGTCCGACGTCACCGTCGATGGACGCGTACTCTCGACCGATAGCGTTCGGACGTTCGACCGCGACGACGGCAGCGAGGGCAAAGTCGCGAACCTGACGATCGGTGACGAGACCGGCCGTGTGCGCGTGACCCTGTGGGACGAAAAGGCAGACCTGGCCGAATCAATCGAGCCCAACACCTGCGTCGAGATCGTCGACGGCTACGTCCGCGAGCGTGACGGCTCGCTGGAACTGCACCTGGGTGAGGAGGGAGCGGTCAACGAGATCGACGCCGAGATTCACTTCGAGCCAGAGGCCGACCTGATCGCAGACGTGGAGATCGACGACACCGCGGATCTCGCCGGCGTCGTCCGATCGACGGATCCGATACGAACGTTCGACCGCGACGACGGCAGCGAAGGCCAGGTGCGAAACGTCCGCATCCAGGACGAATCCGGCGACTTGCGCGTCGCACTGTGGGGCGACAAGGCCGACCTCGACGTTGCGCCGGGTGATCACCTCTACGTCGCGGACGTCGAGATCCAGGACGGCTGGCAGGACGACAAGGAGGCGTCGGCCAACTGGGCCTCGACGGTCGTGCCACTGCCCGACGACGCCCTCGACGCACCAACCGGCGGGACCGCCGGTGGGGGCGGGGCCAGTGGTGCTGGCGCGGACAGTGCTGACGGTGGCCTCGCGGCGTACACGGACGACGCGAACACGGACGAGGAATCGAGTGGTGATGACCGTGGCGCGGCGGAAGCCGCCGCCGTTAGCGGTGGCCCGGACGGCACGGAAGGCGGTGAGTCGACGAGCGAAACGGACGATTCGACCGGTGCGAACGCCGTGGCCGACGGCGATGAAGTCGAGTTCACCGGCACCGTCGTCCAGACGGGCGATCCGGTCGTGCTCGACGACGGCGAGCAAACGATGAGCGTCGAGACGAGCGAAGCAGTCACGCTCGGCCAGCAGGTCACCGCTCGCGGTCAAATCCACGACGGTCGACTCGACGCGGACGATCTGTTCTGACCGGCGAATAACTACCTGCAGCTAGAAGGTTTCCATTTGTGAGGCGGGTTCAGGAGCCATCCGACAGGGCGACCGCACCACGGATCGAGTATCGGTGCGAGTGGGTCGGGAACGTACGGGCTGGCAATACTGCCTGAGAGCTGACGAGAGGCGTTACGGAAACCCTTAAGCCATCGACTGCCCGTTTCAGGGTATGAGCGTCGAGCTACCGTTTGCCCCGGTGGACACTGTCATCCGCCGGCAGGCGGGTGGGTTGCGCGTGAGTGCGGATGCGGCGGAGGAACTGGCCCGTCGAATTCAGGTGCGTGGGGCCGCCCTCGCCGCCGAAGCCGCCGAGGAGGCCACCGATGACGGTCGAAAGACGCTAATGGCAGCGGATTTCGGCGTCGATTCGGTGCCCGACAAAGACGCACTCGAACTGCCAGTGGCCCCCATCGACCGGGTCGCCAGAATCGATATCGACGGGGACTACCGGGTCGCGATGGACGCACGCATCGCACTGGCGGCGATGCTGGAACGGTTCGCCGACGACGTCGCGGCCGCGGCAGCCGACCTCGCGCGCCACGCCGACCGGCGAACAATCAAGGCCGAGGACGTCGAAGCCTACTTCGAACTCGAGCAGTACTACTGAATGAACTTCGGCTACCGCGAGGTCTGCCTCGAACACGACACTGGCAAGCGCCACCCCGAGAGTCCGGACCGTCTCCGGGCCGTTCGACAGGGGCTCGCGGACTGCCACGGCGTCGAGTACGCTGCCCCGCCGGACGTCGACCTCGAGCTCGCGCGCCGCGTTCACGACGCCGACTACATCGAGGAAATCGAGGCGTTCTGTGCCGAGGGTGGCGGGAACTGGGACGCCGACACGGTCGCCGGCCCGTCGACGTGGCCCGCGGTCCGGGCCAGCGCCGGACTGGCCGTCTGGGCGGCGACGGCCGCGCTCGACGGGGCAACGGGCCGGGACACCCCGTTCGCGCTCAGTCGACCGCCGGGCCACCACGCCATCGACGACGACGCCATGGGCTTTTGCTTTCTCAACAACGTCGTACTGGGCGCCCAGGCCGCACTCGATCGGCCAGCGGTCGACCGCGTGGCGATTCTCGACTGGGACGTCCACCACGGCAACGGCGGCCAGGACATCTGTTACCACCGCGGCGATATCTTCAACGTCTCGATCCACGAGGATGGGCTATACCCGGGCACCGGCGAAATCGAGGAGACTGGCGTCGGTGACGGCGAACTGTACAACCTCAACGTCCCCTTCCCGCCGGGCACGGGCACGAGTGGCTACCTCGCGGCACTCGAAGACCTCATTCTTCCGGCCTACCGGGCTTACGACCCCGATCTCGTCCTCGTCAGCGCCGGGTTCGACGCCCACGTTCACGATCCGATCTCACGAATGCGGGTGTCGACCGACGGCTACGGCCTGCTGACCCAGCTTCTCAGAGAGTTCACCGACGAAATCGATGCCGGCCTCGGCTTCGTCCTCGAAGGTGGCTACGGGCTGGAAACGCTGACCGACAGCATCCGCACCGTCCACGAGGTGTTCGACGGCTACGAGCCCGAGCGTCCCGACGACGACGTTGAGGAGGATGCACGCGCCGTCCTCGAGACGGTCCGCAATCAGGGCTTCGGGTCGGCGTAGGCCGCCAGCTGGGTCCCGAATTCGTCGGCGAGGGTCGCGACGTCCCGCCCAGAGAGGACCGTGTACTCCGCCCGCAGTGCTTTCTCGACGGTTTTCCCCAGCGCGACGTCGAAAATGGCCTCGCTCGCGAGGAACGCTTCCGGCGTCCGGAAGCGGCGCTCGCGCTCGACGACGTAGCGGCCGTCCTCGATGTAGGGACCGGTCACGTCCCCATCAGCGGCGTACTTTTCGTAGAAGCTGCGAGCGTGCTCGCCAACGTGGACCGGCGGCCCCTCGTGGCGTTCGACCGCTGGCAATTCGGCGACCGCACACTCCACGAACAGCACCGCACGGTCCTCAGCGAACGACGACGACCGAAGCGTGGCGAATCCGCGTCGGTCCAGTTCGCGTTCGATGCCCGCCAGCGATCGCCACAACTGTGGCCAGAGCTGGTCGTCGACGATGTCGGGTGCGGCAAAGACGACCGCGACGGGCGTCGTCGCGCGGTCGGCGAAGAATTGCTCGGCTGCTTCGTTCGACAATGGCGCGGTTTCCGTTGGCGTGAACTGATCCTCACTGGGGTCGGCGAGAACGGCGCGAGCGTGGTGCTGGAATCGCGCGAGACTATCCGTGTGGAGCACGGCCGCGACGTTGCGCTCGGGATCGGTCGGATCGATCACCACGAGAGGATCGTCGAAGGTTTGCTGGCCGTGGTCTTCCGGATCGATCCTGACTGGCGGGGACCACTCGTTGGCCGCTGCTTCGAGGACGGCACGCGAACTCCCGTATTCGAGCACGAGCAGTTCCGTGAGATACCCCGAGAACCCTCGCGTTTTCAGGTCGCTCCCGTAGACGCCGATGGCGGTGAGAAAGGCCTTGAGAACGCGAATGTCGTCGGCGAGGGTCTCGGCGGATCCTTCGGCCGCGGCCAGTCGATCCTCGACGTAACGGGTATGAAACGGCGTCCGGTCGACGGCAGATTCGATCGCCGTGGCGCTCTCGACGGCGTAACACGGCACCAGGTCGACGTCGTAGCCATCCACCGAGCCCACAACGTAGGGGTGCTCTGCGTACTCTTCGCGACCATTCGGCAGGACGGCGTGGCCAACCTCCAGCCCGTACGCTTCCAACTCGTCGCGAGTCAATTCGGGGGGAAAGCAGACGAAGACGTCGATGTCGCGGTCCTCCGGGAGCCAGGTGTTGCGTGCGGTGGAGCCGACCTGGACGACCTCGGCGTCGACCGAAAGCTCCTCGACGGCTGCTTCGGCCCGCTGGCGAACCTCCTTCGCGACCGCTTCGAGGGCGACGCGCTGCTCGTCGTCGGGCGTTACTCGCTCGCGAACCGTTGCGAGCACGGCGTCGACCTCGTCACTCATCGACCGGGCTTTTCGGTGGCTCGCGTGAAAGCGTATCGATGCGAACAGTCATCGAAGGCAGATAGTCCGAGTGTTTTTTTCTCCGCCGTGCAATCTTCGGGTATGAACGCCCGGTATCCGCAAACCTTGCCAGCCGTCTTCGACCGGGCACTCTCGAAGTACGCCGACCGACCTGCCATCAGCGACGGTGATCGCACGCTGCGCTTCGATGACCTCGACCGGCAGTCGGCCCGCTTCGCGGTTGGGCTCGTCGACCGGGGCGTCGCTCCTGGCGACCACGTCGCCCTCCTGCATGGCAATTCGGCCGCCTACCCCATGCTAGACCTCGGTCTCGCACGGGCCGCGACGACGCGTGTTCCGCTCGACATCCAGCACACCGCCGCGGAACTCACCGGATTACTTGTCGACGCTGGCGCGCGGACCGTCGTCTGTGATAGGGGCCGCGTCGACGCGGTAGCTGCAGCCGCTCGAGACGCTGCGCCAGTGGAGCGCGTCATCATCACCGGCGGGACCTCCGCGGCGTCACTGCCCGATGCAGACGTCGAATGGGTACGATTCGAGGACGTCCTCGTTGACCACACAGATACTTCCTCGCTGTCGACACCGGACCCCGAGGACGTCGCCGCGCAGTTCTACACCGGTGGGACGACCGGCGAACCGAAGGGCGTTCGCTACTCCCATCGCTGCCTCGTCGCGAATCTTCTCGCCGTCGCCACGGAGTTCGGTTTCGGTGGCGATGACGCCGGCTTTCTGAGCGCACCGCTCTCGCACTCTGCGGGGACCTTCTGTGACGCCGCCCTCCTGGCTGGCGGCCAGGTGCACCTCCGGGCCCGCTTCGACCCCGAGACGGTGCTCTCGACGATCGATCGTGAGGGGGTCACCTGGACGTTCCTGGTGCCCACGATGTTGTATCGGCTGCTCGATGCCGACGTCGACCTCGCCCCACTCGCCGGGCTCGATCGGGTGCTGTACGGTGCTGCGCCGATCCGAACGGACAGACTCCGCGAAGCGATCGAGCGCGTCGGCCCGATCTTCCACCAGTTCTACGGGCAGACCGAAGTTCCCAACCTCATTACGTCGTTCCCACCTCAGGAGCACGCCCGCGCCCACGACACGGACGACCTTGATCGACTCTCCTCCGCTGGGACAGCCTGTTTGCGATCGACGGTCGAGATTCGAGACCGCAAGACAGACGAGCGCTGTCCGCACGGAGAGGTTGGTGAGGTTGTGGTCGCTGCGCCATACACGTTCGACGGCTACCACGATCGCCCCGCAGAAACAGCGGCCGTCTTGCGTGACGGCTGGGTGTACACTGGCGATGTCGGCGTCCTTGATGAAAACGGGTACCTAACGCTTGTCGATCGGGACAGCGGTGTCATCGTCACCGGCGGGATGAACGTGTACAGTCAAACCGTCGAGCGAGCGATCCGAGATCATCCGGGCATCGAGGATGTAGCGGTCGTCGGCGTCCCCGACGACGAGTGGGGCGAAGCCGTCCACGCTGTGATCATCACGCGAGACGAGGATGTTTCTCTCGAGAGTATCACGGAGTTTCTCGACGGTCGACTCGCGAGTTACAAGCAGCCAAAATCGGTGAGCGTCGTCGACAGCCTCCCCACCACGCGGCTGGGGAAGGTGGACCGGCAGGCGGTTCGCGACCGGTTCTGGGACGGCGAGGAGCGGTCGGTCCACTGATGGTTGGTCACGCACGGCCGTGCTGAGAGGGTGGTGACGAAAAGGCGGGCGCCCTGTCGGCACAATCAGTCCTCGAGTACCGCCTGCACACGTTCGAAGGTCGCATGCATACGGTTGAGGAGGTCGTCGGCCGCGGTCCGGTCGATAGAGAGCGGCGGCGTGATGAGGGTATGATCCCCACGGTTGCCCTCGACGTGGCCGCCGCTCGGGTAGGTGAGCACGCCTTCGTCCAGGCCCGTCTCGAAGAGGAGCGACTGGAACTCGCCGCCTGACTTGGCGAGCGGGGACTTCGTTTCGCGGTCGCCGACGAACTCGACGCCGAGCATGAGTCCCTTTCCGCGAACGTCGCCAACCATCTCGTACTGGGTAAACTCCTCGATGCGCTCGCGGAGGTATCCGCCCACCTCACGAGCGTTTTCCACCAGGTCGTTGTCGTGCATGTACTGGAGCACCGCGTCGCCGATGGCGGCTGACGCCGGGTTGAAGCAGTAGGTGTGGCCGTGCTGGAACCCGTTCTCCACGTCCTCGAACACTTCGGCGACGCGCCGGTGGGGCATCGTGCCACCGATGGGCGAGTAACCGCCGCTCATTCCTTTCGCGCTGGTGATGATGTCCGGCGTCACGTCCCAGTGTTCGATGGCGAAGTTCTCGCCGGTGCGACCGAACCCGGACATCACCTCGTCGACGATGAAGAGGACGTCGTACTCGTCACAGATCTCACGAATCCGCTCGAAGTAGCCGTCGTGGGGGAACGCGCCCGCCCAGGCCGCGCCAGTCACTGGCTCCGCGATGAATGCTGCGACGGTCTCCGGGCCTGCTTCGCGGATCGCGGTTTCGAGTTCGTCCGCACACCGGACGCCGCACTCGGCATCGTGGACGTCGTCCTCCTCACAGTACGGACAGCGGTAGGGTCCGCCGTGGCTGATCTTTGGCCAGTCTGCGAACAGTGGCTGCATCTTCGTCTTGCGTGCTGGAAAGCCCGACAGCGCCATCGCGATGCCGGTATTGCCGTGATAGCTCGGCTCGCGGGCGATGACTTTGTGTTTCTCGGTGTCGCCGCGCTCGAAGTGGTACTGGCGGG
>Ga0207733_100433_pt1 | contig 26103 bp, 24 predicted proteins | sample A23P3SouthBayCA_FD_187735 | JGI IMG/M metagenome (GOLD analysis project Ga0207733, IMG submission 187735) | Aerobic enrichment media microbial communities from Eden Landing Ponds, California, USA - A23 P3 (SPAdes) | ecosystem: Environmental > Aquatic > Marine > Unclassified | place: Emeryville... | reverse complement strand
TCTCGAGGCAACCGCGTTCAACATCAGTGATCTCGAGGCACCAGAGAACGCCACGATCGGTGAGAACATCACCGTGACGGCGAACGTCTCGAACCCCACTGATGAGGAACGAACCGAGACGATCGAGTTCCGTCTCGAGGGCGACCTCGTCACCGACCAGAACGTGACCCTCGAGAGTGGCGACAGCCAAATCGTCGAGTTCGAGGTCGACACCAGTGACCTCGACCCTAGCGAGCACATCCACATGGTGCTGGGTGACGAAACCGGCGAAGTCGCGACGATCGAGTTGACCGAAGCCGACGATGCTGGTGTCGAAGAGGGCGTTGACGAGACCGAAGACGACACCGGTCTCGAAAACGAGACGGATGAGAGCGAGATCGGCATCAACGAAACCGATGACGGTTTCGATAACGGAGCCGATAGCGACGTGACGGCCGACTAATCGGTTGCAGTTCGGTTCGTCACTGCTCTGCCGCACTACCGGACACGCGTCTTTTCTTGCAGTCGACGTGAGCAAACGGCTGAGCGATCAGATTCGATCGAGTGCAGCCAGTCGAGCGTCAATGACACCGACGCTCGTCTCACCCAAGCAGTTGATACAGACTGCTTGCGGCAACGGCGAGAAACATCATAACGCTCGAGAGCACCGGATCGATGCTCGAGAACACGGGTGCCTCGAGACCGGCCAGCGCGATGATCACAAGCCCAAGGGTACAGAGTCCGAGATGGAGCTGCAAGACGCGGGAGTAGTCGTCCGAGTGGCCGTCGACGTACTGGAGGACCTCGTCGAAGTGGCCGCCGGGTCGAATCGTCTTCGCGTCGGAGTCGTACTCGATCACGGCGTCTTCTTCCAGCTGCGGGAGATGTGTCTGCTGGAGCGAAACGTAGACGCTCTTGTAGAGGTTATTCGGAACGGGCGTGGTATCCGATTCGGTCGCGGCGATCTCGGTCGCAACGTCGGAGACATCGATCTGTCCGTCCGCCGCTGCGAGCAACTGGACGATAGCCCGCCGTCTATCGTTGCCGAGGATGTGAAAGACTTCACTCTCCTCGAGTGGCTCAGTTCTGTTCGTTTGAACTGACATCGATAAGAGAGAAGACGCGAGGGTTCTCGAGGGGCCGTCCACCACCAATGACCATGTATCCCCACTTCACTGACCACTAACTTTAACTTTTGCAGGTTACGGTGGGTGTTGACGCTGCCCGCGTGACCGAGACGCATGTGACCTGTGGTAGGAAGACGGTACTGGCGGACAGTCATACGGGTTGCTATACCGCGTTCCCCGGTGTCCCTGCAGGGTCGGTCATGGTGCCACCGGAACCCACTGACAGGAGTCCGTATTAGTCCACCACGCCCGTACCGATCAAGGGTGCGGACTCAAGGGACAGGGCGGTGGGAGTCTCGGGAAGCGAACACTGCTGGAAAACACGCGGACGGTTTCGTACTTATTCACCGGGCAGGTGGCCACCGGATTGCATTTCCCGATACGTCGTACATGACGGGCAGCCATGGACGATATCGCCGTTATCACCGAAGACGCGAGCGAACTGCTGTGTGACGTGTGTCCCACAGTTTCGGCATCGAGCGCCTGCTGTCGACGATTCCATAGGCTTCCAGTCGTGTTGTTTGGCGTTCATGGGTTTGGGGGTGTACTCGGACGCGTATCGATGGTCTCGCCACAGGCGGGACCAGTCACGCTCAGTCCCGATTCAGCGACGAGACCGTCCAACCAGCGCGATACCCGTCCGGACATCGTCGTATTGAGAGGAGCAAACGCGAATAAAGGACGTTGACTGTTCATCAGAGACGTTGGTCTAGAGAGCCGGGAAACCACCTCTTGCTGGCCGATATCTGCCAGTAGCAGGGTTGTACCCTGACTGTCACCGAAGACGCGTCGTTCGACTTCAACCCGAATTCAGCTGTATTGGCGTTCATTCAGTGAGCAAACGCGTTGTTGACGATGCCAGGACGGTGTTGAAAGCTGCAGTTTCCGCCTCGAAATCCGATCTTACGTCGTGGAACGAAGTGGCGGCAGCTTGTAAGGTACATCGTTATAAAATACCACTATCGCTTACCGATCCTCGTGTCGGAATGTAATCGTGGTATCCCCGGCAGTGGTGGTCCAGCGATACTGTGGGCTGTCCGTACGGTGGGTTCGCCGGACGGTCTCGGCGGCTCTCACGTCCGGTGACGGCCGGCAGTATCTCGGTCCTCTCGAATCGGCACCTCTCACAGAGAGCGAACAGACACGTCCCGTCTGAAACGGAGACGGGTGATCACAACCATGTCAACACAAGCGAGTAACACCCGATCGGAATCAACCGCCGATCCAGCGGCCCAACTCGACGTCCTCGGGGACGACTGTGCCCGGACGATCCTCATCGCAACGAGCGAAGGGCCAAAGACGGCAAAGGAACTGACCGAACGAACGGAGAGTTCGTCGGCAACGGTGTACCGGCGAATCAACAATCTCCTCGAGAGCGATCTCATCGAAGAATGCGTGCGATTCGAAGACGACGGCTCGCATACAACTGCCTACGAGTCGACCGTCGACGTCCTCCGCGTGCGGATCGACGCGGACGGCATCAACGTCGCGGTAGCAGAGAACGACAGCTAACCGCCGACGGAACGTGTTACCGACGCGATAGCTATCCATTTGCTGTCTCAACCAGCAACGTCGACGCGGGCGACTCCCCCCGCAAGCGCCGTCACGACAGGTCCGCCGTCGAACGAGTGACAGTCACAAGAAGCCGCAATTTCGCTCGAGTAACACAGTGTAAACGGACGGAAGGGTCACTGTATGATACGGATAACAAATATCCACTCAGTGGAACGGTCTGTGTGATTGAGCAATGCACGATCTGACCGGCTTCCAGCGCGACCTGCTGTACGTGATCGCAGGAGCTGACCGCCCGTCGGGGCAGACCGTCAAAGACGAGGTCGAGAAATATTACAGCTCGGAGATAAATCACGGGCGGTTGTACCCGAATCTCGATACGCTCGTTAACAAAGAGCTGGTCGAGAAAGGACAGCTCGACAGACGAACGAACTACTACGCGATCACCGATGCCGGTCGAGAACAGATCGAAGCTCGTCGGGAGTGGGAGGAACAGTACGTCGACTTTTAGACCGGACGCTCGGTAAGTCGATACTAGATCCGCGAGTAACGCGGCAGCGACAGTGCTGGGACGACTGACCACACTGAGACGAACGCCTGTCAGTGGGGCCGGCGGGTCGCGGACCCGCTAGATGGACCCACCAGGACCCAGTGGCAGCAGCCCGTATGAGCCGTTCGTGTCGGTAACACGGCCATAACAAAGCACGGAAGACTGCATCCTCCAACGAGTATGGCACTCGTCTTCTCCGTACAGGGACCGAACTCGGATGCCAAACAGCGACAGTCGGTGGACCGTCAATGAGTCATCGAGCGAGTACCTGGCTGCGGTTCGGATTCATTCGCCGCTACCCGTTCGATCTCGCAGCCGTCTCAGTCGGCGCGGTCGTCGCGTACCTGCTGGTGACGCGATTCGGAACCGGAAGCGGGCTCCGCTTGTTTGCGATGGTGCCGCTTGTCCTGTTTCTTCCGGGCTATGCGTTCGTATCGATGCTATTTCCGACCGACAAGCGACGCGCGAACAGAACGGCGGCGACGGCAGCGGAGGCCCGCCCCCGCGGAATCGATGTCATCGAACGCATGGGGCTGGCCTTTGTCCTGTCACTTGCGATCGCGCCGCTGATCGTCCTCGTGTTGCCGGTCACTGACTGGGGGTTGAGCGCACAGTCGATCGCCGCAGCACTCGCAGCCGTGACGGTCGTGTTGGCACAACTCGGCGTCGTACGACGAGTTCGAACGCCGGACACCGAGCGTTTTACCGTCGCGCCGCTCACGAGTTTCGGGCGGCTCCGCAATGCAGGTGTGACGGCGTCGTCAGTCGTCCTCGTGATCGCGATCGGGGCGGCAGTCGGCGCACTGTTCGTGGGGGTGTTGCTGCCCGTCTCGGCGGGTGGGTACACGGAACTCGCACTGTATAGTGAAACCGAAGACGGCGAGCTGGTCGCCGGCGAATTCCCGAGCGAGATCGCACCTGGAACGTCGATTCCCATGACCGTCGCGATCGAAAATCAGGAAGGAACTCAGCAGGAGTACTCAGTCGTCATCCAACAGCAGATCCTCGAGGGCGATGCCGTCGTCGAGCGAACCGAGTTACAGCGGCTCAATACGACTGTCGCGGACGGGACGACCGCACGCAGCGAACGGTCGGTGACACCGACGGTGGCAGCCACCGAAACGGTTCGAATCAGTGTCTTACTCTATCACGACGAGCCGCCGGCCACCCCGACGAACGAAAACGCTGCAGAGGAGACCCACTTCTGGGTAAACGTGACCGACGGGTAATATCCGCCGCGTTGAACGCGGGCTTCCCCCAAGCCAAGCCCGCGAGGTTGTTTGATTCCGAATCTCGAGAGACTGCTGACCGCCACGGCGATGTGATACTGTTCTTCCGTCGAGAGCTGTCAATTCAGGCGCTTGCTGCTTCGTGTCGCAGACGGACGCCTGTCGGTACCGTCAGAAGGAGCGCGGGTATCGATCGACACGACCGGCTTGGCTATCGATCTGCCCCTACCGGCGACGGAAGGCAGCGAAGACCGGCTACCGGCTCGTACGGCCGAGCGGAAGCTCGGTGAGGGGACGACGTGAGACATGCTGGGCCACTGAAAGAGCGAACACGACGACACAGAGTGTCAACGCCACGATCGGCGCGAGTCCGCTCGTCAACGGCCCGATCGCGAGCAACGACAGCCCGAACGCGACGACGCCAACAGCCGTGGCGACCGCATAGAAGCGGTGCCACGCGTGCTGGCTCTCGAGGTGCCGATCGAGGTAGGGTTCGAACCGTTCCGCGTTCGGGAGTAACTCGATCTCGTGGCCCTCCGGATCCCAGTCGACGATGCCATGGTCCTCGAGCATCGGCAGATGGGTCTGGTACAGCGAGATGTAGACCCGTCGGCGCTGGGTTCGGGTCACGTCGTCGGGATCGGTATCGTTTTCCCAGGCAGCGACCTGCTCGACGAGCGGCGCGAGATCGCAGGAACCGCCCTGCTGTTTGAGAAACTGGACCGTTCGTCGTCGCCGCGCGTTGCTAAAGACGTCGAACAGTTTGGCCTGGGTGAGTTCGGTCTCAGACATAGCTCCCCTCGTCCCGTCGTCTCCGGTGCCGATTCAGGCAGACGGATGTGCTCGGATACCTCACACCGCCGAGTGCCAGACTGTGACACTTTACTATCACTCGACTACCCTCGCGAAAGGGATTTGTACCAGTTAGCGGCCGTGACAGACGCCCAATCCAACGTTTCCGGATGGGAACGGGACCGATCCGTTCGTTCGTGGCCGCAAACGGCCGGCTCACACCGCTTGCGCGAGGAAACGCATGACTGCTGCCGTAGTTCGTGGCTACACCCCTTGCAAGCCGGGGATAACAAAGCCTCGTTACCGGCTGTGTCTGCACGATCACCCACGCGGGTATCGATTAGACTATGCAACGAATACGCGACCACTCACGACGCCACGGAGCGGCTCAAACGTCCCCCTCGAGTATCCGTCACGGTCGCTCGAGCGACCGTTGGGGCAGCCACGACAGGACTGGAGGTGGCCTTCGATGAGCGAGGCGGTACGAGACGTCGTCTCCGGTGACGGGTGTACGATCGACGACGACGCGACGGTTGGCTACGGCGAGTTCGGCGAGCCGGCTCGGATCGGTGACGGTGCGACGATCAGAGCGGGCTCGATCGTCTACAGTGACGTGACGATCGGCGACGGGTTCGTAACCGGACACGACGTCTTAATCCGCGAAGGGACGACGATCGGCGACGACGTTCTCGTCGGCACCAAGACCGTTATCGACGGCCAAACCGAGATCGGCTCGCACGTCAGCCTGCAGACGAATGTCTACGTCCCGACCCAGACGACGATCGGAAGCAACGTCTTCGTCGGCCCGGGAGCGGTGCTGACGAACGACGAGTATCCCATCCGGACCGAGAACGGACTCGAGGGCCCGACGATCGAAGCCGGCGCGTCGATCGGCGCGAACGCGACGTTGTTACCGGGTGTGACGATCGGCGAGAACGCGTTCGTCGCGGCCGGTGCGGTCGTCACCGATGACATCCCGGCTGATACGTTAGCTGTCGGCACGCCGGCGACCGTCCAGCCACTTCCGGACCCGCTCGAGGGGGCAAATCAGCTCGCATGACGGACACCGATACGAACCCCGAGACCGAGTCCGGCATCGACGCCGGGGCCGGACCTGAATCCGAGCCGACAGCCGACGGTGAGACTGGACGGGCGTCGACACCCGTTCCGATCGCCGATCCGACCCTCAGCGATGAGGCCATCGAACGGGTCGAGACCGTCCTCCAGGACGGGCGGCTCGCTGACGGCCCGGAAGTCAGGGCCTTCGAGGAAGAATTCGCGGCCTACTGTGGGACCGACACGGCGGTCGCGACATCGAACGGGACGACCGCGTTGCACGCCGCACTCGAGGCGGTCGGACTCGACGATGGCGACGCGGTGATCACGTCACCGTTTTCGTTCGTCGCGAGCGCGAACGCGATTCGACTGGCCGGCGGCACGCCCGTCTTCGCCGACATCGATCCCGAGACGTACACGCTCGATCCCGCCGATGTCAGACGAATACTCGACAACCGAGACGACGTCGTCGGGCTCTTGCCTGTCCATCTCTACGGGCTGCCCGCCGACATGCCCGCCCTGTATGCGATCGCCGACGAGCACGACCTGTTCGTCGTCGAGGACGCCTGCCAGGCCCACGGAGCCAAAGTCGACGGCGACCGCGTCGGCACCTGCGGTGATGCGGCCTGTTTCTCGTTTTACCCGACCAAGAACATGACCACCGGCGAGGGCGGGATGGTCGTCACCGACCGCGACGATGTCGCCGACCGCGCTGCGAGCTTCGTCAATCACGGTCGGGATGTCAGCGGGACCGGCGGCTACGACCACGTCTCTCTCGGGCACAACTTCCGGATGACCAGCATCGCGGCTGCGATCGGCCGCGTCCAACTCGAGCAGTTGCCCCAGTTCAACCGCACGCGCCGCGAGAACGCTGCCGTCTACGATGAGGAGTTCGCTGATCTCCCGCTGGAGACGCCGACGGTGCCGACCGATCGGCGACACGTCTATCACCAGTATACGATACGGACGGACGACCGGGATACACTCGCGGCGACGCTCGAGGAACGAGACGTCGGCACCGGGATCTACTACGAGACACCGATCCACCGCCAGCCGGCCTATGAGACGGTCAGCACCGCTGCGGCACAGCTCCCCGCGGCAGAACGGGCGGCCGACGAGGTGCTGTCACTGCCCGTCCACCAGGAGCTATCGACCGGCGACAGGCGAACCGTCGTCGAAGCAGTGCGAGATCACTTCACCACCCAATGAGTACGGATCGAGTAGCTGACGCGACGACCGACGAACAGACCCGGGCCGGCGTCATCGGCGTCGGCTCGATGGGCGAAAACCACGCGCGGGTCTACGCCGAACTGCCGCGCGTCGACCTCGTCGGCGTCACCGACCACGACGACGATGTCGCCGATCGCGTCGCAGCCGAGTACGATACCGAAGCAGTCTCGCTTGAGACCCTCTGCGAGCGCTGTGACGTCGTGACGGTGGCTGTCCCGACACACGCCCACTACAAGACAGTGTCAGCCTGTCTCGAGGCCGACGTCCACGTCCTCGTGGAAAAACCGATCGCCGAAACCATCCAACAGAGTCGAAAGCTGGCAGAAAAGGCACACGATTCGGGGCTGGTCTTGCAGGTCGGCCATATCGAGCGGTTCAATCCGGCAGTGCAGACGGTCGCGGAGTTGATCGACGACCTGGACGTGATCAGCGTTGCAGCCGAGCGACTCGGCCCGCCGGTCGATCGCGTGGCACCGGGCAACGTTATCTACGATCTGATGGTTCACGATGTCGACGTCGTCGGCGCGATCCTCGGCGAGCGACCCCACTCCGTCGCCGCGATGGGCACCGACGACGGCCAGTACGCCACCGCGACGATCGAGTACGACGATGTCGTCGCGACGGTGACAGCGAGTCGCGTCACCCAAAAGAAAGTACGCCGACTCACCGTGACCGCCCGCGAGTGTCTCGTCGAGGTCGACTATCTCGAGCAGTCGGTGCTAATCCACCGCGATTCCTATCCCGAATACCTCGCGGACGACGGCCAGTCCCGGTACCGCCACGAGAGCGTCGTCGAACGACCCCGTGTCGACACCGGCGAGCCGCTCCGAAACGAACTCGAGTCGTTCGTTGAGGCCGTCAGAACCGGCTCCGAACCAGAGGTGACGGCCGAGGACGGCATCGAGGCGCTCAAAACCGTCCAGCTGATCGACCGGCTCGCGATGGGGCCAAGCGACGGTGCGGATGACGAGCAGGCGCGGGAATCGGAGGTGGAAATCTGATGGCAGAGCGGCCAACCGACACGAGCGGTGGCGCTGGCTCCCGGACAACTGGCGGGCTCTACGGCTCGCGCCTCGAACCCGATCGACAGCGCGAGCAGCTGACGAGCGGCGAGATTCCGGTCGCCGTCTACGGGCTCGGCAAGATGGGAATGCCGCTGGCGGCGGTCTACGCCGAGACGACGGGGAACGTAACCGGCGTCGACGTGGACCCGACCGTCGTCGAGACGGTCACTGACGGTGAGAGCCACGTCGTCGGCGAGCCCGGACTTGATGATCTCGTCGCCGACCAGGTCGCTGCCGGGCGGCTCGCGGCCACGACCGATGGGCCGACGGCAGCCGATGCGGCTCGGATTCACGTCATCATCGTCCCGACGCTACTGGACGACGACAACGAACCGGATCTCACGACGGTTGAATCGGTCGTCGACGATATCGCAGCCGGGCTCGAACCCGGCGATTTAGTGATCGCCGAGTCGACCCTGCCGCCGGGAACCTGCCGTGACGTGCTACAGCCTCATCTCGCGAGCAAGAGCGGGCTCGCACCCGAGAAGTTCGGGCTCGCCTTTTGCCCAGAGCGAACGTCTTCGGGTACTGCCTTGCGAGACATTCGCGGCCAGTACCCCAAGGTCGTCGGCGGTATCGACCCGGAGAGTACGCGCGCAGCAGCGCTCGTCTACGACGAACTCTCGGACAACGAGGTTCATCCCGTCTCGGACGCGACAACGGCGGAGGCAGTCAAGGTGTTCGAGGGACTCTATCGGGACGTCAACATCGGACTGGCCAACGAGTTGGGCCGGCTCGCGGACGAACTCGAGATTTCGGTCCGCGAAGCGATCGACACGGCCAACGACCTGCCGATGTGTCAGCTTCACGATCCCGGTCCCGGCGTCGGCGGCCACTGCATTCCGTACTATCCACACTTCCTGCTCGGGCGCACCGACGAGCCGATGGCCGTCACCGAGACGGCTCGCCGGGTCAACGACGAGATGCCTGCGGTCGTCGTCGACCGACTCGCGAGTGAACTCGAGCGTGACGGCACTGACCTCGCGGACGCGTCGGTCGTCGTCCTCGGCGTTACGTACCGCCCGGGCGTCGAGGAAACACGCGCTTCCCCGGCGCTTGGCGTCATCAACGCGCTGTCCGAGTGCGGGGCCGAGGTCGCCGGCGTCGACCCGCTCGTCGATCCGGCCGACTACGGCGCGCGGCCGGTGGCGATCGGCGAGCTGCCCGACGAGACGTTCGATGCCGCCGTCCTCGTCACGCCCCATACGGCGTTCGAGCGGATCGACTGGGGCGCGCTCGAGCCGATGGTCGTCGTCGACGGCCGGGACGCGGTCGATCTCTCGGAGACCGCCCATCGGGAGTACGACCTCGCGGGCTCGAGCGACGGCCGACCGCCGCGGGGCTCGCGTGACCGCGACAACGCCAGCCGGGACGGAGCCGAGCCGAGGAGCGCGACAACCGACGGAGGCAACGATGTATAAGGGAAAACGGATCGCCGTCGTGGTCACGGCCTACGACGAGGCAGCGTTCGTCGGCCGGGTCATCGAGACGATCCCCGACTTCGTCGATCGGATCTACGCCGTCGACGATGCGTCGCCGGACGACAGCTGGCAAGTGATCCAGCGGGTCGCAACGCGGATCAACGCCGAGAACGAGGTGACCGACCAAGCGCTTACGGCGGCCGACGGCGGCGACGAGCGACGCGTGGTACCGATCCGCCATGCAGAAAACCGGGGCTACGGCGGTGCGGTCAAAACCGGCTACCGCCGCGCCGTCGCAGACAATATCGATGTCGTCGCAGTGATGAACGGCGACGGGCAGATGGACCCAACAATTCTCGATCGGATCATCGATCCGGTCGCCACCGGCGAGGCCGACTACGCAAAAGGGAATCGGCTGCTTCACGCTGACGACCGCCAGGGTATGTCGACGTTCCGATTCGTCGGCAACGCCATGCTCACCGGCCTCTCGAAGTTCGCATCAGGCTACTGGTCGCTCGGCGACCCACAGAACGGCTACACCGCCATCTCGAGCGAGACGATCGACCGACTCGACCTCGAGGAGATTACCGACCAGTACGGCTTCCTCAATCACCTGTTGACACATTTAAACGTCGCAGGGTGTCGCGTCGCCGACGTTCCCATGTCGGCGATCTACGGCGACGAGGACAGCAGCATCAAATACGGCCCGTTCATCCGGTTTGTCTCCTTGCTGTTGCTTCGGAGCTTCTACTGGCGGTTGAAGACCCGGTATGTCGTCCACTCGTTCAACCCGGCCGTCATCTACTATGCCGTCGGCTCGCTGGGGCTGGCCGGTGGATTGGCCGGCCTTGGCGGTTCGGTCGTCCGAGCGGTACGCGGCGACGACGCCTTTACGGGCGGTCTCAGTTCGTTCGTCGCCACCCTGCTCGGGCTCGTGTCACTCGGCAGCGCTATCCGACTCGACGCCGAGTCGAACGAGGAACTCGAGGTAGCATGTGACGAGCATGGCGAAGCGAGCGACAGCGACGCTCAAGCGCCGGCTTATTCGATGGAGTAAGTGACGATCTCGTCGCCCTCGCAGGTCGGACACTGGACAGTGCCAGCCGAGACGTTCGTCCCACAGTGGCGGCACTCACGGACGACCGTGACCGAGCTGATGCCGTCGCCATCGCAATCGTCATCGCTGTTACGATCATGCGCGTTGGCCTTCGGTATCTCGGCCCCGGTATCACCTCCGGAAACCAGGTTGCTGAGCAGTGTAGAGAGACTCATAGAACGGAACTAACCGGCCCTTTTCGGGAGATGAGTATAAGTTTTTCGTGACAGACCCATCACTATCCCGTTCGGGGAGAGGGTCAGCTAAGCGACAGCATATCTGTCCGGTAGTGATGTCATGTCGTCTGTGATCGAGGCTGGAGCGCTTGCTTCGTCGACCGGTCGAGGCGTGCGACGGCCCCGCGGGATTCCGCCACGTCGACGAGCAGGTCGGTCAGGTTCACGAGGTCGCCGACGTACTCTTGTCGGCGTTGCTCCCACCGCTCGGCGATCTCGTTATCGGCAAGCACCTCGAGCGAGCGGTCTCGAACCCCCTGGTAGGTATCGAACTGTTCGGCGAGGCCGGCACGCTCGAGTTCCTGAAATTCGCCATACTCGTGGTCATCGGTGCCGCGATAGCGAAACGCCGGTGTGCCAAGCAGCGCAGCCTCGGTGGCCATGGTGCCGGTATCGGCGACCAGCAACTCGGCGTCGGCCATCGCGTCGTGGATCAGCGCCGGGTGGAGGTCGTAGGGCCGTGCCGGCAACTCTCGGAGATCGAGGTCGTCGCCCTCATCGGAGACGAAGACCGTCGCGACCTCGCTCAGCCGCTCGATCAGGTCCCGTCGCTGGTCGGGTCGGAACCCCTCGAGATCAGCGTCGTGCAGTGCGTCGAGGGCGTTGAACCGGACCAGCACGTAGGGCTCGTCCGAATCGACGTCGAGGTACGTCCGGACGTCGGTGGTCGGCTCGAAGACGTCGGGGTGGAGATAGGCACACTCCTTGAAGCCGTCGAAGGTGTAGTGGGCGTCGCCGAGATCGCGGCGCGTCACGGCCGGCGAGAGGATACAGTCAGCGAAGGGGCGAGAGACGGTATGGTTGAAGTCGCCGGGTTCGTCGTCAAGGACGAGGACGATCGGCGTCCGCGAAAGCGTGCCAGCGTAGGCCGCGTAGGGCCCCCGGCCGAAGACGACGTCTGGATCGAACCGGAGCGCTTCGACGCCGATCGTCAGGAACTGCCCACCCACCTCGCGGGCGAATCCGAGCGTCGAGTACCCCTCCGTCCGGTGGTCGCCGTACACCCGATAGGGCAGCTCGAAGTAGTCGAGTAGGTCGGTCGTACAGGCGTACTCCCGTGTCAGGACGAGCACGTCGTGTCCCGCCGCCTCGAGTCGGTCGACGGCGTGTCGATACAGATGGACGTGGGCTGGCGTGTTCGCCAAGACGAGGATCCGCATCGCGCTCAAGTACCCGCCCTCGGCTCTTTGTAATCGGATCGCTACAGGCAGGCCCGCTCGAACGCGCTCGTGGGCGAATCCAACAGGTCCGTGTACGTGAAAAAAGCCGTCGATGCCGATTGTGCCGCAGATCGAAACCCGCGCGTATTCGCGACTTGACCGGCGCGTCAGGGTCGCTGTACCCTGGATAACAAAACGTAGTCGGGCCGTTTCGCCCGACACTCGATATGGACGTCCTCACCCTCACCACGTACGCCGACGCGCCGTTTATGACCCAACAGCAGGCCGCACTCGAGGAGCGAGGCGTCTCGTTTTCGACGCTGTCGGTGGCCGGCGAAGTCGCTGCCGACATCGACCGGAGTCCGATGGATTACCTCCGGACCGTCCCGCGGGTTATCACGGAGGCGAGAACCGGCTACGATCTGATCCACGCCCACTACGGGCTGACAGGGCCGCTGGCGCTCGCCCAATTTCGGATACCCGCCGTCCTCTCGCTGTGGGGGTCAGACATCCACGGTCCCGTGGCCCCGATCAGCCGGGTGTCCGCGCGGTTTTGCGACGAGGTCGTCGTCATGTCCGAGGAGATGCGTGCGGCACTGGGGGTCGACTGTCAGGTGATCCCCGACGGCGTCGACCTCGAGCGATTCACGCCGGAGCCACAGGCGCAGGCCAAACGGCGGGTCGGCTGGGACGACAGAGACGCCGCCGACGTCCTCTTTCCGTACCCGCCGGCACGCGAGGTGAAGAATCACCCGCGAGCCGAGCGCATCGTGACGGTCGTCGACAACCTCCTCGAGCGACCGGTACGGCTCCGAACCGTTTCCGGCGTCGCCCACGACGCCGTCGCGGACTATATGAACGCTGCCGACGCGCTGTTGTTGACCTCCGACAGCGAGGGGTCGCCAAACTCCGTGAAAGAAGCGCTGGCCTGCAATCTGCCCGTCGTCGCCACAGATGTCGGCGATGTCCGGGAACGACTGGCCGGCGTCGAGCCCTCCCACGTGGCCTCGAGCGACGAGGAGTTGGTTCGTGGGCTCATCGACGTTCTCGAGCGCGGCGAGCGCTCAAACGGTCGCGAAGCCGCCCGCGAGGTGAGCATCGACCGGACGGCGGATCGAATGCTCGCGGTCTACGAGGCGGCCACGGGACAGGCAGTCGAGACCGGGGCCGAAAGCGGGATACGGCGCGTGCAGGGAGAGGCCTGGCTCGAGTGAGTCTCGAGTCGGCCTAGAGTGTACGTGAACTGCACGACTGCCGCCGGACCATCACGAAACGATCACCGTGCTGAAATTATTTGGCGGAGGATAACGACATCGAGATGTGGCCCTCCGAAATTCACGACAATGGCGTCAACGGGTACTAGTTGTCTCACTGGGCGTCATCGCGCTCGTCACGGCCGCGCGCGTCCTCGAGTACGAGCCGCGTTCGTTGGGCTGGGTTACGGGATTCGCCATCGGGACTGCAATCGTTTTTGGCCCGATCACATGGGCGATCCGTGATCGAATTCCCGACGAACGGCGTGAACGTCTCAGTTACGTTGCAGCTGGGGTCGCCCTGTTCTGTGTCCCGCTCATTCTCGGGGTTGGACTCATTGTTGGTCGGGTTCTCTTCTTCCTTGACGTAGCCGTACTCGGCAGTATCATCGGTTTCGCAGTCGCGGTACTCGTTGAGCGGACGGTTGTCCCCGAGCGACTTCGCGGTACTGCTCGATAGTTCTCCGGACATCCATCGAACCGGGACAACAGTGTGACCAACGAAGGATTCAACAGCTACCGCACGTCCGCCCGATACCACTCCATCGCGTCAGGCACGTGGGCTTCAAGCGGCTGATACTCGTATCCCAGTTCCTCGTTGGCCTTTCTCGAGGTGTAAAAGAGCCGTTGGGTCGCGAGGTCGGCCATCTTTCGATCGAAGGGGAACACGCGCCGGTCGGCGACGGCGTCGACGAGTTCGGCGACGGGACCGGCAGCGCGGATCGCGGTCGCGGGGACGCGAATCCGTGCCGGCGAGCCGTCAGCTGCGTCAGCGATCTTGGCGACCGCGCGATCGAACGTGAGGTTCTCGCCACCGAGGATGTAGTGGTCGCCGCTGGTGCCGCGGTCGGCGGCCGCAAGGATTCCGTCGACGACGTCCGTGACGCCGACGATGCTCAGGCCGCCGGGGAGATGGGCAGGCATCGTGGGTTCGACGCCCATCGCGAGCAGTTGGGCGGTGAATTCCTCGTCACCAGGGCCGAAGATCGACGTCGGGTGGACGGTGACGGCGTCTCCCTCCGCCTGTGCATAGCGGTCGACCAGTTCCTCGGCCGCGGCCTTCGAGGCCTGGTAGGCCCCGATCGGGTCGGTCACGTCCGTCTCGTCGGCGAAGTCGCCGTCTTCCTGTGGCCGGCGCGTTCCGGCGGTGCTCGTAAAGACGACCCGTCCCACGTCGCCGTCGCGACAGGCCCCGAGCACCCGCTCGGTCCCGTCGCGGTTGACTTCCCAGACGGTCTCGGGACCGGCGCTCCAGAGCCCGATTCCTGCGAGATGAAAGACGACGTCGGCCCCGTTGACGAGCGAACGCAGCGTCTCGGTATCTGCGAGGTCGCCGACGTGCCACTCAACCCCCTCGAGCCCATCCCGATCCGAGGTCGGTCGACTGAGTCCGTGGACCTCCCAGCCCTCGGCGAGCAAGCGATCACAGAGCCGCGAGCCGAGAAAGCCGGTCGCGCCCGTAACTGCTGCAGTCCGGGTGTCGGCCGCAGTTCGGGAGTCGGTCATCGCGGTCATCGACCTCCCTCGAGCTGCGGTGGGACGGCATCGCCGGCGACCGCCGCGTAGACGCGGTAGGCAGTCGAGACGGCTGGATGTGGCGAATCCGGTGGCGGAAGGTCGCCGTCCGGGATTGTGGCCCGTAGCCGGTCGAAGTCGACGGTCTCGCTTTCGACTGACACTGGCTCCTCGTCCTCCCGAACCGTCTTCAGCGCGTCGTCGGCCTCGAGCGAGCGCCCGAGTAAGGAACTCGCGACGGCGTCGACGGCCGACGGCGTGCCCGCAAACAGGACGTTCGCCGCGACCGGCTCGCCACCGTAGGCGGTCGTCGCATCGATGACGGCGACCACGGGGTCGACGATGGGTCTGGTTGCGACGGGAACGCGAGCCGGCTTCGCGTCGCAGTCGATCGACGCCGCGAGCGTACGCATCGAACCGGCGACCGGCCCCTCAGCAGTCGGTCGAAGCGACGGGACGACCACGACGGTACTCTCGACGAGCCGCTCGGGGACCGAGAGCGCGACCGGCGTCCCATCGACCGAGCAGACCTCGTCGAGTCGCGGTTCGTCCGCCAGATCGACGAGCGTCGCATCGAATCGTTCGAGCAGGCTCGTGTAGCCGAGATACTCCGCCGTTCGGTCGAACGAGATCCGCTCGTCGCTCGCGCCCGCAACGGCGATCTCCACGTCCGTCTCACGCTCGAGGTGAGCGACCATCGAGCCGATCACGGCCGGATCTGTGACCATCCCCGAAGAGGGATGAAACGGATAGTGTGCGTCGGGGACGAGCGTGATCCGGTCGGCATCGGCGAGCGCCTCGAGTGAGGGGGAAAGAACGTCTCGTACGGGCGATTCGAGGTGAGTCAGCCGGGTATCAATGTCAGGAATCCAGCCGCCGCGGTGGGCCGCGTCGACGGCGACCGCGCGGACCGAGGCCGCGCTCATAGGGTCACCTCCGGCGTCTCGAGCCCATCAGCGTCGGCGTCGCGCTTCCGTGCGGCCAGTTCGTAGGCCTGCTCGGCGAGTGCGAGCGTGCGCCGGCCGTCAGCCCCGTCGACCGGCGGCTGTTCACCGTTACGGATCGCATCACAGAACTCCGCCAGCGCGTCATAGTGTGCTTGCAGGTAGAACGTCGGTCCGAAGACATCCGGCTCGTCGCGCGTGAATCGGCTCGCAACGTTCGAGAGGGCGGATTTAGCTGCACCGGCGTAGAAGTTCTCGGGCAGGTGGTCCCGGTTGCTGATCGTGCCGGTCACGCCCTCGAGGCGCAGCCGAGTGTTGACCTCGGGCAGTTGTTCCCACTGATAGGAGCCACAATGGAGCGTAACCGTCGTTCCCGTCTCCGGGGCGTCCATGAGCACGGTCGCGGCGTCCTCGACGTCGACCTCGAGGGTCCGGCCCATCGACGCGTCACGCACCTCGAGCTCGCCGAACAGCCACTCCAAGACGTCGAAACAGTGGACCCCGAGCTCGAGCAAGGAGCCGCCGCCGGCAGCCTCCCGGTCGAGCGGCCACGACGGCGGTGCGTGCTCTGCCGGCGGTCGGCCGAGCGGGCCGTCGTTGAGCCGGGTGATCGAGGCGTAGGGAACGTGGCCGACACGGCCCTCGTCGTAGGCGGTTTTGACACCGGCCATATCCGGCTGGTAGCGCAGCGTGTGATCGACACCGACGGCGATTTCAGCCTCGCGGGCGGTTGCGAGCATCTCGTCGGCCTCTTCGGTCGAGCGTGCCAGCGGTTTCTCGACGAAGACATCGACGCCGGCATCGGCAGCCTGCTCGACCGCGTCGGCGTGGAGAAACGGCGGAAGAGCGACGACTGCCGCGTCCAGTTCCTCGGACGCCAGCAGCGTCGCGTAATCATCGTACGTACGCGAGGCGCCGGCGCGCTCGGCTCGATCGCGGTTCTCGGGGACGGCGTCGGCAGCAGCGACGGCTTCGACCCCCGGCATCGCGACTGCCGACTTCAGGTGTACCAGCCCGATATTCCCGACGCCGAGGATGCCAAGCGACAGTGCGCTCGAGTCCGTCAATCGATTCAGAAGCGTTGGTGCCATCTGCTCGCACACGGGGCGGCAGCGGGCTTTGTTATCGTCGTCGTATCTGCTTGTGGCACTCGTGTAGTGGGATCATTCACCGAGAGTGCCAGACAACACGGGATAGCGGCCGATCAAATGCACCTCGCGGTCGGGTCTGTACGGACCGCAATCCGATCGTATGAGAACGAAAGATCCGCGTCAGCTCCGAGTCACCGTCGGTCGGGCGTCGGCTTCAGCAGTGATCCCGCCAGTCACGCGGTGGACGACATCGGCCATCGTCTCGACGGTGAGGTCAGTCTCGGCACGACGCTGTGCGAGGTAGGACAGGATCGCCCGCATGCGACGGTCATCACGCTCGTGTGTCAGGTTATTGGGGTGGAGCCAGATGTGGAAGATCCCGTCGTGGTCCGTCGCCTGATCGATTCCGTAGCGAGCGAGTGCAACCATCGGATCGTCCCAGACCGATTCGGCAACCGTCCGTGCAGAGCCTTCAAATCCGAAGAGAAACAGCGACGCGGGAATGTCGACGAGTCCGTATTCATCGATCGTCGGCGTCACGAGCAACGACTTGTTAAGCACCGTCAGGTCGAAGATACACCGGATACCGTACCGGGTCGGTGACCGGCTGCGATAGGCCTGTATCCCCTGTTCGGCCAGCACGTCACGGTGACCGACCTCGTTGCGCGGATAGATGAACGAGTCGACCGACTGATTCCAGTCGGAAGCGATCTCGAGACTGCGCTCGAGCTCGGCGACCGCAAGTTCGCGATCCGTCTCGGGGCGTCCAAAGAGGACGTGTGAGAAGGTGTGGCTGGCGAACTCGTGATCGACGTCCGACTCGAGGACATCCCGGACGAGATCGGGCCCAAAGCGGACCTCCTCCCGATCTTGCCAGTCGGTTCGTTCACGCTCGAACCAGCCGTCTGGGGCTGGGTGATCGGCATGTCTCCCATCACAAGACTCGAGCATGAGATGGCCGACGACAGCCCAGGTCGCCGGAATCCGATACTCCTCGAGCAGGTCGACCATGACCGCCCAGCCCCGACGACCGGCAGCGACCCGTTTCGCTGGCGGATTCGGGAGATCGTGAAATCCCCAGCCGAGTTCTGCATCGAGAGAGAGCACTACGCTTCCCACAGCAACCACCTGGTTTGAACCGGTGCCATATCCGGTTCCGTCACCCGTTGCGGGCTTTGTTATGCCCGTCTTTTCACAGCCGGCGATGCCCACCAGCGTGCGTGTTGGTAACAGACGTAGAACGGGGCAGAACAGCCTCTGAGACGCGTATTAATGCTATCGAACAGGGACACGTCAGTTACCCGGAGTGGTGAATCATCTCTATAACAAAGCAGACCTCGGTCAACGTGGGGGACAGCAGGCGTCTTCGACGTCTCATACTGTAATCATGAGCGGATCTACAGCCCCCTCCGAGCGAGCGTTCGTGCTCGGACTCGACGGCGTGCCGTGGAGACTCATCGAGCAATGGAGCGACGAGGGTAAACTCCCGAACGTCGCCCGAATGCGCGAGGAGGGCGCATCGGGCACGCTCGAGAGCACTCGTCCACCGACGACGCCACTCGCGTGGCCGTCGATCGCAACGGGGGTCTGGCCGGACAAACACGGCATCTACGGCTTTCAAAACCTCTCGTCGGAGTACAGCCACGAGATGTACACAAGCCACGATCTCGCACAGCCGGCGCTGTGGGATCTGCTCGGGCCGTCCCACGTCGGGAACGTCCCGATGACGTATCCGGCCCGCGAGATCGACGGCACCATGGTCACGGGCATGATGACCCCCTCGACGGATCGGGAGTTCACGCGGCCACCGGATCTGCAAGACGAGATCGAATCCCGAATTCCGGACTACGAGATCAGCCTCGACTACCACAAATACGGCGATCGGCTGGACGACTTCGAGGTCGCCGTCGACGAGATGCTCGCGAAACGCCGCGACCTGATGCGTCTTCAGATGGACCGGGCCAGCGACGACTGGCAGCTGTTTTTCTTCGTCTACACCGCTCCCGACCGGTTCCAGCACCTCATCTGGGATATGGATCGGCTGTTAGAACACTACAAGCAACTCGACGAGATCCTCGGCGAAGTCATGGAGTACACCGACGACCACGGCGCGGACCTCTACGTCGTCTCCGATCACGGCTTCGGTCCGATCGACCAGCTCGTCTACGTCAACCGCATTCTCGAGCAAGAGGGCTATCTGTTCCGGCGCGAAGACGACGGGACCCGTGGGGCACTCGCGAGCCTCGGGATCTCTCGAGACGCGATCACGAGCGCGCTCAGTCGCGTGGGGATCACCGAAAAGACGCTCGTCCAGTCGCTGCCCCGACAGTTGGTCGACTCGGTGGCCGCACAGATCCCCGGCGATCACGCCCTCTACGATGTCGACTTCGACCGCACCGTCGCGTTCGTCCACGACACCGGGAACTGCTATATCAACGACAGCGACCGCTTCGAGGATGGCATCGTCTCGCCGAGCGAAATTCCACAGGTAAAATCAGATATCAAAGCCGCACTGGAGTCGGCAACCGACACAGAGGGCAAGCCATTGCTCGAGGTCTTCGACGGCGACGAGTTGTTCCCGACCGACGAAGACGCCCCCGACCTGGTCGTCTGTGGCAGGGAAACCTACGAGTCACGCAGTACGGTCTCCGACGAGGTCCTCGGTGACACCGGGGTCTACGACGCGAGCCATCGTAGCGAAGGGATCGTGCTGTGTCGCGGGCCGTCGATCGACGCCGGCGCGACGCTTCGCGGGGCCCGCGTGGTCGATATCGCCCCGACGCTGCTACATGGGATCGGCGAACCAGTGCCGAAAAACGCCGACGGCAGAGTGCTGTTCGACGCGTTCGCCGCGGAGACACCTCCCGCAACGACGAAAGTCGAACGCTCGACAGTAGCCCAGATCGATGCCGCCGGCGACGTCGACGAGGATTTCGACGACGTCGAGGATCGGCTGAAAGGGCTCGGCTATATGGAGTAATACTGCCGGACAGAACGACGTGACACCGCTCGCGAATTCGCGGCCGTCCCCACAGGTGACGGCCGCATACATACGACCGGCTTCGTATTGACTGCTGTCCAGGAGTATAAACAGCGGCCGTTTCCCGCTGCAGACCTCGAGACGGCGAGCGGAGCGCCCGTCACGGTGCCGCTGAGTCGATGGGAGTCGTTTTCGATCCGACAGCCCGTGTGTTCAACCCCCATAGAGTAGGCTACACGACGGAGTGTAGGCCGTTGCTACAGTCCAACAAGTGATTCTTGTCGAATATAAGCTATTGTATAATTAAGCACCGCTGTGAAGACAGGATTTCGTATACATGCTGAGACACCATCCCCAGTCGACCGCGGACGACGAGCGCCGGCTGGTCGTGGTGCGCTCGAGCGTGTCCCCAAACAACGTGATATCAATGAACATACGCAACGTCCTGTTCGGGCTCGCAAGCGTCGTGCTTGGCATCCTAGCACTGCTCGGCTCCGGTGTGTTCGCCTCACACAACAGCCAGGAGTCAGACCGCTCCGAGTCGCCCACGACTGTACAGTTCGATCAAACCGATGTGGCGTCGGCTCGCGAGTCGTCTCGATCGACGACGCGTCGCGAGTCGGCGAAACGCCACGTTGACCCGATTTTCCGAATGCCGTAGCATCTCTTTATCGGTTTAGTCCGTCGGTCATCGTCGTTTCGAGCCGCCAGAGTGACAGTGCAAGCTGAAACTCGGTTACGCGATTATTTACTAACACCGTGTCTGTGTCACTCGAGATACAGTTCAGACAGACTATGATCCAACTCGCAGGTGTCCATCCGGACGGGGTGACCGGTCGATGAACGTCCTCTCGGTCGTCGGTGCGAGGCCACAGTTCGTCAAGGCAGCAGCCGTCTCACAGCAGCTTCGAGGCGCGCACGACGAACTCCTCGTTCACACCGGCCAACACTACGATCCAGAACTCTCCGAGGTGTTCTTCGAGGAACTCGCGTTACCAAAGCCGGCATTCCACCTCGGCGTCGGGTCCGGCTCCCATGCCACCCAGACCGCCGAAATGATGGTGGAGTTAGAACGGATCCTTGACGAGGAATCGCCCGACGTCGTCCTCGTCTACGGAGACACCAACTCGACGCTCGCAGCCGCGCTCGTCGCGGCGAAATCGTCGACCCAACTCGCACACGTCGAAGCCGGCTTGCGCTCGTACGACTGGTCGATGCCCGAAGAGGTCAACCGCAGGCTGACCGATCACTGTTCGGATATCCTCTTTGCGCCCGGCCAGCACGCAAAGAAAACCCTCGAACAGGAGGGGATCTCGGAGAACGTGTTCGTCCCTGGTGACGTCATGTACGATACACTGTTACAGATCAGCGACCGGCTTTACGGCACCGAGACAGAACTCGATGTTCCCAACGAATACGTGCTCGCAACCGTCCACCGGGCGAAGAATACGGACGATAGAGACAGACTTGCATCGATTATCGATTCCTTTTCGAAGTTACACGTCCCGGTCGTGTTCCCCGCACACCCGCGCACGGTGACAGCACTACAAGAGTACGGACTCTGGGACCGGGCGACCGAGGCGGCTCGCGTTATCGACCCCGTCACCTACGGCCAGTTCATTACGCTCGTCGAGGACGCGATCTGCGTCGCGACGGACTCCGGCGGCGTCCAGAAGGAGGCGTTCTACCTCGATACGCCGTGTGTCACCCTGCGGGAGACGACCGAATGGATCGAAACGGTCGACGCCGGATGGAACACTCTCGTCGGCGCAGAGACGAGCGAAATCGTCGACGCTGTTCGCGCTGCCGTCGATCCGCCGGCCAAGCCGGAGCTGTACGGCAACGGGAACGCAGCCGCTCGTATCGTCGACCAACTCGAACGGAGCGTTCGCTGAGATGAGTGAGATGACCGCCCGGCGATCGCACGCCGACTCGAGGGTCACGGAGTCGCACCCTCGTTCGTCTGCACTGCCCGCTTCGACAGCCGAGTTCATCGACGACCTGCCGCGAGCTCGTGGTTTGCTTCCGGACGATGCAACGTTCGCACTCTGTCTGACACACGATGTCGATCGACCGTACAAGGGGATTCGATCGTTCTACTACGCGGCTCGAGAGCGCCCAGCGTATCATCTGCGAACCGCACTCTCGTCGGCCAATCCCTACTGGCAGTTCGAGGAGATCATGGCCCTCGAGGACGACTTGAGCGTTCGCTCGGCGTTTTACTTCCTGAACGAGCAACACCTGCTGGCAGATCGCCCGATCGAGGAGTGGTTCGCACCGGCAAACTGGGTCCAGCACCTCGGCCGATACGACGTGACCGCACCCGAGATCGTCGACGCCATCCGTGACTTAGACGACAACGGGTGGGAAGTCGGCCTGCACGGCTCGTATCACTCCGCGGACGATCTACTGCGGCTCCGCGAAGAAAAGACGCTGCTCGAGGACATCCTCGGCGGCCCCATCACTGGCGGTCGACAGCATTACCTGAATCTCACGGTGCCTGAGACGTGGCAGTACCATCGTGCGATCGGTCTCGCGTACGACGCGACGCTCGGCTCGAGTACGGAGTGTGGCTTCCACGCCGGGTATCACCCGATTCGTCCCTTCGACGACGACTTCCTCGTCTTTCCACTGACGATCATGGAACAAGCGCTTCCGGATCCAGCGTCCGATCTCGAGGCTGCCCGCGAGACCTGCGAGCGGCTCCTACAGGAAGCCGCAGAGAACGGCGCTGTCATGACGGCCCTCTGGCACCCGCGATACTTTAACGAACGCGAGTTCCCCGGCTACCGGCGTTTGTATCGGTGGCTCATCGAGCGGGCATCCGAGCTCGGCGCGTGGATCGGGCCGCCTCGAGCACTCTGCGAGGAACGCGAGCGCGATGGGACTGACCACAGCCATCGTTCGAAGGCGGGCAGCTCCGATTCGGGCGAGCAGCGACCGAGCAGTCGACGGGTGTGACTTGAGACAGAGAAGACAGCCCTCAGCAAGCCGGTTTCTGTTCGATTGTGAGTGTCGTCGCGACCCGTATCAGCCATATGGACTCCTGTCAGTCAGTGTCGGTGGGACCGCGACCGCCCTGCGGGCCCACCGGGAACTCGTGACAGCAGACCGTATCAATCGCTGCCGACACCGATCTGTGGTTTCGATTCGGACCGACGCGGGGAATCGAACTGGTGGATCGCCTCGAGCGCCCCAACATCGCCGTGTGCGACCGCAGCATCGACGATGAGTTCGGTGAGATTTACTTTATCCGCAAGGTAGGCGTTTCGTCGTCGCTGCCACGTTTCGTCAATGGTCTCGTCACGAAGCAGCGTCGTCGCTAGCTCGAGCACGTCGTCGAATCGAGCCACGTTGTGAATTAGCCTTTCTTCCTCGAGTTCCAGGAAGTTGCCCATATCCGACTCACCGACGAACGAATTCGACCGAATCGCCGGCGTCCCAAGGAGCGCGGCTTCGGTGACCATCGTCTGCGTATCGGCGACCAGGAGCGTCGCTTCGGCGAGTGCATCGTGCATCAAGGCTGGGTGGAGATCGAACGGTCGTGCTGGCAGTCCCTCGAGGTCAACGTCGTCGCCTTCGTCGGAAACGAGAATCGTCGCGTCGTCACTGAGACGCTCGATGAGGCGGCGACACTGCTCGCTCGTGATCCCGTTCTTGCCGACGTCGTGTTGCGAGCCGAACGCGTTGAGTCGGAGAATCGCGTACGGTTCGTCGTCATCGAGGTCGAGTCGATCTCGGATCGAGGGATTCGGTTCGTAGACCTCCGGGTGGAGATACGCACATTCTTTGAATCCGGAGAACACGTAGTGATTCTCACCCAGCTCTTTCCGGAACGTCTCGGGCGTGAGGATGGCATGCGCGAACGGCGTCGAAATCGAGTGATCGAACGACGCCGGTTCGGAATCGATGAGCAAGACCGTCGGTGTTCGGAGTACCGCACCAGTGTGTGCCGCGTAGCCGCCCATCCCAAACACGAGATCCGGATCGAACTGTCTGGCATACCGGATAGCACGCACGTAGTGCATCGGCAATCGACTCAGCAACGAGTGTTTCGACGTATCACAGTAGCCGTAGACCTCGTAGGGGAGGTCGTACCACTCGAGCAGTTCGATAGTGCAGGTGTAGTCCCGCGCGAGGACGAGTACCTCGTGTCCACGGTCCTGAAGCGTCTGTACGGCGTGTTTGTACAGATGCACGTGTGCCGGTGTGTTCGTGAAAAACAGATATTTCATGTCGAAAGCCACCTTACTCTGAATACACGATAGACAATTCTCGCTGTTTGTTATCTCGTTCGTACCGACACTCGCCGTCGAACAAGCCGCTCGTTCTGAATCACATGTCGGCAGCACTGATCAGTAGCGAAGACATACCCCGCCCTGTCATCGAAATACGAACACGCGATACGTTCGGCAAGATCGGTTCTGTCAGTCGTCACGACCCTCATCAGCGGATTACCGCGCTCATAACAAGGTCACTTGTGGGAACACGATGGAGTAGGATGGACGTCAAGCGTATCGACCTCGAAGAGTGGCGTGATGCACTGCCGGCATCCGGATACGAAGTGTTTCACGAACCGGCTGCGCTCTCCGTACTCGCAGACTACACGAGTGCAGAGTTACAACTGTACGGCGCGTACAAGGGACAGCAAGCAGTCGGGTTGTTACCGGTGTTCGTCACTGAGAGAACGGTCGGTCGAACGGTTCTCTCGCCCCCGGTGTCGCTAAGCGTGCCACGACTTGGACCGATCATCACCCCCAACAGCCCGAAGCGGCGCAAGCGAGAGCGAATCAACCGCGAACTCGTCGAGGCTGTACTCGACACTGCCGACGTCGACGAACGAACGACGCTCTTTCGGATGACGTGTCCGCTCGAGTACACCGATCCGCGACCGTTCCGTTGGAACGATCTCTCGGTGGAGCCGGAGTTTACGTACGTCGTCGATTTGAAAGGGACAACACTCGAGAACGTCATGAAAGGGTTCAGCAAGAGCCTCCGACGGGAAATGCGACAGTTCGATGATCTGAATCTCTCGATCGAGACCGAAGGGATCACATCGGCGCTACGGATTTACGAGGACGTCGCCGAACAGTACCGCGAATACGACGATCCAGCCCCGATTTCGCGGGCGTTCCTCCAGGACCTCCTCTCGTCGCTTCCCGACGAGCTATGGCGCGTCTACGTGGCGCGAACGTCTGATGGCCAGTACAAAAGTGGCATTATTACGCTGTATAGCCCTGATCTCGCATACTTTTGGCAGGGCGGCGTCACCGCCTCGTACGAAGGCGTGAGCGTCAACAGCCTGCTTCACCGGACCATCATCAAGGACGTTCTTACCGATCCGGAACTCAACTCGGTGACGGGCTACGACCTCGTCGGTGCGAATACTGAGCGGCTCTGTGAGTACAAGGCCAAGTTCAACAGCGACCTCCGCCAGTACTACGTCGTCGAGTCGTCGGGACTCGAGATGCAACTCGCGAAGTCGACGTACCAGCGCTTTTCCGGGTCGTTGACGAAAGGCTAAGAACAGACGGAGACGGATTTCGATAGAGTTCGAAGGCGTGTTACGCAGTGGCCGCTCGACGGTATTGACTCTGCTAGTAATATGAGGGCGTCACAGAATAATTGTCACACCCCGATTGAGGTTTTCCCTGGGTTAGCACCTCGCTCATAATTGGCGATAGCAGTCGATAGCCGGAGATAGAGTGCCAAGAACACTATGCGTCTTCGCACGCACGCGGCCTCGGACGCGTAGCGTCCCGAGGCCGCAGTCCTTGCTGGCTCCGATCGTCCGCTCAACCTGTCTCCGGCGGTCGTACGTCTCTTTCAAGACCAATTGTTTCAGCTGGATATCTTCGCAGTGGTGTT
>Ga0207733_100432_pt1 | contig 26109 bp, 30 predicted proteins | sample A23P3SouthBayCA_FD_187735 | JGI IMG/M metagenome (GOLD analysis project Ga0207733, IMG submission 187735) | Aerobic enrichment media microbial communities from Eden Landing Ponds, California, USA - A23 P3 (SPAdes) | ecosystem: Environmental > Aquatic > Marine > Unclassified | place: Emeryville... | reverse complement strand
ACGATGAAGGGATTCCTGACGCCCTTTCGGGTCCAGCGCTTGAAGTTGACCCAGACGTCGCCCGCATAGGAGTTGGCACGCACGCCTCCGAGGTCGTGGTCGGCCGCGGTTTCGGCACTCATCGTGGCTCCACCGTCGGTTCGGCGGCCACTTCGACGTGTTCGCCTGTGATGGAGAGGAACACGTCGTCGAGGGTCGGTTCCCTGACGTTGAACCCGGTCACCGTTAGATCGGCGTTTTTCAGTGCGACGATGAGGTCGGGGCCTTGACTCCGGGCATTCGCGGCGGTGACGCTGACGCCCGCTTCCGTTTCGGTGATCGTGGCGTCTGCGTCGAAGAGGCCGGCTTTACGAGTGACCGCGATGGCCCGTTCTCGGGCCCGTTGTCCACCCTCGACGTCGACGTCGAGGACGTCACCGCCGACGCGCCGTTTGAGTTCCGTCGGTGAGCCGGTGGCGACGATTTCACCGTCGAGGATGACGGTGATCCGATCGCAGAGTTGATCGGCTTCTTCGAGATACTGGGTCGTCAGGAATATCGTCGTGCCCTGATCGTTGATACGCCGAAAGTACTCCCAGAGGCGATTTCTGGCGGAGGGGTCGAGTCCCGTCGTCGGTTCGTCGAGAAAGACGAGCGGTGGACGGTGGACGAGCGCAGTTGCCGCGTCCAGGCGTTTTTTCATCCCACCGGAGAACTCCTGGGCCTGCTTGTCTGCCACGTCGGCGAGGTCCACGAGGTCCAGCAATTCCGCGATGCGTGCTTTCCGATCGCTTCGTGGAACACCGTAGGCCTCACAGGCGAAGGCGATGTTCTCGCGCGCGGTGAGTTCGCGGTCGATGCTCGTCTCCTGGGCCATGTAGCCGATGGTGCGTCGAACCTGCTTGCTCTCGCTGACGACGTCGAAGCCGTTGACCCGGACGTCCCCGGCGGAGGGGCTGAGAAGCGTCGAGAGCACCTTGATGGTGGTCGTTTTGCCAGCCCCGTTGGGACCAAGAAAGCCGAAGAACTCGCCCGTTGGGACCGTCAGGTCGACGTGTTTGACCGCTTCCGTCCCGTCGTCGTAGGTCACCTGTAGCCCGTCGGCGACAATCGCGTCATCAGAGAACGCGGACTCGCTCATCCAGGTGCCACTCCCTCGTGACGGTGCCTGGGTCGTCTCGCGGGTGCTACCATAGTGGTATTCGCTACTGGTGCCCTGGCCTTATACGTTCGACTCGTCCGGGGATATCGGTGATCGAGTACCGCCGTTTCTCATCCCTGCGATCTACTCCCGCGGCATGGTAATGACATCCCTGTAGCATTGCTCTGACGACGCCTCGCTGGCTCGCGGTTGCCCCCATTGGGCGCTGTGTCGGTATTCCTTTAGCCGTCACTGCTCCAGTAAAGCTATGGAACAGGACTTGTCGGCCCTCGATCACGCGCTCGCCGAGCGTGACGTCGATGGGTACTTGCTACACGCCGATTCCGCGGACCCGGATCAGTATTATCTCTCGGGCTTCGACGCGCCGGATCCGTTCGTAACGTTGTACGACGGTGAGGTCCATCTCCTGTTCAACCGAAGCCTGGAAATCGGCCGTGCGCGTCGGGAAGCACGCGCAGCCACCGTCGAATCCACGACGGAGTATGGGTACGGGAAACTCGCAGAAACGCACGGTCCGGAGGCCGCGACGATCCGTTCGATCGCCCGATTTCTGGAGGCATACGACGTCGGCTCGGTCGCGGTCCCACCACGATTCCCGCTCTCGACGGGGGATGGCATCCGTGAACAGGGGATCACCGTCACTGCAGACGAGGCCAGTACGATCGAGTCCGTGCGTGCGATCAAGACTGCCGCGGAAATCGAGCACGTTCGAACGGCCCAGGCTGCGAATCAAGCCGCCATGGCGACCGCCGAATCACTCCTGCGAGAGGCGAGCGTCGCGGCTGACGGGACGCTCCACCACGAGGAAGACCCACTCACCAGCGAACGGGTGAAAGAGGCGATCGAGATCACCTTGCTTCGTCGTGGATGTGGGCTCGATGGAACGATCGTCGCCTGTGGCCCGGACGCGGCGGATCCCCACGACCGCGGGAGTGGGCCACTGCAGGCGAACGAACCGATTATCGTCGACATCTTCCCACGTGACAAGACGACGAAGTACCACGGTGATCTGACTCGGACGTTTTGCGTAGGCGACCCCGATCCCACGCTTCGGGAGTGGTACGATCTCACCGAGGCGGCCTATCGAGCAGCATTGGCTGCGATCGAGCCGGGCGTGTCGGCTGACACCGTTCACGCAGCTGCCTGTGAAATCTACGAGGACGCTGGCCTCCCGACGCTCCGCAGTGACGAAAGCACCGAGACGGGCTTTATCCACAGCACGGGTCACGGTGTCGGACTCGCGGTTCACGAGCAGCCACGCGTGGCAACCGGCGGTCCAGAGCTCGAACCCGGGCACGTCATCACCATCGAACCTGGCCTCTACGATCCGGCCGTCGGCGGGGTTCGCATCGAGGACCTCGTCGTCGTGACCGAGGATGGGTACGAGAATCTGACCGATTACCCCGTCGAACTCGAACCCTGACTGCCGGCCGGTGGGTCCCTGGCGTCTCGGTTGTCGCTAAACCGTGTGCGCTCCCGCGGCGAACGTCACAATGCCTTTCAGGACTCCCGGTAACCGTCGTCTATGGCCGAGTACACCACCGTGTCGATCCCGAAGGATCTCGCAGAGCGGGTCGATGAGACGATCGAGGGGACGAGCTTTTCGAGTACCAGCGACCTGGTGCGATTTCTGCTGCGATCGATCGTCATCCAGCACCAGCGAGAGGGGCAACTCACCGAAGCGGAGTTCCAGGACATCGCCGATCAACTCAGCGATCTCGGCTACATCGACGAGTAACGATTCATTCGAGCGCTTCTTCGGCCGGTTCGACGTCGAGGATTTCGAGCGATAGTTCCGTTCCACGGCGATCGAAGGCCGCCAGTGACTCCCGATCCCAGGGCGGAACGGCCACGAAGACGACCTCGTGCAGGTCGTCTTCCTTCGTCACGCCCAGGTGGCCGTTGGGATGCGAGACGAATCGACCGTTGGTCTGGGCGTTCGGGGTCCCAAGGTCGACGCCGAAGACGAAATTGACCGAGCCACCGGCGTTGGGGAGATAGAAGTGCGTGAAAACGGGCGTCTCCGGTGGGAGGGCAGCATCGGGGATGTCACCGGCTTTCGTCACCGCCACGGACACCGTTTTCCGTTCAGGGTCGGCCGCTTCGGCCATGTTGAGCAGCGTGTCTACCAGGCCAGTTGTCGCGTATACCACACCGAGGAAACGAGGGGTGCGGACTTAATGTCGGTGGAGGGCGGAAGCGCTGCCTACCCGAACAGGCTCTCACGGACGATTCCAGCGTAGAGGCCGGGGGCCGTGCGGCGTGACCGATCGAGTGCCTGCTCGATCGTCTCGCTGACATCGGTGTCGATCCCTGCCCCATGGCCGACATCGAGTCTCCTGGGTGCGAAACGAGCGAGCCGTTTCGGTGGGAACAGCCGGAGCGCTGGATGAACCCCGAGTCGCTGGCCGGGTCGACGGAAAAACGCCGCCGTGCCAAGCGCTTCGGGAACGATCAACTGTCCCGTCGATTCGCCGTAGAGTGCCGCTTCTTGCCACAGCCGATTGTCGATGATCGGGTGAACACCATAGCCCGTGTCGCCCAGTTCCGTCCGGATTCGTTCGACTGGCGCATCGAACGCCTCGGCCACCCCCGTCATCCAGTGGGGAACGTGGACCGAGACGTCGTGCCGTCGGGCAACCTGCCCGGCGTCGCGTTTGTGCCGATCGAGGAGGACAACGACACCCGCGACCGTCCCGTACTCCGCCAGGAGGTCGTCGACGCCCTCCGCATCGACTGGATCCACGACCCAGACCTCGTCATCGACAGCAAAGGCGTGACTCGCCCGCTGCATTGCCTCGTCGGGATGTGCGAACCAGCCGACGCCGTCCGACCACCGATCGATTTCCGCCAGCGACGTGGACTCCCCGGATGCTTTCATCGGCATACAAGTCGTTCGTCGTCGCTACTGATAAATGACGAACCCGACCAAGGGGGTTCCTCCCTCGAAGTGGCTTGCAGCCGTATGCTGCACGCTGCCTGGAAACACTGGACGATGCAATCGAGATTATTCGTCGTCGCTTAGCCGGTCCGCGTCGATGCTGACCCCGGGTGGCGTGACGATCAGAAATCCCCGGAAGTGCATCAAGTCGCCGCCTGCGTCTTTCACGTCGCGGGCGAAATCCGCAGCCAGTTCGTTCAGGTCCCCCTCGACGTGCATGACGAGAACGTCGCCCGCTTCGATTGCCTGGACCCACTCTTCGGCCGGCGTTGTCCCGTCGAGAATAGCGAGGACGACGCGACTGCTCCCCTCGTCGTCCCCATCGCCGTCCAGATCTTCCTCGACGGATCGCAGATCCAGCCCATCGAAATCACTCATATACGCCCCGAGGAGACGCTCCGAGAAAAAACCCGTTCCTCAGTGCCGCGATCGCGAGTACCGAACTGTCTTACAGCGATTCGGCCTCGTCTGTGTTGGCTCGGTCACGTGGCATTTCCGGGTTGGAGCCCCGGTCGTCGTAGAATTTCCGGCCGATGTATTCGTCGGGCAGCTCCCCCAGAATCGTCTGGTGGAGTTCATTGACCGAGGCGAATTCTTCGTCGGTATGGCTATCGAGAATGGACGCGAACGTTCGACCACCGGATTGCTCCTCCGAATCGATCGTTTCGTCGCCGATCTGGTCTCTGACGGACGCCGCTAACACGGGGTATTCGAATTGGCTCTCCAGATAGTCGCCGAGATCGTTCAGATGCATCGAATCACTCGTCGTGCCGCATCCACCCCGCGCCAGCACATGGTAATACAGTAGTTATCCAGCCGTAAGCTGAGACACGCGGTGCTCTCCGCGTCGGCGAAACACTGCTTTTCCCGGGCCTGAGTATGTCGAGAAGAGATTCGTCAGTTCCTGGCATCGGCGCCCCGGGGGTTGAGCCGTCTCCGGCACGGCTGATGGACAGGACGTGTCACGGCAGTGCCGTCATGGACAGGCTTTTATACCGACGGTTGCCAGATTAACTCGTTATGTCCAACGACACAGAGGGCACGTCGGGATCCCCGGCGGATCGAGTTCTTCCAGGGCACACTGGATTCCACGTCTGAAATAGACGACGCTCGTCTTTTCGACACGACGCTTCGCGACGGCGAACAGTCACCACGCACCTCGTTCAGTTACGAAGACAAGCGTGAAATAGCAGCGGTACTCGACGAGATGGGAACGCACGTCATCGAGGCTGGGTTCCCGGTCAACTCCGACGCGGAGTTCGAGGCCGTCCGCGACATCGCAGAGAGCAGTTCCGTGACGGTCTGTGGGCTGGCTCGCGTCGTGGAGGCGGACGTCGAGGCGGCGCTCGATTCGGGCGTCGACCTCGTTCACGTGTTCGTCTCGACGAGCGACGTCCAGCTCGAAGACTCCATGCACGCGACGCGCCAGGAGGCACTCGACAGCGCCGTCGAGTCCGTCGAGCGCGTCAAGGAGGCCGGGGTCGAATGTATGTTCTCCCCGATGGACGCGACCAGAACCGCCGAAGGCTTCCTGGTCGACGTCATCGAGGCCGTCAGCGACGCCGGCACGGACTGGATCAACATTCCGGACACGTGTGGCGTCGCGACGCCGCGACGGTTCTACGACCTGATCGAGAAGGTCGTGAGCCACACCGACGCGCGCATCGACGTGCACACCCACGACGACTTCGGCCTGGCGTCGGCAAACGCCATCTCCGGCTACGAGGCTGGCGCGTCCCAGGCACAGGTCAGCGTCAACGGCATCGGTGAGCGCGCCGGCAACGCCGCCTACGAGGAAGTCGTCATGGCACTGGAGAGTCTCTACGACTTCGATACCGGCATCGATACGACCCGCATCACGGAACTGTCTCGGATGGTCGAGGAAAAATCCGAGATTCCCGTCCCGGCGAACAAACCGATCGTCGGCCAGAACGCCTTCTCCCACGAGAGCGGCATTCACGCCGCTGGCGTCATCGAAAACTCAGATACCTTCGAACCCGGCGTGATGACCCCCGAGATGGTCGGCGCGACTCGTGAGCTGGTCCTGGGGAAACACACCGGTCAGCACTCCGTTCGCGAACGCCTCGCCGAGGCGGGCTACTCGCCCACCGACGAGGAGGTGCGCGAAGTGACGCGCCGCGTGAAGGACTTCGGTGCGGAGAAAAAGCGCGTGACGCTCGACGAACTCGAACGCTTTGCCGACGAAGTCGGCGTCAGCGTCGATTCCGAGGAGGTCAGGGCATAACCATGCCCAGGCCGCCGTATTCTCGCCATCGTGAGCGGCTGGTGTCGGCTCTGGGAAGGAGAACGACGCAGTCCGCCTGGTGTGGCTCGAATCCGGTCCTGCAGCAGGTGCTCGCCCGGCTGGTCGATGTTCGTGGTTCTCTATCACGGAAACCTTATAATCAACCGGGGAATCATATTGGATACGATGATGACGCGTGCTTCCGCTGGGGCTCGACCCGCCGGCAGCACGGCGTCTCCCCTTCTTCTCGGTGTAATTGTAGGGGCTCTCTAGGCCCCACTACACCACCTGCCGTTCGCGACCCGGATTGGCATTCGAGAACAGATATCCACCCAGCAGAGACAGCATACACATGACAGCGATAACGAACCCACCCCAGGTGATACGCCATGAGTGAGCGCGCATCCGTTTCCGCCGACGCGGACGAGGAGTCGGCGGAGACACGAGACGAAGACGAATCGGAACAGCAACCAGTGACGACCGGCGCCCAGTCGGTCATTCGCGCCCTCGAAAACGCCGGCACGGAGTACGTCTTCGGCGTCCAGGGCGGCGCGATCATGCCGGTCTACGACGCCCTGTACGATTCGGACATCAACCACGTCACGATGGCCCACGAGCAGGGCGCCTCTCACGCGGCGGACGCGTACGGCATCGTCTCGGGCGAGCCCGGTGTCTGTTTCGCCACCTCCGGGCCGGGCGCGACGAACCTCGTGACCGGTATCGCGGACGCGAACATGGACTCGGATCCGATGATCGCCCTCACTGGCCAGGTCCCCACGGAGTTCGTCGGTAACGACGCCTTCCAGGAAACCGACACGGTTGGTATCACCCAGCCGGTGACCAAACACAGCTACTTCGCGGACAGTCCGAACGGCGTCGGCGACGACGTCGGCGAGGCGTGGGCGCTCGCGAACGAGGGTCGACAGGGCCCAACCCTGGTCGACCTCCCAAAAGACGTCACGCAGGGTGAGGCCGACCGGGAGCCCAAGGCGCCCCAGATTCCCGACACCTACAATCCACCGGAGGAAGCCGACGACGCGGAGGTCCAGGACGCTGCCGAGGCTCTGGCCGATTCCACGCAGCCGGTCATTCTGGCTGGCGGCGGGGTCATCAAGGCCGAAGCCTCGAACGAACTCCGCGAGTTCGCCAAGGAGTACGAGATTCCAGTCATCACGACGATGCCCGGTATCGGCTCCTTCCCCGAGGATCACGAACTGTCACTGTCCTGGGCCGGGATGCACGGCACTGGCTATGCGAATCTCGCGATCACCAACACCGACTGCATGCTCGCCATCGGGACGCGCTTCGACGACCGACTCACCGGTGGTGTGGAAACGTTCGCGCCGGACGCCGAGTTGATCCACGTCGACGTCGATCCGGCGGAGATCAGCAAGAACATCCACGCCGATTACCCACTGATCGGGGACGCGCGTGCGGTCCTCCGCCAGCTGTTCGACGCCATGCCGTCGGCGCCGGAGGCCGAGGCGTGGCGCGAGCAGTGCCAGGAGTGGAAGGCGGACTACCCGATGGAGTACGACGCGCCGGCGGACGAACCGCTCAAGCCACAGTACATCGTCGAGACGTTCTCCGAAGTGACGCCTGACGACACCATCGTCACCACGGGCGTCGGCCAGCACCAGATGTGGGCCAGCCAGTACTGGACCTATCGCGAGCCACGGACCTGGGTGTCCAGTCACGGACTGGGGACGATGGGCTACGGCGTGCCCAGCGCCATCGGTGCGAAACTCGCCGCACCCGACCAGGAAGTCGTCTGTTTCGACGGCGACGGCTCCTTCCTGATGACCGTCCAGGGCCTGTCGGTGGCGGTCCGCGAGAACCTCGACATCACCTACGTCGTGCTCAACAACGAGGCGGTCGGGATGGTTCGACAGTGGCAGGACGGGTTCTACGAGGGTCGACGCATGGCCTCCGAGTACCCGTGGATCCCGCAGTTCGACAAACTCGCCGAAGCGTTCGGCGCACGAGGATTTAGACTCGAAGACCACGACGACGTCGAGGAGACGATTCAGGCAGCCCGCGACTACGACGGCCCGTCGGTGATCGACGCGATCATCGACCCGGCCGAGAACGTTTACCCGATGGTGCCAAGCGGGGGCGACAACGGACTGTTCGCACTGAACGAAGAGCACCTGGGGAACCTGTAACGATGCCAGGAGAGATGCAGGGGCCTGCGCCCCACGAACGGATGCGGCCGGAGGGCCGCCGGAACAGCCAGGGGATTCGAATCGATCCCGAAGCGGAAGTGACCCATCAACCTCGCCAGGCGGTGCTGTCGGCGCTGGTCAAACACGAACCCGGCGTCCTCGCGGAAGTGTCGGGGCTGTTCAGCCGCCGGCAGTTCAACATCGAGAGCCTGACGGTGGGTTCGACAGTCGATGGCAAGGTCGCGCGCATGACCATCGTCATCGAGGAGCCCGAACCCGGCGTCCAGCAGGCGAAAAAGCAACTGGAAAAGCTGGTGCCGACCATCTCGGTGATGGAACTCGAACCCGAGGCCGTCCGCCGCGAACTCGCACTCGTCAAGGTCAACGCGGCGAAACCGGACGACGTGAACGCGGTGGCCGAGATGTTCGACGGGAACGCCGTCGACGTGACCACCGACGCAGTGACCTACGAAGTTACGGGCAGCCAGCAGAAAATCGAGGCGGCGATCGACGCCTTCCAGCAGTTCGACGTGCTGGAAGTCGTGCGGACGGGAACCGCAGCACTTGAAAGAGGCGGCGACACACTGGATAACGATGACTGACGAATTTACGACGACCGTATACTACGACGACGATGCCGATGAATCGCAGATCGAAAACAAGACCGTGGCCATCCTGGGCTACGGGAGCCAGGGCCACGCACAGGCCCAGAACCTGGCAGACAGCGGCGTCGACGTCGTCGTCGGTCTCCGGAAGGGTTCGTCCTCCCGCCAGGCCGCTGAGGAAGACGGCCTGCGCGTCGCGACGCCCGGAAACGCCGTCGCCGAGGCCGACATCAGTGTGATGCTCGTCCCGGACACCGTCCAGCCCGACGTGTACGCCGCCATCGAGGACGGTCTCGACGCCGGTGACACCCTGCAGTTCGCCCACGGGTTCAACATCCACTACGGACAGATCGAGCCCCCGGAGGACGTGGACGTGACGATGGTCGCCCCGAAGTCGCCGGGCCACCTCGTCCGTCGAACGTACAAGCGCGGGGAAGGGACCCCGGGCCTGATCGCGGTCTATCAGGACGCAACTGGCGAAGCCAAAGACGAAGCCCTCGCGTACGCCGAGGCCGTTGGCTGCACGCGTGCCGGCGTCATCGAGACGTCCTTCCAGGAAGAGGTCGAGACGGACCTCTTCGGCGAGCAGGCCGTTCTCTGTGGCGGCGTCACCGAGATGGTGCGGGTCGGCTTCGAGACGCTCGTCGACGCGGGCTACGCCCCGGAGATGGCCTACTTCGAGTGTCTGAACGAACTCAAACTCATCGTCGATCTGATGTACGAAGGTGGCCACATGGAAATGTGGAACTCCGTCTCCGACACCGCCGAGTACGGCGGTCTCACGCGCGGTGAGGACGTCATCAACCGTGAAGGGATGGAAGAAATCCTCGAGCAGGTCCAGAACGGCGAGTTCGCCCGCGAGTGGATCAACGAGAACCAGGCCCACCGACCGGCGTACAAGCAGTACCGCCAGGCCGAGCAAGACCACCAGCTCGAAGAAGTCGGCGACCGACTGCGAAAACTGTTCGCCTGGGGCGAGCGAGAAGAAGAATCCGAGAACGAACAGGCCGAGGTTCGCGCGGATGACTGAGATGAGCACCGTCGAGCGCGATACTGAGGGACGACCGGACACAGTATGAGCCAGGGAACGCTGTACGACAAGGTGTGGGATCGGCATAAAGTGACAACGCTGCCCAACGGCCAGGATCAGCTGTTCATCGGCCTCCACCTCATCCACGAGGTCACCAGTCCGCAGGCGTTCGGTATGCTCAAAGAACGAGACCTGGAGGTCGCACGACCGGATCTGACCCACGCGACGGTCGATCACATCGTCCCGACCGCGGATCAGTCACGACCATATTCGGACGACGCGGCCGAGCGAATGATGGCCGAACTCGAGGAGAACGCCCGAGACGCTGGGATCCAATTTTCCGATCCGACGACGGGCGACCAGGGGATTGTTCACGTCATCGGCCCGGAGCAGGGGATCACCCAGCCCGGGAAGACGATCGTTTGCGGTGACTCACACACCTCCACGCACGGCGCCTTCGGCGCACTGGCGTTCGGGATCGGTACCTCCCAGATCAGGGACGTGCTGGCCACCCAGACGATCGCGATGGAGAAACAGAAAGTCCGCAAGATCCAGGTCGACGGTGAACTCGGCGAGGGCGTTGAGGCCAAGGACATCATCCTGGAGATCATCCGTCGACTGGGGACCGAAGGCGGCGTCGGGTACGTGTACGAGTACGCCGGCGAGGCCATCGAGAGCCTCGGCATGGAAGGCCGAATGAGTATCTGTAACATGTCCATCGAGGGCGGCGCTCGCGCTGGCTACGTCAATCCCGACGAGACCACCTACGAGTGGCTCGCCGAGACCGACGAGTTCGCCGACGACCCGGAGCGCTTCGAGGAATTGAAATCCTACTGGGAGTCGATCCGGAGCGACGCAGACGCCGAATACGACGACGTCGTTCACATTGACGCCAGTGAACTCGAACCCATGGTCACCTGGGGGACTACCCCTGGTCAGGGCGTCGGTATCCACGATCCAATCCCGGCACCGGAGGACCTGCCCGAGGACAAAGCGGACACCGCCCGTCGCGCCCAGAAGCACATGCGCGTCGAGCCTGGCGAGACCATGGAGGGTTACGACATCGATGTCGCCTTCCTGGGGTCCTGTACGAACGCGCGCCTGCCGGATCTGCGCCGCGCAGCGCGAGTCGTCGAGGGCCGACAGGTCGCCGACGACGTCCGTGCGATGGTCGTTCCCGGCAGTCAGCGCGTCCAGCGCATTGCTGAGGAAGAGGGCCTAAAGGATGTCTTCGAGGCCGCCGGCTTCGACTGGCGCAACGCCGGCTGTTCGATGTGTTTAGGGATGAACGACGACCAGCTCGAAGGCGACGAGGCCAGTGCCTCGTCCTCGAACCGGAACTTCGTCGGTCGCCAGGGGAGCAAGGACGGCCGTACCGTCCTGATGAGCCCGCGGATGGTCGCCGCCGCGGCGATCACCGGGGAAGTCACTGACGTTCGCGACCTGGAGGAGGTGCAACTCGCATGACTGACCCGACTGAAGACATTCCCGAGGTCGATTACGTCGAGGGAACCGGTGTGCCGATCCGTGGAAACGACATCGACACGGATCAGATCATCCCGGCGCGGTTCATGAAGGTCGTCACGTTCGACGGCCTTGGCGAATTCGCCTTCTTCGACCTGCGCTTTGACGACGAGGACGACCCCAAGGACCACCCATTCAATGAGGAGCGCTTTGCGGACGCCAACGTGATGGTGGTCAACGCGAACTTCGGCTGTGGCTCCTCGCGCGAACACGCTCCCCAGGCGCTGATGCGCTGGGGCATCGACGCGATCATTGGCGAATCCTTCGCCGAGATTTTCGCCGGAAACTGTCTCGCGCTCGGGATTCCAACGCTGACCGCCGACCACGAGACGATCAACGAGCTCCAGCAGTGGGTCGACGACAATCCCGACGGACAACTCGAAATCGACGTCCCGGACGAGACCGTCCGCTACGGTGAAGAGGAAGTGAGCGTGTCGGTCGACGACGCACAACGAAAGGCGTTGGTCGAAGGCATCTGGGACACGACTGCGCTGATGAAGGCCAACGAGCAGGCCATCGCGGAGACTGCGGCAGGGCTGCCGTATCTGAACGCGAATTGAACAGGAAATCGTTTTTTCGCGGACGGACGCGAGGTGCGATGCGCTCAGACGCGTTTCGGGCGTTCGTCGTCAGTGAGATACGAGGCGAGATCCGTCGTCGAGAGCATCCCGATCAGGACGCCATCGTTGTCGACGATCGGGAGGTGATGGATGCCGTACGTAATCATCGTCTCGGCGGCCTCAGCGATTGTATCCTGGGCGCCGCCGGTGACGACGGTCGTCGTCATGTATCGCTGGACGGTGGTTTCGGCTTTGGGTTTGCTCTCGGCGACGATGTGAACGAAGTCCGTACTCGTGAGAATGCCGGCGACGCGACCGTTCTCGTCAGTGACCACGAGTGATCCGATCTCGTTGTCGATGAGTTCGTTTGCAGCGTCCTCGACGAGCGTATCGGGCGTGACGGTCAGTACGTCCGACGTCATGAGCCGGGCCACGAAAATATCGTCCATGTGCCGTGGTAGATCGGTGGGTGCCTTGGTGGTATCGGTCTCGAAACATCTCTTCCAGCACGGACTATCGACACGCTCTTTTCGTGGCCCAGTGGAGGGAGTGACATGACCCACGAGATTGCCGTCATCCCGGGCGATGGGATCGGCCAGGAAGTGACGCCCGCTGCCGTCGACGTGCTATCCGCCATCGAGGGCATCGACTTCGAGTTCACCGAGGCCGATGCGGGCGACGCCACGAAGGAAGCTACCGGTGAAGCGCTCCCAAAGGGGACCAGGGACCTGGCGGCCTCGGCCGACGCCACGCTGTTCGGCGCGGCTGGCGAAACTGCGGCCGACGTGATTCTCCCGCTGCGTGAGGTCGTCGGTTCATTCGCGAACGTGCGACCGGCCCACTCCTATCCCGGCCTCGATGCGGTCCAGCCAGACACCGACCTCGTCTTTATCCGGGAAAACACCGAGGGTGTCTATACGGGAATCGAGAGCGAAATCACGGAGGGCGTGACGACGCTCACGCGAGTCATCACGGAGGAAGCCTCCCGAGAGATCGCGGAATTTGGCTTCGAGTATGCCGCCAACAATGGCTTCGATGACGTGACGATCGCGCACAAGGCGAACGTGATGCGAGTGACCGACGGCCTCTTCCTGGACACCGCGGAACGGGTAGCCGAGGAACGCGGTGCGGACTACGACACCGCACTGATGGACGCCCTCGCGATGCATCTCATCATGCACCCCGAGGAATACGGCGTTGTGATCTGTCCGAACCTCGCCGGAGACATGCTCTCGGATCTCGCGGCCGGCCTCGTCGGCGGCCTGGGCTTGCTTCCGAGTGCGAACGTCGGTCACGACAACGCGCTGTTCGAACCCGTCCACGGCAGTGCCCCGGACATCGCCGGCGAGGGCGTCGCCAACCCGGCTGCGATGATCCTTTCGGCCGCGATGCTCCTCGACTACCTCGACGCGGGTGAGGAAGCAAGCGACGTCCGAACGGCCGTCGAGACCGTCCTCGCGGACGGTCCACGCACGCCGGATCTCGGTGGCGACGCCTCGACGACTGCGGTCACCGACGCGATCATCGACCACCTCTAGGCGAGGTCCGGATCGATTGGACTTGTAGGACTACGTTCTTCACTCCGAGTGTGGGCGCGTGAATCCGGGTAGCGTGAAATGTGGCAGTCTCTGGTGGGACCGGCCAGCACTGGCACATCTCACGTTTGAACTGGTCGCGATGGGTGCGGACAACCGATTCAGTTCTTGGCTGAGATCTCGCAGGTCTTCTCCCAGCGACCGCGCTCGACGAGTTTGGCTTGCAACGCCTCCGTGTAGGCCTCGGCGAGTTCGACGGCTTCGGCTTTGAGCTGTTCGTTCCCAGCGTCGTCCAGCCCAAGCTTGGAGAGCACGCCACTCAGGAATCCGTCGTTATTGCTCCCCGAGTCCTCCGTCTTGGCGACGGGACTTCGACTGCCGATTCGGTCGATGTCGCCCATCATGGTGTCCAGGTGAGATGTGTCTGCCACGAGTTCCGCCTTGTCTGGATCCTCTGGATGCTCGATTTCGAGCGACACGGCCGTCATCACGAGGTCCCATTGCTGGGACGACAGGGACGACGCGGCGACGCGATCAGAAAACTCGCCGTCGACCGCCATCCGTTCACCCGCAATCTGGGATTTCCAGTCAGCCATAGCGACCTTTTGCTTCCGGGGGACATCAACCCTGCCCTACAGTATCCACTATGCAGCAAGCGAGCCTGGGCGTGATGATCTCCCTGACGAAAAAGAGGGGAAGTGTGTCGCCGCTTAGAAGGCGTCGTCTTCGACTTCAATCTCGGCGTGCAGTTCCTCACGCAGTGCCGAGTGGACGTGACAGATCTCTTCGCCGCGTTCGACGATGGCCTCACCGTCGCCGTCGAGATCTGCTTCGACTTCCAGGACCCAGCCGATACCGGCGAGGTCGTCGTCATCGTCGAGTTCGGCCCGGACCTCGGCCTCGATACGACCGACGTCGTCGTAGCCGTGTTCGTCCGCCGCCACGCGGAACGCGGGGATGTAACAGGAGGCGTAGTCAGCGGCCAGCACCTGGTTCGCCGTCGGGCCGTCCTTCGAGAGGGCGTCGACGGTCAGTTCCCACTCGTCGTCGATGACGTTGTTGACAGTGTACCCTTCCTCGCACGTGGACGTAACTTCGATGTCGGCCATTGCAAGCCGCGGCTTCGAACGGGCAGTACCTAAACGTTCCCTGTCGCGTTGCGACGCGCTCCATCCAGCTCGACGCACGAGAACCGAAATTGCGGAATCGAAGGGGCGCAGTTACAGTTCGAAACTCTCGTCACCGGCGAGGGCGTGCACTTCGGCGTCGCTCCCGGTCGCGCGCACCTCGCGTGCGAAATCTTCGGGATCCTGTTCGATGACGGGCATCGAATCGTAATGCATCGGGAAGGCGTGATCGACGTCGAGCCAGTCGACCGCGATCGCTGCCTGCATCGGCCCCATCGTGAAGTGATCCCCGATCGGCAATGCTGCGGCGTCCGGTTCGAGGAACGGGCCGATGATGTCCCGCATCTCTGGCATGAGTGCGGTATCGCCAGCGTGGTAGAAGGAGGTGCTCTCGCTGTCTGTGACCTGCGTGGGTTTGGTATCGGAGATGACGAAGCCGGCCGGCATCCCCGTGTCATATTCGTAGGTCGTGTTGATGCCGTTCGTGTGATCGGAGCGGTGCATCGTGACGAATGCGTCGCCGGCCTCGTAGGTGCCCCCGAGATTCATCCCGACGGTGTCAGTCACGCCGAGGTCGTCCTCGAAGTACGCAACGAGTTCGGGCGAGCTGACGATAGTGGTGTCGCTGAAGGCGTCCACGTCGGCGATGTGGTCCGCGTGGCCATGCGTAATGAGGAGGTAGTCGGGCGTTTCGACGTCGGATGGCTCCAGTGAGGTCTTCGGATTGTCGAAAAACGGGTCGATCAGGAAGCTGGTCTCGTCGACGGTGACGTACCACGTCGAGTGGCCGTGCCAGGTAAGTTCCATCTCACGTGTCAATACTGCCAGGACGCACTTAACGGTGGGCGACGGGTGGGACGACCGGTCGTTGGACCCTATATCAAGCCACCGCCATCGTCCCTGAGCGTCGGCCGGCCCTGCGCGCGGCGGACCCACTCGCTCATCTGACGGTTGAGCGCCCAGAAGAGGACTATCACCATGGCGATGAGTCCGGTCAGCATCACGATGCCATAGGAGATCGGATCGGTGGCAGGCAAGCCGATCATGGCGACGATCACGCCGACCAGCGCCATTTCCAGACCTGTGCGCACGCCGGGCACGAGAAAGTGCGGCGCCGGGACCTCTTGTGGCTCCTGTGGACTGTCCTCACTTGCCATACCAAGTAGTATCGCCCAACCACCGTGTAACTTTCCCCGGCGGCCATGGGTTTATTCGGCTCCAGCCTCATCGCTTGCTATGGACGGCACAGACCGGTCCCGCCGTGCGTTTCTCGGTGGGATCGCAACGGTGGCGGCCGCTGGCCTGGCCGGGTGCACGGCTCCGGGATCGACTGGCACCGATATCACTGACCCACAAACAGATTCCCCGGTCAGCGATCCGGTCCAACGACAGGAACTCCCGGATAACGAACGGTACGCTGCCGTCTACGACGCCGTCGCCGGCTCCGTCGCGTCGGTCCGGGTCTACACTGGCACTGGCGGTGGTGGTCAGGGCTCTGCGTTCTATTACGGCGATTCGTACCTGCTGACCAACCAGCACGTCGTGGAAGATGCGGAGAGCGTCGACGTCCGGTTCGATTCGACGGGGTGGTTGAACGGGAGCGTGGTCGCGACGGACGTCTACAGCGACCTCGGGGTAATTACCGTCCCGCGAGTGCCGGATTCCATCGAGCCACTGCCGTTCGTCGAAGCCGAACCACCGATCGGGACTGAGGTCGTCGCCATCGGCAATCCGTTTGGGTTCTCTGGCTCGGTCTCCTCGGGCATCCTCAGCGGCGTCGATCGGAACCTCCCCTCCCCCAGTGGGTTTTCGATTCCGGATGCCGTCCAGACGGACGCGCCGGTCAATCCCGGGAACAGCGGTGGCCCCCTCGTCGATCTCCAGGGCAACGTCGTCGGCGTGATCAGCGCTGGTGGCGGGGACAACGTCGGCTTCGCCATTTCTTCAGCCCTGACGAAGCGCGTCGTTCCGGCACTCATCGAATCGGGCGATTATCGCCACTCGTACATGGGCGTACGACTCCAGGACGTCGATCCACTCATCGCCGAGGCGAATCCGCTCGATCAGGCCGCCGGCGTCTACATCCACGAGGTCATCGACGGTGGCCCGAGCGACGGCGTCCTCAACGGCTCGACCGGCACTCGACGCATCCAGGGCATCGAAACCAACGTCGGCGGCGACGTGGTCGTCGCGATGAACGATACGCCCATTCCGACGCGACAGGATCTCTCGACGTTTCTCGCACTGGACACCAGTCCCGGCGAAACCATCGACGTCACGGTCATCAGGGATCGGACGCGTCAGACGGTCCAGCTACCTCTCGGCGCGAGGCCCGAACCGTAGCTGGGCGGATTCGGCCAGCGTCGCTACGGTGGCGGCGGTCGCAGTTACTCAAGCGGTTCCGCGGCGTTACGGTCTATTAACGGTTCCGCGTTCGTCGCCGGGAGTGTCACCACGTCCTCTTTCGCGAGGTCGTACTCGCGTTCGTCGACGCCGAAAATTTCACCAACGTCCTCGGTAATGCGGACTCTGATTCGCTCGGTGCTGTCGGCGTCAGCACTGTCGGCCTCGCCCATCCCACCAGGTTCATCCGCTGGCTCGGCACCGCTTTCCCCCTCTTCGGCAGGACCCGTGCTTGTCGTTCCATCGTCAGTCCCCGACGCGGGAGTCCCTTCGCCGGGTGGGTCGTCCGGCGGGGCGGCCGGCGCGGGAGGCTCCGAGTCACTCGTATCATCTGAGTCCGTGCCGGCGGATGGTGGGCCGTCAACGCCGTCCTCGCCCATGAGGGCGGCCGCATCGACGGCGTCGTCGTCCTCGTCGCCGCCTGTGTGATCACCGGCCCCAGTCCCACCGGGCGGTGGTGAAGATACGGTGCCAGCGGGGGCATCACCCCCGAGTACGTTCAGGATACGGCCGCGATGGTCCTCAATCGCCGCGACCATCGTCTCGAACAGTTCCTGTTCCTCGTTGGTCAGCCCATCCTGTTCGGTCGGCATGTCTGCCGCGGCGAGAGAGGCCATCTTAACGACCTTGCCGACGCGGCGTTCGTAGATTGCCTCGACCGTCTGCTCGGCCGTCCTGATGTCGTCACTCAGCCGATTGACGTCCGGTGAATCGAAGGGATCGTTCGCGATTTCCGCAGCCTTTGATCGCTCCTCGCGGAGTTCCTGGATGAACGCGGCCGCATCTTCGTAAAAGGTCGCCCGCAGTTGCTGCAGGCTATCCGTCTGGCGCTCACGTGACTGGACGGACTGGAGTTCGTCGAGATTCATTCCTTCCCCTTCTCCGCACGGCCGCGGGCCATCAGGAAGACGCCCACGTATTCCGGTATCGTCGACTTGCCTGACTCGATTGTAAAGGTGTCGCCCCCGAGATCGATCGTCCCTGGATCGGTGACCTCGACCGTGATTTCGTGATCCGTGAAGGTCGACGGGACGGCGTCGACGAGCGGATCGAAGTCACCGATGGCGTCGCGGTCGATGCGCTGGACGGCCAGCCCACTCCCACCGTGCAGGCTGCCAGGCAAGCGGATCAAACGATTCGTGTCCGTCGTCACGGGTTCGTCGATCGGTGCGTTGTCCGCCGCAACGGCTTCAGGGACGAGGTGCTGGATGAGACTGTAGAAGGCGGGGTGGACGTCGACGTTGCCGGCCTCGATCGCCTCGCGGTTCGACATCGCCGCGTTGCGGATGGCGGCGGCCTTGCCCTCGCCGATGCCGTCGTACGCCGTCAGTCGCTCGATCGCTGCGTCTTCGTCCAGTTCGAGCACCTCGTCGAGGAAGGACTGAACGTACCGATGGGAGCGAGCGCCCCAGCCACCGTCGGTGGGCAGTGATCGCTTTTCCGCTGGACTGGACCGTCCTGCAGTGCCGCTCACGGTTTCGGTCTGGAGGAGGTTCTCGAATTCCAGACCGATACCACGGACGTAATCGACGATTTCGCGGCGCCCGTCACGGTCGAGGTGCTGGATTCCCGCGTCGCGGACGTGAACGTGGTACCCCCGGCCGCCGGAGAAAACGACAGTCAACTCCTCGAAGCCGAAGTCGTTTTCCAGAAAGTCGAGCAGCCGAAGGAGTGCGTCCTTGCACTTTGCCAGCATCTGGGCGTAGTTGTCCTCGCCGAGGACGACCGATGGGAGGTGATCGGCGTCGAGGTCGAAGATCAGGTCCGACGAGCGCCACCCCTTTGCGCTCATGCTCGACGCGCCGGGGTCGTCGTACCGACCCGCAGAAAAGTAGACGTGGCGCGGTCGTTTGCGTGCCAGAAAGTCCGAGAGTTCGCCGATGTCGAGCAGCGAGCGGTGCCGGACCATCGTCTCGCCGGGCCCTTCGGTCCAGGGGATGAATCCCCACTCGCGCTCGTTGGCCTCAGGTGGGGGTGTAATCTCCACGCGCCGGTAGTGGTCGCCGAATCGACCGCGGAGGTAGGCGCGCGTCCGCTCTTCCATGGCCGCGAGTTCACGCGAGTCGCTCAAAGGTATTGCGCTCGGGAAGCGGGTCGCCGCTGATCGATCACCCCGTGAGTAAGGATCGAAGTCGGTCTCGGATCGATCCGTCACCGAGACTCATGTAGTAGGCGTCGCCGCCGTCCTCGTAATAGCCGTCAACTCGACGCCGTACCTCGAACCCGAGGTGGCGATAGAAGCCGATCGCATCCTGGTTCGTCGCCCGTGCGTGACAGGACACGTTCGTGTACTCGTCCGCGACACGGGCGATCAGTCGCTTCCCGAAGCCGTCGCCCCGATAATCAGGCGCGACTGCCAGGAAGAGTACGTAGCCGTCCGTTCGGACCGCGGCAAACCCGACCAGTTGCTCGCGGACTCTGTCGACGTATAGAAAAACCCGTGATCGTCGGTACGCATCGGTGAAAAAGCCGCGTCGCTGCCGAAGCACGCCGTCCGATTCACGGATGTGCTCTTTGAGTTCCCAGGCGGCGTCCGCATAGTCGTCGTTGCCACGCTCGACGACGTGCGATTCGACGTTGACGCTCACTGACTGGACGGTAACGGAGCAGCAAATATAACTCCACCGGCGTTTGGCGGCGGTTACCGGGGGATTGAACCACTCTACGGGCCATCGGCGGCGGATCACTGGAGCGTGTGCCGAGTGACATTTGTATCCGGGGACACACCTCGTCGTATGGGCAGGACGCAATCGTCCGGTGGGCGCGACGATCCGTCGGCCATGACGACGCTCAAAAGAGCCGGGATCACCGGTATCGCGCTCGTCATCCCGCTGGTCGTGACGATACTGGTCCTGATGTTCGTCTGGGGGTTCATTGCCTCGCTCGTGAACCCGCTGTCCTCGACGATAGCGAGCGGCCTCGGCCTCGATTCACAGACACAGGAGTACGTGTTGCTCGGCCTGACCACGCTCGGACTTGCCGCTGGCCTAATCGTCGTGGGATTGATCGCCAACAAAACGTCAGGGACCGGGGTCGAGGACGCCTTCGATCACGCTATCGGCTCGATCCCCGCCGTTGGTGCCGTCTACTCGACGTTCAACGAGATGAGCCAGATCCTCATCGACAGTGACTCACAGAGTTTCCAGGAGGTCGTCATGGTCGAATATCCGGACGAGGGGTCGTACTGTATCGCCTTCCTGACGAGCGACACGCCCGCGTTCGTCCGGGAAACCGTCGGCGAGGACGAGATGATCACCGTTTTCATGCCGATGGGACCGAACCCCTTCATGGGTGGATTCGTCTTGCATCTCTCCAGTGATCGCGTGTTCGATATCGACATGACCGTCGAGGAGGGCATCCAGTCCATCGTCACCAGCGGGACGGCCATCGGCGAGGTCGGGAACGATGTAGGGACGTCGACTATCGACAACGCCGGCCCGGGCGCCGTCGACGCCGGTGGCGGCTACGAGGCCATTCGTGACGAGCGGACCGGGAGTGAGCCGAGACATGGGCCACCGGCCGCGAACGAGTCGCGGGATGATGGGGGCGAGGAGCCATGAGGACCCGCTTCCGCCGGCTCAGGACGGCGATATTAGCCTGCCTGTTCGGGCTGTGGACGCTCGTCGGGAACGCGCTCGCTCACGTCAAATACGTCACTGACGGCGATGGTGACCCACTGGACGCCCTCGTATTCGTGATCGACGTCGTATCGCGGCCGTTGAACGCGCTATTGATCGGTGCGACCGTTCTGGGGCTGGGCGTCGCTGTCGGGCTGTATCTCCGCATTCGGCCAACGGTGCGGGATCTCACCGTCCTGGCCGACCAGCTCGACGAGTACGCCGACCTCGTGCCGTGGATGCTTCGGCTGAGCGTCGGCCTCCCGCTGGTGGGCGCCGGCTTCGGCGGATACCTCTTTGCCAATACGATCGAGTTCCAGCCGGTAGCCGATCCACTCCTCCGGGTCGCCCTCGTCGGCATCGGGTTCTTCCTGCTCTTTGGCCTCGCGACCCGGATCGTCGCAGCCATCGGCCTGACGATGTATCTGGTGACCCTCGTCTGGAACCCCGATGCGATCCTCGCGGTGGAGTACGCCCCCGGCTTTTTGGCCCTGATTATTCTGGGCGGTGGCCGACCGAGTGCGGACGATATCCTCCAGGAAGTCGCCAGCACCACGGGAACGCTCTACGGTCGGGTCGATCCGGTCCATCACTTGAAGGCGTGGCTCGACGCGAAGACCGCGCCGTACGTCCGGCTGGTTCCACTCGTGCTCCGCGTCGGTCTCGGGATCGCGTTCGTCTATCTGGGCGTGACACAGAAACTCGCGAATCCCGGTCGGGCCCTCCTCGTCGTCGAAAAGTACCAGTTGACGCAGGTGGTCCCGGTCGATCCGGGTCTCTGGGTGCTCGGTGCCGGTCTGGTCGAGATGGGCGTCGGTATCGCGCTGATTCTGGGCTTTTTCACCCGGGCCTCCGCGGCGACGGCCTTTCTCATGCTGACCCTGACGCTGTTCGGGCTGTCGGACGACCCGGTACTCGCACACGTTACCCTCTTTGGTATGACGTCGGCGTTGTTCACGCTCGGGAGCGGGCCGTTCGCGATTGATCGGTGGCTGGCACGTGACCGCTCCGATGCCAATGTGCCGCGGGACTGAACGAACGACATTTGGGGCCGCCGGTCCGACTCCCTGGCATGACAACCTTCGATGCGGGCGAGATCACCCTGGAGAAGGTCCGGGAGTTCGTCTGGGAGATTCCACAAACGGGCGAGATGCGTGTGCCGGCACGCGTCCTCGCCAGTGAATCGCTCCTCGAGGAGATCGCTGAAGACAACTCACTCACACAGCTTCGGAATACGACGCACCTGCCGGGCATCCAGAAGTACGCTCTCGCGATGCCGGATGCCCATCAGGGGTATGGCTTCCCGGTGGGTGGCGTCGCAGGCATCGACGCCGAAAACGGCTGTATCTCGCCGGGTGCGGTCGGCTACGACATCAACTGTGGCGTGCGCATGCTGCGGACCAACTTGACGTATGCGGATGTGCAGGGACACGAAGCGGAACTCGTGGAAGCGCTGTTCGACGCGATTCCTTCGGGCCTCGGCGGTGGCGGGATTCACGACGGGAGCCGCGAGGACGTCGAGGCCATCCTCTCACGCGGGATGGACTGGGCACTCGAAGCGGGATACGCCATCCCCGAGGACCTGGAACACTGCGAGGACGAGGGGTTCCGACCGGAGGGTGACCCGGCCGCGGTCTCCAAGAAGGCTATCGACCGGGGGACGAATCAGATTGGCTCCCTGGGCTCGGGCAACCACTTCCTCGAGGTGCAGCGCGTCACTGACGTGTACCGGGAGGACGTGGCAACGGAGTTCGGCCTCGAACCGGAGCAGATCGTCGTGCTCATCCACTGTGGCTCACGGGGACTGGGCCACCAGGTGTGTACGGACTACCTCCGCAAGATCGAGCAGGCGCATGCCGGATTGCTGGAACAGTTGCCGGACAAAGAACTCGCTGCCGCCCCCGCCGGCTCACAGCTGGCCGACCAGTACTACACGGCGATGTGTGCGGCGATCAACTACGCCTGGGTCAATCGCCAACTCATCATGCATCGTACTCGGGAGGTGTTTGCCGACGTGTTCGAACGCGACTGGCGCGACATGGGAATGTCTCTGCTGTACGACGTCGCGCACAACATCGCGAAACGCGAACACCACGAGGTCGATGGCGACCGTCGAGAACTGTTCGTCCACCGCAAGGGTGCGACACGTGCGTTCCCCGCTGGCCACCCGGAGGTCCCACCAGCGTACCGTGACGTGGGCCAGCCGATCATCATTCCCGGGAGCATGGGTGCCGGGAGCTACGTGTTGCGTGGTGGTGAGCAGAGTCTGGACGAAACCTTTGGCTCCACCGCCCACGGTGCTGGCAGATTGATGAGTCGAACGCAGGCAAAACAGGAGTTCTGGGGCGGGGACGTGCAGGATGCCCTCCGGGACCAGCAACACGTCTACGTCAAGGCTCAGTCAGGGGCGACAGTGGCCGAGGAAGCGCCAGGTGTGTACAAGGACGTCGACGAGGTGGTTCGCGTGTCCGACGCCCTCGGCATCGGGGACCGAGTCGCGCGCACGTTCCCGGTTTGCAACATCAAGGGTTAGCCAGTCCAGTTCGAGACCTGGGTCCGCTGCCCGTCGCGCTCGATGTGGATCTCGAGCGTCGTCGCGCCCGTGATCGTTTCGCCCCAGGCATTGTTGGAACTCAACTGGACCGCTGCCCCGGGCTGCAGCGTTGCATTGTCCGTCATTCCCGCGAGGGTCGCCCAGTCCTTTGCCGTGTCACCGGATTGGATCACGACGGTACTCGCAGTGAGATTGCCACCCTGGGTGTACCGAATGAGCATGGAGCCACTGTCTCCGTTGTGGTCGTACTCGAAGGCGACCGATGGGTCATTCGTGTCGTCGACGCCGACGGTCAGAACGTAAATCCCGACGCTCAGGAGCATCAGAAGCGTGATACCGATCAGGAAAAAAACGGCAAACGTCTCGGAGAACCCTCGTTCGTTCTCACACAGTGAACCAGCAGCCATCATCGACAGTGTACGGGCCGGAAATATAGGTCGTTCGACGAGTTATCGATCCTGAGAACTCACCACCCACCCATTGCTGACACTGCACGATCCGGCCGCGGAGAGGGGAAAGCCCTTGACGGTTGCCGGCCCAGCAGGGAGTATGATCGACGAGACGGTCGACGAGATCGCGGAGATGCAGACCCACAGTTCCTCCGCGGTCGCCGTGAAGGCCGCACGCGCCCTTCGAGCACTCACCGAGCGAGAGTACCACTCCGTCGAAGAGTACGTTCGTGATCTGGATCGGAATAGTCGTGCGCTTCGGCGAGCGAACCCGTCACACGCGTCCCTGCACACGACCCAGCGAGCGATCGTTGAACGAACGGAGGGTGCGGACGCCAGTACCGTCGAAGACGCCCAGACCGTCACCAGCGAGGCGATCACGGATGTCGTCCAAGATGTCGAATCGGCCAAACGACTCGCCGGCGAGAACGCGGCCCCGTACATCGAGGATGGCGCGACGCTGCTGACGCACGACTACTCGACGACCGTGCTCTCAGCCATCGATCAGGGCCTGGCGGACGGCGCCGAACTTACAGTGTACGTCTCCGAAGCGCGGCCGCGATTCCTCGGTCGCAAGATGGCGCGGGAACTGAGTCAGCGCGAGGGCGTCGACGTCAGCCTCATCGTCGACAGTGCGGCCGGTCACTATCTGGAGGAGTGTGACCGTGTCCTGGTTGGGATGGACTGCATCGTCGATGACACGCTGTACAATCGTATCGGGACGTATCCGATCGCGGCGACGGCCGCCGATCAGTCGGTGCCGGTAACGGTCGTCGGTGCCGCGGCGAAACGTATCGATGGCGGGTTCGCCTTCGAGAACGAATTCCGACCAGCCGCGGAAGTCATGCGAGAACCGGCCGATGGCTTCGCGGTCCGCAATCCGGCCTACGACGCGACCCCGACGCGGTTACTGGACGCGGTCGTCACCGACGACGGTGTGACGGAGTACTGAGCGTCGAAAAAACGGACCGCTCACGCGATTCGTGCGCCGCACTTCGGACAGCAGACCTCGCGGTAACCAGCGCCGGTAACGACGTCCCACCCGGCGTTCCACGAGGCCTCGTACCCACAGCGACGACAGAACAGCGTGCCTTTGACCGGGGCGTGCCCGTGGTCGGCAACGTGAGTGCCGTCGGCGGCGGCAACGTTCGTACAGGTCATACGATTACTGATGGGCGATTCTCGGTGAAAAATCTGTCGTCTAATTGTGTGATTGTTCACTAACCTTGGCGATTTACCGGGATATTTTCGATTCGTTCGTCAACCTCACATGTACATTCGATCTACGCCGACCGACGGATCGGGTGCCCGTTCCATCTGTTCGGCCAGTTCCTGGAAGTGTGCCTCGACGTCGGCGGCGAATGCTTCGAGTGGCCCCGTATCGAGTGAAACGTCGTAGATGGCATCGAAGGCTTCGAGGAGCCTGATGGCGGCCTCGGCGTCAGGTGTCCGTGGGTGGACCGGCGTCGTGATGACCCCGGCGCGACGATCGGTATCGATCGCACTCTGGACGAGTTCGGCGTTGATTCCTTCGAGAAAGCCCTGGCCCATTGGCGTAATCTCTACGTCTGCCAGACGAGCTTCTCGGTAGTCTTCGGTGGCGATGTAGTAGGAGATGTGAGCGTCGGGGCCGTGGGCGAGGGGGACGCCGGAGAGACTGGTCACCTCCGCGACGTCGTTCGAGGAGAGCCAGTCGGCAATCGCCCCCGCGAATGGACCGGACGCCCCGAGTGGGACGAATAGCTCCCCGATGAGGACCGCGAAATCCTCGCGGCCGCCGAAGATTCGTGTGTGGTGACGTGGTTTGCCGTTCGTGAACGGCGTGATTGCGGGGAGTCCCGAGGCGGAAATGTGACCGGTCTCTTCCAGGTCGAGCTGATCGACGATGTATTCGGCGGCGGTCAGGCCTGCGAGACCGAATTCGGAAAATCCCATCACGAGAGCGTCCGGTGGCGCCGTCTCGGAACGAACGTCGAACTGTGGACTCGTGGGTAGCGTTTTCGTCATACACCTACCTGGCCCGGGGACGACAAATTGGTTTGGTGCACAATCCTTTTCTCGGGCCAGATTGAGTTCAGGTCATGAACGGCCTCGCCGGTGTGTTGGCTCAGTCGACGGCGACGCCGTCTCCGACACCCGAACCCGGCTCGCCAGTCCCAGTTGGCCTGTTTCCGGACTGGATCCCGGCGTGGATCATCAATGCCGCGGCGGCG
>Ga0207733_100430_pt1 | contig 26649 bp, 28 predicted proteins | sample A23P3SouthBayCA_FD_187735 | JGI IMG/M metagenome (GOLD analysis project Ga0207733, IMG submission 187735) | Aerobic enrichment media microbial communities from Eden Landing Ponds, California, USA - A23 P3 (SPAdes) | ecosystem: Environmental > Aquatic > Marine > Unclassified | place: Emeryville... | reverse complement strand
GCCGGTCTCGACCCCATCGACTCCCTCGTCGACCTTCGCGCCCGCCACGCCGACGGCGAACTCGGCGCCGGCCTCGACGCCTACAGCGGCGAGGTCATCGACATGGAGGAGGAGGGCGTCGTCGAACCCCTCCGCGTGAAGACGCAGGCCATCGAGTCCGCCACCGAGGCGGCCGTCATGATCCTCCGCATCGACGACGTCATCGCCGCGGGCGACCTCGCCGGCGGCCAGGTCGACTCCGACTCCGACGACGACGGCGGCGCGGGCGGCCCGCCCGCCGGCGGCATGGGCGGCGGCATGGGCGGCATGGGCGGCATGGGTGGCATGGGCGGCGCGATGTGAGCGCTCGCTGAGACACACACGCCCACCACACCCCGACCCACCGCTTTCCCGCACCGCCTTTCGACCGAGACCCCACTTCTTTCGACGCTACCCGCCTAGCCGGTGGCTCGTCGGTCACAGCGTTCCCGGGCCGAGAAGCGTCTGCGCGATCAGCGTGCTGACGTCGGGTCGCAGGCGGCGCTCCCGGCGTGACGGCCCGCTACGACCTGCGGCTTCCCGCAGGTCAGCCGGCTCAGATGGCCGCGATCGCGTACGCGACCGAGGAGAGCAGCATCAGCCCAACCAGGACGACGGCGAGTACCTGTTGTCGGTCCACGCCCGGTTCGTGGGGCTATGGCGGCAAGTAGCTGGGGGTTTCCGCGCAGTCGGCCCCGTCCGTCGTCGCGGGTCGCCCGCGCCCCCTCGCGTGGCTCAGTTCGTGTCGCCGACCAGGTCGTCGAGCAGCCGGCTGATCTCCGCGATCTCGTCGGTCTGGTCGTCGACCTCGTCGGCGATCTCGGCGGTCTCGGCGGCGATCCCGTCGGCGGCGGTCGTCGACTGGTCGATCATCGCGGCCACTTCCTCCGTCGAGGCGGCCTGCTGGTCGGTCGCGGTCGCCACCTCCGCGATCCCGTCGCTGACCTCCGAGACGGCGTCGTGGATCTCGTTCAAGATGCCGACCGCCTCGTCGACCGTCTCGATGCCGTCGTCGATGCGGGCGTTGTTCGACTCCAGGGAGTCCACTGCGCTTTTCGTGTCTGTCTGGATGCTGTCGACCATCTGCTCGATCTCGCTGGACTGCTCCTGGGTCTCCTCGGCGAGGGTCTTGACCTCGTTTGCGACGACCGCAAAGCCCTCCCCGGCCTCGCCGGCGCGGGCGGCCTCGATTGAGGCGTTCAGCGCCAGCATGTTGATCTGGTCGGCGATGTCGTTGATCACGTCGACGAACTCGTCGATCTCCGAGACGCTCGACTGGATCTGCCCCACGTCGTCGGCGACGTCGTCCGCGGCCGACTGGATCTCCGACATCGACTCTCTGGCCTCGGAGGCCGCCTCCTGTCCCCGTTCGGCGAGGTCGGCCGCCTGTTTGCCCGAGGCCGACACCTCCTCGGAGGAGGAGGCGATTTGCTCGACGGCCGCCGAGAGGTTCGACACCTCCTCGGCCACCTGGTTCATGCCCTCGTGCTGTTCGGCCGCGCCCTCGCGGATCTCGTGGATCCGCTCGGCGATCTCGATCGAGGATTGCTCCAGGTCGGCCAGAGAGGTCTGGATCTCGCCCGCCGTGTCGTGATCGTAGCCGGCGTCCCGGTCGATGTCCTCCTCGATGTCCTCGTCGACGTCCTCGTCTATCTCGGCAACGTTCCCTCCGGACGGCGTCCCTGCGTCCACGTCGCCCGCGGCGCGCTGTGCCTGTTTGCTCATCTCGGGTGGGACGTGTCTGTCCTCGACTAAGAAGTCCCCGTCCTCAGTATCACACCTGATACTTCCCTCGCCGAAAATCCGTTCGAGGTCGCGGCGCCCCGTCGCCGATCCCGCCACGGCGGTCCCTCCCTGGGCCAAAACTGGGACGAGGGTTCTTGACCGATACACGGGCACGACGGGATTCGGAACCCACCTTTTGCTCGCTCCCTTCGGTCGCTCGCAAAGGCTGGGCCAAAAGTGGGACGAGGGTTCTTGACCGATACACGGGCACGACGGGATTCGGAACCCACCTTTTGCTCGCTCCCTTCGGTCGCTCGCAAAGGCTGGACCAAAACTGGGACGAGAGTTCTTGACCGATACACGGGCACGACGGGATTCGAACCCGCGACCATCGGATTAGAAGTCCGACGCTCTCATCCGGGCTGAGCTACGTGCCCTCGTCCGGTGTCTCACGGGCGACCGGAAAAAGCGGTTCGGGTTTGCCTCGGCGCCCGGACCGACCGCGGGTCAGCCGTCGAAGCGGTACAGCGAGGTGACGTAGGGCAGACGGTTGAACATCGGGATGGCGATCGGGAGCCCGATCACGGTCACCGCCAGGAAGGCGGCGACGTTGGCCCAGAGCCACGAGAGCCACCAGCCGACGAGGACGAAGTAGATCGCCCGGACGACGAGCGAGCGCTGGCCGCGGCCGGTCGCATCGGGGTCGACGACGGTGCGGGGTTCCCGGAGGGTCAACACGGTTGGAACGAGGTTGATCAGTTTGATACCGAGCGGCAGGAGGATCACGGTGGCGTTCAGGAACCACGCCGCGTTCACGACGACGGGTGTCGCCCACCAGCCGACGAAGACGAACCAGAGGGCGCGCACGGGAAGTGATCGTTGGCTCATTCCCGAACGTACGCCCCGGAGCCGTTTGATCGTGTCGGGCGGCGATGGACAGGACGGGGGACGCCGGCAACGAACAGCGTTAAGCGGCCGGTCGCTCGTAAATCTGGTATGCGAGTCATCGGAACCGTCGGACTGCCCGGGAGCGGCAAGGGGGAGGCTGCGGCGGTCGCCCGCGAGGAGGGGCTGCCGGTCGTGACGATGGGGGACGTCATCCGGAAGGCCTGCCGCGACCGCGGCCTCGACCCGGCGGAACACCACGGACGCGTCGCGCAGGCGCTCCGCGAGGAGGACGGCCCCGTGGCCATCGCGGCCCGGTCGATCCCGCAGGTCCGCGAGGCGCTGGCGGACCACGACGCGGTGCTGGTCGACGGCTTGCGGTCGGACGTCGAACTCGACCGGTTCCGCGAGGCGTTCGGCGACGACTTCCTGCTGGTGAGCGTCGAGGCACCTTTCGAACTCCGGGCCGAGCGCCTGCTGGAGCGCGCCCGCGACGACACCGACCTGGACCGGGAGGCGCTCCGCGAGCGTGAACAGCGGGAACTCGGGTTCGGCATGGGCGAGGCGATGGAGCGGGCGGACGTCCGGATCGACAACACGGGGAGCCTGGAGGACTTCCAGGGGAGCGTCCGGACGCTGCTCTCGGGCGGGGCGGCGGCGGCCCGCGACCGCGAGAACGTGACGGTCGTCGAGGGGACGGGGGACCCGTGATCTACAGCGTCGACGTCCACGTCTCGGCGCCGGTACAGGACACCGAGGTGACCGACCGGGTGGCCGACGCCGTCCGGAACCTCTTCCCGGAGGCCGACGTCGAGCACGAACCGGGCCGGATCGCCGCCGAGACCCACTCGATGGATCACTTCTCCGAACTGCTCCACCGCCAGGAGATCCTCGACACCGCGCGGCGGGAGTTCCAGAAGCGCCGGAGCGGCGACGCCTTCTCGTTCACGCTGAAAAAGCAGCCCGCGTTCAAGGGCGTCGTCAACTTCGCTGTCGGCAACCCCGACGAACTCGGCGACGTCGAGGTCCACGTGACCGTCCACGAGCCCTCGGTCGAGGAGTTCGTCGACCACGTCGCCCCGCCGACCGAGGAGGGGACGCCGGTCGACCCCGACGGGGACCGGTAACGCGCCGGCCACCGCTTTCGGACCACCCTTTTTGGCCACCGTTTTCGTGCCACCCCTGGCCGCTCAGCCGTAGTGGCGTCGCTCGACCAGGTCGTCGAATCGCTCGCGGAGGTCGGCCGTGACGGGACCGACCGGGAACTCGCGGCCGTCGAGCGAGCCGACGGGCCGGACCTCCCACGTCGTGTTCGTGAGGAAGACCTCGTCGGCGCGCCGGACCGCCTCAATCTCGTACCGGCCCGTCTCGGTCTCGATCCCGGCGTCGGCCGCGAGGTCGAGGACGACGCGGCGCGTCACCCCCGGAAGCAGCGGCGCAGTCGCCGGATCGGGGGTCTTGAGCGTCCCGCCGTCGACGAAACAGAGGTTGCTCGTCGCACCCTCGGTGACGGCGCCCCCGGGATCGAGCATGAGCGACTCGTCGGCGGTCGCCTCGCTGGCGGTCTCCCCGTCGTCGTCATCGTCGCCCTCGCTCACCTCGTCGCCTTCGCTCACCTCGTCGCCCTCGCTCGCCCTGACCGTCGCCCCGCGCCGGAGGTCGAGGCGGGCGAGGATGCCGTTGAGGTAGTTGTGGGTCTTCGCGTCCGCGGGGAGGGCCTCGTCGGGGATCCGCCGGGTGTCGACAGTCTCGACCGTCGCCGGCCCGTCCCAGACCCGCTCGGCGTCGCGGCCGCCGCGGGGGAGCGACGAGACGTAGACGCAGACCGTGGGGTCGACCTCGGTGCCGGGGGTGAGCTTCCCCGGCTGGACGCCCCTGGTCACGGAGAGTTTGAGGTAGGCGTCGTCGAGGTCGTTGGCGTCGAGCGTCGCGTCGAGGCGGGCGCGGAGGTCCTCGCGGGGCGGGGCGGCGTCGGCGAAGCCCAGCGTGTCGAGGGTTCGCTCCAGGCGGTCGGCGTGGGCGTCCCACTCGAAGACGTCGCCCCCGTAGGCCCGGAGCGTCTCGAAGGCGGCGTCGCCGTACATGAACCCCCGGTCACGGATCGGCACCGACGCCTCTCCGGCGGGCACGAGGTCGCCGTCGACGTGGTACTGGAACTGCCGCTCGGTCATGGATACGACATCCCGGGGGCGCGTCACATCTCAGTCTACCGGTCGGGGCCGCACACGTCCTGGGTTACAGCAGCGAGCCGTCGCGACAGGCCGCACAGAACGTCTCGATCATGCGCTCGCCCGCGTCGGTCAGGATGCTCTCGGGGTGGAACTGGACGCCGACGTGGGGCCGGTCGGCGTGGCGGACCCCCATGACGATCCGGCGGTCGTCGACGGTCCAGGCGGTCTCGATCAGTTCCTCGGGGAGGCCGCCGCGCTCGACGGCCAGCGAGTGATAGCGCCCGACCTCGATGCGTTCCGGGAGGCCGGCGAACAGGCCGCGGCCGTCGTGTTCGATCGTCGAGGACTTGCCGTGGACGATCTCGGGGGCTTGGCCGACCGGGACGCCGTTTGCCGCACACAGCGCCTGGTGACCGAGACAGACGCCGAGCGTCGGGTACTCCAGTTCCTCGAAGACGGCCATCGAGACGCCCGCGTCCTGGGGCGTTCCGGGGCCGGGCGAGACGACGATGCCGTCGGGGTCGAGGTCGCGGATGTCGTCGGCGTCGACGGCGTCGTTGCGCCGGACGGTCACGTCGGCGTGGGCGCCGACGTACTGGACGAGGTTGTAGGCGAACGAATCGTAGTTGTCGACGACGAGGACCGTGGTCACGGCTTGCCCCCTTCGACCGAGAACCGGACGCGGCGATCCAGCGCCTCGTCGATGGCGTTGACGAGCGCACGGGCCTTGTCCAGGGTCTCGTCGTACTCCAGGTCGGGCACCGAGTCGTGGACGATGCCCGCACCGGCCCGGAGGTGGTACTCGTCGCCGTACCTGACCAGCGTCCGGATGACGATGTTCAGCGTCGCCCGGTCGTCGAAGCCGACGATGCCGACGCTGCCGGTGTAGGGCCCCCGCCGCGTCGTTTCGAGTTCGTCGATGATCTCCATCGTCCGCGGCTTGGGGGCGCCGGTGATCGTCCCGCCGGGGAACACCGCCGCGATGGCGTCCGCGAGATCACACTCGGGGCGGAGTCGCCCCTCGACCACCGAAACGAGGTGCATCACCTCGGAGTAGCGGTCGATCCGGCGGTACTCGCTCACGTCGACCGACCCGTACGCACAGACCTTCCCCAGGTCGTTGCGTTCGAGGTCGACGAGCATGGCGTGTTCGGCGCGTTCCTTCTCGTCGTTCAGCAGGTCGGCCTCCAGGGCCTCGTCCTCCGCCGGCGTCTCCCCCCGCGGGCGCGTGCCGGCGATCGGTTCGGTCACGAGGCGGTCGCCGTCGCGGTGTAACAGGAGTTCGGGGCTCGCCGACACCAGGTCGACGCCGGGAAACTCCAGAAGCGAGGAGTACGGCGCCGGGTTCACGCGCCGGAGCGCCGCGTAGGCCTCGACGGGGTGGACGGCCGCGGGGGCGACCAGTCGGTGGGAGACGTTCGCCTGGAACGTGTCGCCGGCGCGGACGTACTCCTTGACCCGACGGACGGCGTCGGCGTAGGCCTCCCGGCCGCTCGCGCTCTCGAAGCGGGCGTCGATCGCCTCGACGTCCGGTTTTTCGGCCTCGGGGTCGCCGTCGACGGCCGCCCGCGCCAGCGAGTACGCCCGATCCAGGCCGCGATCGTAGGCCGCGTCGAGGCTGTCCTCGGCCGCCGGCACCTGGGGACAGGCCGTGATCCGCAGCGTCGTCTCGCCCTCGCCGCGGGGTTCCTCCCAGGCGGCGAGGCGATCGTACACCGCAAACTGGAGGCGGGGCAGGTCCCGGTCCCGGCGCGCGCCCTCGGGCAGGGACTCCAGTTCCCGGGCCACGTCGTAGGAGATCCAGCCGATCGCCCCGCAGGGGTAGGGCACGTCGCAGTCGCCGCGGACGAGGTCCTCGTCTGCGACGGCGTCGGCGAGGGCGTCGATCGCCGGCCCGTCGTCGGAACCGACCGCGAAATCGCGGATCGGATCCACGCCGAAGTAGCTCCACCCCTCGCTGCCCCCCGAGGTTTCGAGGAACGCGCCGCCCGCGCCGCGCCCCGCCCGCGCCCGCCGGTAGGCCACGAAGGGATCGTCGACCGCGATCCGGACCTCCACCGGAATCCGGGCGCCCGGCGGCGCGTCGGCCGCCGTCGCACGGAACGACTCGCGGTCCGTGACGACTTCCGGTTCGCTCATGCCGAACGGAAGGGCGGGAGAGTACAATCCTCTTGCGGTTCCCGACGAACGTGTGGCGGGACCCGAGTCACCGAACCTCGTCCAGTGGCACCGCCGTTCCCCGGTCGATCGTCAGCCATTCGGTGGCCGTCCGCTCGGTCTGCGTCGGGAAGACGGTGACCTGCGACGGGTCGTCGACGTCGTCGAACAGGCACTCCAGCCGGAACTCGGGGGACGTCTCCAGTTGCTCCCGGACGGGGTCGTGCTCCGTCGAGGTCTCGACGCTCATTCAGGTCGAACCCCCACAGCGTACGCACAGCCCCGGTGGCTCGTCGGCGTCCGTCGCGATCAACACGCCACAGCCGGGACAGCGGACCCGTTCGCGAACGTATTCGGTGTGCGTCTCGATTGTGGATCGTCCGGTGTTTTCGCGCATATATCGACCATACATGCGCAAGTATATAGATATTTTGGAACTAGTGGTAGCTATTTCTGGATTCGGTGTACGATCGGGCCTCGAATGGTGAGTTATTCGCGGGTTCGGTCGGAACGCTCGCGGCTCGAACGTGGTCCGGCAGCACAACGGCTCGCCGGGGCGACGGCGCGATGGGGGGGCGGCGGGGACCTTACGGTACCAGCAACGCGGCGAGGGCAATCCCGATGAAGGCGACTTTCAGCGCCGTGTTGACGACGATCACCTTCGATCCGAAGCTCGGCCCCCAGATCCCGTACTGGAACGGGATCGAGCGCTTGAACGTCGACACCGCAAAGGAGACGATGCCGCCGAGCAGCATCGTCGCCACCGCCTCACGCGGCGTGAACGTCCCCCCGATCATGGGGGCGACCGTCGCGGCGCCGGCGGTCGTGTCGACCGAGAACACGGCGACGACGGCGACGGCCGCCCCCGGAAGCCCGACGAGCGTCGCCAGCGGATCGGCCACGGCAGTGAGGGCCGTGAGGTCATAGCGACCGACCAGCACGGTCACGAGGGCGTACACCGCGGCCAGCCGCGGGACGATCCGCCCGAGGGTCGGTGCCGTCCGCTCCCAGGCGACCGAAAGCGCCGCCCGGATCGACGCCGGCCGGTCGCGGTCGGACGGCGTCGCGGCGCCCTCGCCACCGTCGCCCGCGGCGACGCTCCCCGTGGGCGACGAAAGCAGGACGGCGCCGGCGATCACGCCGGTCAGCGTGATCCCGAGGGCGACGCCGGCGCGGGCGCCGACGTACAGCAGCCCCACCTCCGGGCCGAGGATCGGGATGAGCACCGGGACGTAGAACGTAACGACGTGCTGGACGAACCCGAAGAACGTGTTGATCGTCACGGCGATCAGCGTCGCGCGGTCGTCGAGCGTCCCCGACTCGCGGAACTCGGCGAGCATTCCGTAGCCCGCGGTGGCCGAGGCGGCGGTCGTGAGGATGGCGGTTCCGACCTCGTCGGGCAGGTTCGCCGGGCCGGTGAGATAGCGGGAGGCGCCGGCGACGCGCTCGATTGCGCCGAGGGCAACCGCGAGGTTGGCGAAAAACACCCCGCCGGCGACGAGCGCGACGATCCGGCCGATCCGGGGAGCGATCTCGCCGAACAGCGCGAGCAGGTCGCCGACGCCGTCGCCGCCGGCGGCCGCGAGCGCGACGGTCGCGCCCGCGAAGACGAGGACGACTGCCAGCGTCGGATCGAGACGGTCGCCGAGCGGGGCGACCCGTCCCCCGAGGGCGACGGCGCCCCGGCGGAGCCTCGTCGCGACCGAGCGGACGGCACGCGCCGGACCGGGTGACACGCCCGACCCTCGGGCCGCGACGCCCTAAGCCGCGTCGGTTCGGGCGAGATCGGGGCGTCCCAGCGCCCGGGTGATCGGGGCTCCGGCTCCGCGGCCGCCGACCGGTCAGCCGACGAACAGCCTGATTGCGCCGAACAGCACGAGCACGCCGAGCACGTCACAGACGTTGGTGACCACGGGGATGACGACGTCGTCGGGGTCGAGGCCGAACCGGTAGGCGACGAAGGTGGTCACGAGCGTCACGACCACAGCGAGGACCGCAAGCGCGGCGCCGGCGGCGACGGCGACGGCGATGACCGTCGTCACCGGGAGGCGCGTGCTGCCCACCAGGGCGGTCAGCAACCAGGCGCCGGCACCGATCACCGGAAACACCGTGAGCGCGAGCGCGACGGTCGCGACGGCGTTGCCGACCAGTTCGTCGTCGTCGGGGGCAAACGAGAGCGTCCCGAGGTGAAACGAGGTCGACAGCCGCGCCGCGAGGATGCTCCCGAGGTTGCCGGCGGTCCCGATGGTGACCGGCACGAGCACCAGAAGCGAGGGCGAGCGCAGCAGGTCCTCCTCGAACCCCCCGAGGACGAGGCCGCTGAACAGTTCGATCAGCGTGAGCGCCAAAAGCACCGGCAACATCGCGCGGGTGATCGCCCGGACCGTCCAGTCGGTCGCCACTCAGCCCCCACCCCCGAGCGCGAACACGACCCGGACCGCCGTGAGCAAAAACAGCATTCCGAAGACGTCGCCCGTGGTCGTGACGACGGGGCCGACGAGCGTGTCGGGGTTGTGCCCCTTGCGGTAGCCCGCGAACACGACCGAGACGACGACGGCGGTGAGCGCGACCCCCGAGAGGATCCCCGCCACGAGCGCGACGCCGACGAGCGTCGGCAGGGGGGCGACCCGCTCCCCGAGCGTCGTGAGGATGACGAACACCGCGACGGCTGCGAACAGGGAGGTGAGGATGCCGTTTGCCAGCGCCGCCGTCGCCGCCGCCGCGAACCGGCGGTCCGCCTCGGAGATCCGGGGTTCGATCAGCCCCTGGTGGAGCGCGGTCGCCAGCCGCGCCCCGAACGAGCCGTAGACGTTCCCCCGGGTGGCAAGCAGCGCGGGCACCAGCACGAGCAACCCGGGGACCGCGCGCAACTCCGCCCGCATCCCGCCGAGGACGACCCCGGCGATCAGTCCGCCAACGAGGCTCGCGCCGAGGGCGGGGAGCGCCTCGCGGTACGCCCGAACGGCGACCTCGCGGACGGTCATTACCGACACCGAGGACGGCGGGGGTAAAAAGTCGGGCGACCGCCGCGTGGCGGTCACGTCGAAAAATCAGCGAGTGAGAGCAGAAGGGTACCAGTAGTTGAAAACACGGTTTCTTTATTCAGTTCCGCTACTGAATTTGGCGGGACTCAATTGTGTAGTAGGTATGAATGTGAACCAACTGCCAAACCACTGTATTACTTCCAGGCATTATTTCACATAGAGGTAAGGTATTAACCCAAGCCGTTTGACGGAGTCCCATGGAACAAATAGCGGAAATTCAACTCGGGATTTTGTTTGTTCTATTCGGCGGTTTCATCCTCGTAGACCCGAACAGCAGTCTCCCACTGGGTTTCCACTTTTTGATTATGGTTATTGGACTCTTTATCGGGATTGATGGTGCTCTCAATTCATAGTGGCACCAGCTGCCCAAGACTGGCAATCCAATTGAACTACGTGCTACTTGACTGCACAACGTGATTTGTGAGTTCCCTGAACGTAGCGACTGTTTCAGCCTATCTTCTGAATAAAGAAACCGTACTGCCAACTACTGATGCGGAAACGGCGACCGCGACGCGATCAGTCGCCGAACGGGCCCATGCCGCCCATGCCGCCCATGCCGCCGCCGCCCTCGTTCTGGAGCTTCTTCATCATGCGCTGCATGTCGCCGTCGCCCATCCCCTGGAACTGCTTCAGGGTGCGCTCCATCATCTTGTGCTGCTGGAGGAGTTCGCGGACGGTCTCCTCGTCGGTGCCGGAGCCGCGGGCGATGCGGCGGACCCGGGCGGCGCCGACGACGCGGGGGTTTTCGAGTTCGTCGTCGGTCATCGAGTCCATGATGACGTCGAACTGCCGCATTCGATCCTGGGTGACGTCCATCGCGTCGTCCGGAAGCTGGTCCATCAGCCCGCCGCCCAGGCCGGGGATCATGTCCATCACCTGGTCGAGGGGCCCCATCTTGTTCATCGCCTCCATCTGCTTTTGCATGTCCTTGAGGGTGAACGACCCCTTCATGATGTCCTCGGGGTCCCAGTCCTCGTCCTCGGCCTGGGTCTCCTCCATCGCGCGCTCGACGCGCTCGGACAGCTGCTTGAGGTCGCCCATCCCCAGCAGGCGGGAGATGAAGCCGTTTGGCTCGAAGCGCTCGATGTCCTGGACCGTCTCGCCGGTCCCGAGGAACCCGATCGATGAGTCGGTCTCGTTGACCGCGGTCAGCGCCCCGCCGCCCTTGGCGGTCCCGTCGAGTTTGGTGATGGCGACGCCGCCGATGCCGATGGAGCTATCGAACTCGCGGGCCTGCTCCTTGGCGCCTTGCCCGATGGCGGCGTCGAGCACCAGCAGGGAGAGGTCGGGCTGGACGACGCCCTCGATCTCCTCGATTTCGTCGATGAGGTCGTCTTCGAGGGCGTGCCGGCCCGCCGTGTCGACGATGTGGACCTCGGCGTCCTCGGTGGCCTCCAGTCCGTCACGGGCGATCTGGACGGGATCTTCCTCCTCGGGGTCGCCGTAGAAGTCGACCTCGGCGCGCTCGCACATCTGCTTCGCCTGGTCGTAGGCGCCCGGCCGGAACGTGTCGGTCTGGATCACGGCGGGGCGGAGTCCCTTCTTCGAGAACCACCAGGCCATCTTGGCGGCGGTGGTGGTCTTCCCGGAGCCCTGCAGCCCCGCGAGCATGATGGTCTGGGGTTCGAGGGGGATCTCTGTCGACTCCCCGATCAACTCGACCATCTCCTCGTAGACGATCTTGAGGACGTGGTCGCGGGCGCTCGTGCCACCCGGGGGGTCCTCCTCTAGCGCCCGGGCTTCGATGTTGTCGGAAAGCTCCATCACGAGGGAGACGTCGACGTCGGCCTGGAGGAGCGAGCGCTGGATCTCCTTGACGACCTCCTCGACGTCGTCCTCGTCGATGCGGGACTTCCCCTGGAGTTTGTCCAGGGTTCCCCTGAGGGAACTCCCGAGGTTGTCGAGTACCATTACGGCGGCCTACGGGGTGGAGCCGGTAAAGGCTTCGTTCGTCTGTCTGTGCCGGGCACGGCCGGGAGCCATGGGCTGGACGGGCTGGCTGTCCGGTCAGAAGACGGCGCCACAACTCGGGCACGCGTTCGACTCGCGGTCGACCCCGGACCTGCAGTTACTACAGTATCGGTCCGACCCGGTCATGAGCCGCCGCCCGACCGGCCGATCGTCCTCCGGGCCGAGATCCGTCCCACAGTCCTCGCAGTAGCTCGGGGAGCCGTCGTGTTTCGACGAGCAGACCGAGCAGACGCGAACCGTCTCGGGCTCTTCGTCGTCCTCGGACGCCTCGTCGTCGGGGTCACTCGTGAACAGAACTACCAGCCCGTAGACGACGACGCCGAACACACCGGTCAAAAAGGTCAGTACGGCCCAGAAGCCGCCGTGGCGCCCCCGCCTGCTCGCGTCGATGGCGACCGCGAACGCGAGCATCCCCCAGACGAACGCGATGAGGACCAGCATCCCGGCCATGCGGACTGGTTCACACCGATGGCCCAAAAATCGTCCTTCGATCGGATGCCGCCGACCCCCGACCCCATCCGGTAGCAGAAGCTAAGGCCCCGGCCCGCCGGCGATGGAGTATGGACGTCGAACCCATCGTGGTACTCGATCACGTCGCCCACGGTATGTCGGCCCGGAACTGCGCCGAAGCGCTGCGCGAGCGGCTACCCGACACCGAAGTCGCCCTGGCGGAGACCCGAAGCGAGGCGGTCGAACTCGTCGCGGGCGCGCCGATCGTGGTCGGTCTCCACCCCAACGAGGCCGTGCTCGACGCTGCCGCCGACCTCCGCCTGTTCGCCTGCGGTTACGCCGGGGTCGACCACCTGCCGCTCGACGACTTCGCCGAGCGGGGGGTCGCCGTCACCAACGCCGCCGGCGTCCACGCCCCCGGCGTCACCGAGCAGGTCTTCGGCTGGATTCTGGAGTTCGCCCGTCGCCTCGATCGGGGACGACGCCAGCAGGAGCGCCGGGAGTGGCGGCGCTACCAGTCCTACGGCGAGGTCAACGGATCGACGGTGACCGTCGTCGGCCAGGGGGAGATCGGGACGACGATCACCGAGCGCGCAAACGCCTTCGGCGCGCACACGGTCGCCGTTCGCCACTCCCCGGAGAAAGGTGGTCCCGCAGACGAGGTCCACGGCTACGACGCGGCCCCCGAGGTGTTCGCCGACGCCGACTACCTCGCCCTCGCCTGTCCCCTGACCGACGAGACCGAGGGATTGATCGACAGTCGGGCTTTCGAGGCTCTGTCGCCCGAGGCGGTCCTGGTCAACGTCGCCCGCGGGCCCGTCGTCGACACCGACGCGCTCGTGGACGTCCTCCGGTCGGGCCGTATCCGCGGCGCGGCGCTGGACGTGACCGATCCCGAACCGCTCCCCGAGGAGCATCCGCTCTGGACCTTCGGGAACGTCCGCATCACCCCGCACATGGCCGGTCACACGCCCCGCTACTGGGAGCGGGTGGCGGGGATCCTCGCGGGCAACGTCGAGCGGGTCCGCGAGACCGGCGCCTACGAGGGACTGGAGAACCAGGTGCAGTAAGCACCGAAAGTCGGCGGCCGAGGTGTCGGTGTCGGTGCCGCGTCAGTCCTCGCCGAGCAGGTCGGCGACCAGCGCCTCGGGATCGAACCGCCGGAGGTCGTCGTACCCCTGGCCGGTCCCGAGAAAGAGGATCGGTTTGCCGGTGACGTAGGCGACCGAGATGGCCGCCCCGCCCTGGGAGTCGGCGTCGGCCTTCGTGAGGATCGCGCCGTCGATTTCGGCGGCCTCGTCGAACTGCTTGGCCCGCTGGACCGCGTCCTGGCCGGCGACGGCCTCGTCGACGAACAGCGTCATGTCCGGGTCGACCACCCGGTCGATCTTCTCCAGTTGCGCCATCAGGTCCGAGGAGGTGTGCAGGCGGCCGGCGGTGTCGCCGAGAACCACGTCGATGTCGTGGGCCTCGGCGTACTCGACGGCGTCGTACAGCACCGCCGCCGGGTCGCCGCCCTGGTCGTGGGAGATCAGTTCGTGGCCGAGGTTCTCGGCGTGCTTGCTGATCTGTTCGTTGGCGCCCGCTCGGTACGTGTCGCCGTTCGCGAGCACCGTCGAGTAGTCCCGCTTCTCGAAGTACCGCGAGAGCTTCGCGATGGAGGTCGTCTTGCCGACGCCGTTGACGCCGGTGAAGACGATGACGACCGGCTTGTCGGCCTCGGCGATCCGCCCGTCGAAGTCGAACTGGCCCACCGAGATGACCTCCAGCAGGGCGTCGTGCAGCGCCTCGGTGACGAGTTCGCCCGTGCTCGTGACCTGGGCTCTGGTCTCGCCGATCAGCTTCTCGCGGATCGTATCGAGAATCTCCTCGGCGACGTTCATCTCGACGTCCGACTCCAGAAGCGCCATCTCGAGTTCCCAGAGGGGGTCCTCCAGGTCCTCCTCCTCGATGATGATTCGGCCGGTCGCGAAGGCGGCGGCCTTTCGCAGGGTGCCAGGGCCGTCCCCGGCGTCGTCGGCGTCGGAAAGCGCTTCGCGGGCGCGCTCGTCGCCGATCGCGGGCGCCCCCTCGGCGTCCGCGTCGTCGCCGGTGGGGGTGGCGTCCCCGCCGCCGGCCGCGCTCTCACCGTCGTGGGCGGCATCTGCCGACGGCTCCGACGCCTCGTCCACGTCGCCGTCGGGGTCCCCGGTACCGGCCCCCGTCGGTTCGGCATCCGGCGCCTCGGCCTCGGGGTCCCCGGCCTCGTCGTCGGCGTCGACTACCGCTGTCTCGGCGTCCGGGGATTCGGCCTCCACTTCGGAAGCTTCGGCCTCGGCTTTCTCTTCGGCCGTTTCCTCGACGTCGTCGCGGAAGCGGCCGAGTTTCTCTTTCAGTCCGTCGAACATCGCGTCACTCGTCCGGCTGACCCTGCTGTTGCATCTGCTGCATCTGCTGTTGCTGGAGCTGCTGTTGGAGCTGCTGGGCCTGCTGTTCGATCTCGTCGCTCTCGGATTCGAGCTCCGAAACCTCCTCCTCTAGGGTCTCGATGCGGTCGTCGATCGACTCGCGTTTGAGTTCGAGCGACGAGACGGCCTGCTCCTCGTCCTGTTCGGCGGCGACGTCGGCGCCGAGTTTGACGATGACCTCGTCGATGTCCTGGACCTCCGCGCGGAGGTAGGCGCCGCCGCCGAGCGGGACCTGCACCGTCGAGCCGGTGTCGAGCGACTCCAGGGCCTCGATGGCCTCGTCGATCTCACTCTGTTCGGTCTGTAGCTCCTCGATGTTCTGGCGGACTTCCTCGATCTCGGTCTCGATCTCCTGGAGCTCCTGGGAGAGCGCCTGGAGCTGCTGACGGCCGCCTCCGGCGCTCATTGGCCCGTCACCCCGTCGATGTCGATCTGGGTCCGCTTCAGGCCGTGTTCACTGCCGAGGTTGGCGTAGACGCGCTCGCGGGCGACGTCGTCGTTGGGCGCGTCGACCACCTTCTCGAAGTTGCTGTACCCGTCCCGGGACTGGAAGCGACCGCTCACCGCGAACTCACTCATACGCTTACTGTCGGCGGTCCCGCGGGAAGTATCTTCCTTTCCGTGCGCGGGGGTCACGCGTGACGCCCGCCGCCAATGCAACGTCCCGGTGATGCTCCGGACGCGAGGCTCGACGGCTTGCGACGTCGGTTGTCGACGGTGCCGTGCTCTCGGGACGGCGCCGTCAGTCGATGAACCCGAGCGCGTCCTCGATGCGGCCGAGCTCCGGACCGGTGGTGTCGGTGCCGACGACGTAGCCGCTGTCGTTGGCAGCGAGCCCCGAGCCGACGAGCGGGGCGCCGTAGTTGACGGTCCCGATGTCGGCCCGGACGTCGAGCAGGTCTTCAAGCGCCTCCAGTTCGGGCTCGCGGGACTTCGGGTGACAGAGCACCCCCTCGTTGGTCGCGACGGCGGCCATCCCGACCGTGGTGACGTCGGCCAGGCGCCCACGTTCGACGGGGACGTCGAGCGCGTCGCCGACGGTGTCGACGGCCTCGTCAGGGAGGTCCGGATGGACGTAGGCGCCGTAGTCGTTGGCGAGTACGACGTTGCCGGCGGCGTTGATGCGCCCGGGCAGCGTCTCGACCGGGCGGTCGACGGCCTCGGCGATGGTCGTCACTTCCCGGTCGGTCGCCCGGCCGGAGAGCAACAGGCCGTGCTCGTTGCCGACCGCGAGCGCGCCGACGGTGCCGGAGCCGCCGACCGTGGTGGCGACGGCCGGGACGTCGAACTCGTCGACGAGGTCATCGCGCAGGTCCCCGTCGACGTCGGGACGCACCAGCAAGCAGTCGTTGGTCGCGCGCGCGAAGACGCCGACGTACGAGGATCCAGCGAAGGAGGCGCGAAGCACGTTACTCTGCGGGCTCGGCTTCGACGACGGGGTCGCCGTCCTCGACGAAGCGGGCTGCGCGAACGCGGAGCTTTCGCGGCGGGCTCTGTCGTCCGTTCGCCCAGACGGCCTCGTTGATCGCGGGGTCGAGGCGTACGTCTTCCTCCTCGACCGCAAAGTGTTTCGCCAGGTGGGAGCGGACGGCGCTCATCGCCGCGTCGGCCCGCTCCTGAACCGGGGCGCTCTTGACGTCGCGCAGGGGAACGGTTACGACGCGTTCCTCGAAGTCACTGGCGCTCATTCGTCGGTGTCACTCCGCCGCCAGTGCCGACGCTTGGGGTTCTGGGTGACCTCCATGTCCGTCTTCATCATGACCCACGCCGGAACGCGGCTGTTCTGTCGTTCGAGCTTCGCCAGCCGCTTCTTTTTCGCCTTCGACTTATTGCCCATAGTGGAAGTGGGTACCGCCGCTCGGCTTAAATTCTTGTTCCTTCGGGCGCGCCCCCGCTTTCTCGTGGCACGCTCCCTGCCATTGGGGGGTGTGTCGGCCGGCGGCACGCTCCGATCCCGGTGGCCGCCGACCCACGCACCTTGTGATCAGCGTTGATTTTATCATATTCTGGTGGGGTTTAGAGGGACTGTGGCGCCTATTCCTGGCTTTCTATAGAAATCAGAATTGATAATTAGGGGCGTGGATTGATACCGGCGCTCGGTCTCTCGACGGTAGGGGATGAGTCTTGGCAGGGACCTGCGGATGCGGGTCCGAGTAGTCGATCTGCTCGCGATCGCATCCGTGCCGGCGGTACTCCTGGGCGTGTTCGCGCTGCCGCGGTCGACGCGGCTGGCGCTCGCGCTCCGGTACGTAGAGCCTTCGATACAGACGGCGTACACGATGCACTTCGTCCACCTCCAGGTTGAGCACCTCCTGACGAACGTCGTCGCGTACTTGCTCGCGGTGCCACTGGTGTACCTGCTCGCCGTGCTCGCCGGACGGCGACGGTGGTTCTACGCCGGGTTCGTCACGTACCTCGCCGTCTTTCCGTTCGTGCTCTCCGGGCTCAACGTCATCCTGCCGAGGGCGCGCATCGGATTCGGCTTCTCGGGGCTCAACATGGCGTTTCTGGGGCTCCTCCCGGTGGTGTTGACTGCCTACGCGGGCGACGCGTTCGGTGGCGTCGACCTCGACGACGCGCCGCTTCTGTTCTTCGCGGGCGCGGCGCTGGTCGGCATCCTCACTGCCTCCTACGCGTCGGCCGGTCCCCTCGTGGCGGTCGGGGCCGTCGCGGCGGGAGCGCCGTATCTCCACCGGATGGTCGCGCGGCGACGGCTCCGGCGGGCGTTGCGCGATGCGAACCCGGCCGTCGGGTACGCCGAACTGTCGATCGGCGCGATACTGGTGTTCGTGGCGCTGCTCGTGGCCGCGTTCCCGGCCCATCCGGTCGGCGAGGGGAGCGTGCGGAACGTCTACCTCCACGTGCTCGGGTACGCGATGGGGTTCATCGTTTCCTTCGCGACGTTCCGGCTGCAGACCTGGCGCCGGTCGGCCGGCCAGGTCGCCGGTCCGGTCCGCACTGACGGCGGCGCCGCTTCCCGTGGCGACGGCGCGTCCGACGCCGACCGCGACGCAGCCGACGACGAGGGATTCGAGGGCTGACAGGCGGCACTGCGTTCCGCGGGACGACGTGCCGCACACCCGCTGCCCGTCCCGCGACGACGGTTACGTCACGGGGACAGGTCGTCCCGTCACCGCACTTGAAGGCTCGCCGGCACTGCCGGTGTCCCGCAATCGTCGGCGAAGGCCCCGGGCCGCTCAGAGCGGAAACCGCGCGACGGTCGAGTAGCGCGGTCCGTCCTCGGCGAGCCGGGACTCCTTCAGCCGCACCTCCTCGACGGGGAACGTGCCGACGTCGGGGTCGTCCTCACGGACCGCTCGGGTCACCCGCTCCTTGCCGCGCGCGTCGTTCATCCGCGCGAGGGTGACGTGCGGGGTGAACTCGTGGGACTCCGGGTCGAAGCCGAGCGCGGTCGTCTCGCGCTCGATCGACTCGTGGAGCCGGGTCAGGTCGCCCCTACCCGCCCGGAACCCCGCCCACACGACCCGGACGTAGTCGAGGTCCGGGAACACGCCGAGGCCGCCGACCGCCGCCTGGAACGGGTCGACGCCCGCCTCGGCCACCGCCGTCCCGACGGCGTCCTCGACGCGGCCGAGCCGGTCGGGGTCGACCTCGCCGAGGAACTTGAGCGTGACGTGGGCGTTTCCGGGGTCGGTGACGGTCAGCCCCGCCGCCGGGCGGAGTCGATCCTGGACGGCGGCGACCGACTCGCCGAGGCGATCCGGGAGGTCGACGGCGACGAACGTGCGCATGGGCGATCCTGCGGGGTCGATCCGGATAAGCCGACCGCTGGCACAGACGCCGACCGACGCGCGCGGCCACGACGTAACCCTTACCCCCGGTCGCCGCCAACTTCGCGGTATGACAGACGACGGCGACCGACCGTCCCACCGCTTCTCGGAGGGACAGGGAGTCGACGCCGATTACGACGAGTTCACCCTCGACCCGCCGGAGCTGAACGTCGACCCCGCGAAGGTCGATCCGGTCGACTCGCGCGTCCTGACGGACATCCTCGACCGGCGCAACGTCGACCCCGACGAGGTCGACGTGCAGTCGCTCATCGACGTCGGGCTCTCGTACATGCAGATCAACCGCTTCGAGGAGGCCACCGAGACATTCGAGCGCGCCGCCAACTTCGCCCCGGAGGACTCACTCGACGCCCAGGAGGCCTGGGTGAACAAGGGCGCAGCCCACGCCGAACTCGAGGAGTACGACGAGGCCATCGGCGCCTACCGCGAGGCGATCCGCATCGACGACGACTCCGAGCACGCCGCGACCGCCTACACCAACCTCGCCTACGCGCTCTGGGAGTTCGGCGAGACCGAGGAGGCCCTGGAGCAGGCAGAACGGGCCGTCGAGGCCGACCCGCGCTTCCCGCAAGGGTGGTACAACCGGGGATTCTTCCTGGCCGAGCGCGGCCTCTACGAGGAGGCCGTCAACGCCTTCGACAACGCCATCCGCCTCGGGATGCGTACCGCCGGCGTCCTGGAGGAGAAGGCGCGGGCGCTCGAAGAACTCGGCGAAACCGAGGAGGCCGAGCGCGTCCAGGAACAGGCCGACGAACTCCGCGAGCAGGCCGAGCAGGAACTGATCGAGGAGCAATAGATGCTCCTCCGCGAGCGCGAGACGCCCGAGGGACTGCTCGTGTCGGTCTGCGATCCGGACTGTCTCGGCGAGACGTTCTCCGAGGGCGAGGTCACCCTCGACGTGACCGAGGAGTTCTACGGGGGCGAGGCGGCGACGACCGCCGACCCCGAGGAGGTAATCGACAGCCTGACCCGGGCGATGACGGCGAACATCGTGGGCGAGCGCGCCGTCGAGGTCGCAATCGAGGCGGGACTGGTCGACGAGGACCGCGTCCTCGACATCGACGGCACCCGCCACGCCCAGTTGCTCTGGCTGCGGTAACCGTCGGCGGGTTCGAATCGGCCTTGGACGTAATCCCTTTTGGTTTCGAACGCCCCGCGAGACCGAAGCGGTGTTAGTGGTCGAGCCGTTACGTACCGGTAATGGAAACAGCAGAGTCGGATCCGATCGACGTCGAGTCGATTCGGGCGGACTTCCCCGTGCTCGACCGGCAGGTCGGCGGGGACGTCTCCTCGCCCGGACAGGACGAGGACGACGACACGCCGCTCGTGTATCTCGACAACGCGGCGACGACCCAGACGCCGAAGCCGGTGGTCGAGGCGATCTGTGACTACTACTACGGCTACAACGCCAACGTCCACCGTGGCATCCACGCGCTGAGCCAGGAGGCCTCGGTCGCCTACGAGAACGCCCACGACCGGCTGGCGGAGTTCGTCGGCGCCTCGGGCGGGCGCGAGGAGATGATCTTCACGAAAAACACCACCGAGAGCATCAACCTCGTCGCCTACGCCTGGGGGCTCAACGAACTCGGCCCCGGCGACTCGGTGGTGCTGACCGAGATGGAACACCACGCCTCGCTGGTGACCTGGCAGCAAGTGTGCAAGAAGACGGGCGCCGAGATCCGGTACATTCGCGTCGACGACGACGGCCGCCTCGACATGGACCACGCCGCCGACCTGATCGACGACTCCACGGAGATGGTGTCGGTCGTCCACGTCTCGAACACCCTCGGCACGATCAACCCGGTCGGGGCGCTCGCGGATATGGCCCACGACGTCGGCGCGTACATCCTCGTCGACGGTGCCCAGTCGGCGCCAAATCGTCCGGTCGACGTCGAGGCCATCGACGCCGACTTCTTCGCCTTCTCCGGCCACAAGATGTGCGGTCCCACGGGGATCGGCTGCCTGTACGGCAAGCGGTCGATCTTGGAGGAGATGGAGCCGTACCTCTACGGCGGGGACATGATCCGCCGAGTGACCTACGAGGAGTCGACCTGGGAGGACCTGCCCTGGAAGTTCGAGGCCGGCACCCCGATCATCGCGGGCGGGATCGCCCTCTCGGCCGCCGTCGACTACCTGGAGGACATCGGCATGGAGGCGATCGAGCGCCACGAACAGCGCCTTGCGGCCTACGCTCACGACCGCCTGTCGGAGTTCGACGACGTCACCATCTACGGCCCGCCGGCCGACGACCGCGGCGGGCTGGTGGCGTTCAACGTCGACGGGGTCCACGCCCACGACCTCTCCTCGATCGTCAACGATCACGGCGTCGCCATCCGCGCCGGGGACCACTGCACCCAGCCGCTGCACGACAAACTCGGCGCCGCGGCGTCCGCGCGGGCCTCCTTCTACGTCTACAACACCCGCGAGGAGATCGACGTGCTGCTCGACGCCGTCGACGAGGCCCGCGAACTGTTCGCCTGATTCGCGGACTACCGGCCGGTTGCGGCGAGTTTTTTGATCCCGCCGTCGGTCGCGGCGGACTTATTCAGTTCCGCCGTCGGTCGCGGCGGCGTGATCGGACCCCTCGCCCGGGTCGACGGCCGTCGACTCGAAGTCGAATTCGGAGTCCGGGGACGTGTTAGCCGTCGGCTCCGGCTCACCGGCCGCCGGTTCCGTCCCGCCGACGGCCGTCTCGTCTTCGACGTCGAACTGCTCCAGTAGCTCTTCGAGGTCCGCGGCCTGCTCGGACAGCGCCGAGACGGTGTCGCTGACGCCGACGAGCGAGGCGGTCTGCTGTTCGGCGGCGGCGGCGACCTCCCCGGCCTCGGCGGTCGTCTCCTCGCTGATCGCCGCCACGTCCTCGGCCATGGAGGTGATCTCCTGGGTGGAGTCGGCCTGTGAGCTGGTGGCGTCGTCGATCTCGCGGATGCCGGCGTCGGTCTCGTCGACCTTCTCGCTGACGGCTTCCAGCGCCTCGACGGCGTCCTCGACCGTGGCGACGCCCTCCTCGATGCGGGACTCCATCGCGGCGATCTCCTCGACGGTCCTCTCGGAGTGGGCCTGGACCTCCGCGATTTCGGCCTCGATCTCGGCGGCCGACTCCCGGGATTCGGCGGCGAGTTCTTTGACCTCGCTCGCGACGACCGCGAAGCCGTCGCCGTCGCCGTCGGCGTGGGCGGCCTCGATGTTCGCGTTCAGCGCGAGCAGGTTCGTCTGCTCGGCGATGTCCGAGATGACCTCGGTGATCTCGCCGATCGTCTCGATGCGCTCGTTGAGCTGTTCGACCCGCTCGACGGTCTCGCCGGCGCCGTCCTCGACGGCGTGCATCTCGTCGATGGCCGCGGCGGCTGCCTCGCGGCCGGTCTCGCCCAGTTCGGCGGTCTCCTCGGAGCGCTCGGCGACCGTCTCGGCCGAGGCGGCGATCTCCTCGACGGTCGCCGACAGCTCGCTCATCTCGTCGACGACCGTGTCGAGCTGTTCGGCCTGGGTTTCCGCGCCGTCGGAGATGCTCTCGACCGATCGGCTGACCTCCTCGCTCGTGTCCCGGACCTCGCCGGTGCTCGCGTCGACCTCGGTGCTGGCCCGCGCGACGTCGCCGGCGAAGGCCTTGAGGTCGCGGATGACCCCCTCCCAGTCGTCCATCATCTCGTTGAACGCGTGGGCGATCTCGCGCATGGCCTCGCTCTCGCCGTCGGGGTCCATCCGCCGGGTGAGGTCGCCGTCGGCACACGCCGACATCACGTCGTTGTAGTCGTCGGCGGTCGCTTCGAGGTGGTCGGTCAGCGACTCGGCGCGCTCCAGGGACTCGACGACGTTCTCCTTCATCGTCCGGGTCGCGTTCGTCAGCGTCTCCATCTCGGAGCTCACCGCAGAGGTCCGGATCTCGTGGTCGAGGTCGCCCCCGGCGACTGCCCGGGCGTCCTCGGCGAGGCGCTTGATCGGCGCCGTCAGCCGGCGGGAGGCGACGACGCCCGCGATCAGCACCAGCACGCCCGCGACCCCCGCGATCATGAAGTTCCACTCCCTGATCGCGTTTGCACCCGCCAGCATCTGGCTCTCGGGGACGGTCGCGACGGCGTAGTACTGCTTGCCGTTTGCCAGTTCGACCTGCCGGTACTCGGCGTGCCAGTTGCGGCCGTCCGCGGCGTAGTCGATGCTCCCCGTCTGTCCGGTCAGCTCCCCCGAGGGGATGACGAGGTCGCCGGCACTGGAGGTGTTAAATGCCAGCTCGGGGTTTCGGCCGTTTGCCACGTACATCGGCCCGAAGGACTTGCCCTCGTCGTTGGTGTAGTCCGGATCGACGAGCATACCGTACCCCTCCTCGCCGATCGAGAGGTTCGTGACGGGTTCGGTGATCCGGTTTGCGTCGTAGGAGACCACGATCAGCCCGTACCGCTTGTCGTCGAGCTGAATCGGCATGGCGTAGCGGATGGCCGGCTCGCCGGTCGACTCGGCGACGTTGATCGGCGAGACGTGGACCTCGTCGGGCCCGGTCTGCTCGCGGTCCATCACCTCGCGATACCACTCTTTCGTCATCAGGGCCGCTCCCTCGTCCTCCTCGCCGAGCTTGTACCCCGAGAGCAGTTTCCCGTCGGACCAGAACACCCGGATCGAGTTGATGCTCGGGTTCTGTTCGTCCACCCGGGCGAAGTACTCCTGGGACCGCCGGTACTCGTCGGTGTCGCTGAGCAACTCGACGTACCCCTCGCCGTTGTCGTAGTCCATCGATTCGGCGGAGAGGTTCGGCCGCGCTCGCCGGATCTTGACCACGTTCCGGACCGCGGGGTGGTCCCGCATGAGTCGGACCTGCTTGTCGTAGAACCCCGTCCGTGTCCTGGTGTTCTCGGCGATCTGTCCCGTTTCGACCGCCTGCTGCTCGGCAGACGCGTCCGTCAGGGCGTTGGACGCTTCCTGTGCCGACACGTACGCCGTCGCCCCGAGCGGGATCAAACTGCAGACGAGGACCAACAACACGAGCTTGAACGCAAGCGTGTGTCGAAACTCGAACATTCGTCGGACGGTCACACCCTCCGTATTTGAATCCGACCCTTCCAGTATCACCTCTGAGAACGAAGGCCGGATGGTCTGTGGCTCCGATGCTTCCCGGCGGGTGATCCGCGTCGTCACTGCTCGCCGTGGCTCCGATCGAGCGGCCGAAACTGTACGCGACGGCGACTGCGCCGGGCCATCCCGATCGCCGCTTCCGGTAGCGCCCTGCGGTCGACCCGTCCCGGTCGCCACTTCCGGTAGCGACTTGCGGCCGACCGGTGCAATCAACGTTGGGGTCGGTTTTCAGATCTGAAAAACGTCTGCGAGGGTATATACCCGCGACGCCGAAAGGCCGACCACGACGAACCATGGGGATGACAACAGTCCGAGACGGGTACGAGTCGGTGTTGTGGAGATCGATGGAACTGCTCGGCGTCTCCGAATCGATCGGGCGAAAGGTCGGTGCGGCCGTCGTGTTGCAGTTCGCCGTCACCGTCGCCGTCTTCGTCCTCCCGTTTCTGGTCTCCGGGAGGCTCCGGTACGCGCTGGCGACGCTGTTGTTCGTGGCTGCGGTCGTCGCGCTGGGGAACACCCTGCTCATCGTCCGGCGGGATTTCAGCGGCCCGATCCGCGAACTCGAAGGACAGGCGAACCGCATCGCCGCCGGCGACGTCGAGGCACCCCTCGACCGATCGGACCAGACCGACGAGATCGGGAGCCTGATCGACTCGTTCGCCGACATGCAGGCGTACCTCGTGACCGTGGCAGGCCAGGCCGAGGCCCTGGCCGATCAGGAGTTCGACAGTCCGGTCCTCGACGAGGAGGTCCCCGGCGAGTTCGGCGACTCGCTGTCCCGGATGGCGACGAACCTCGAAGCCTACACGACGGAACTCGAAGGGCTGGTCGAGGCCTTCAGCGACGCTGCCGAGCGGGCGCGCGACGGCGACCTGACCGCGACCATCGACGACTCCGCCGTCGCGCTCACCGACGAGAAACACCGGCGGCTGGTCGGAAACTACAACGAACTCGTCGAGACGCTGGCCCGGACCGTCGCCGAGGTCCAGGCGTTCGCCGAGGACGTCGCCGCGGCGAACGACGAGGTGACCGCCGGCATGGGCCAGGTCGACAGTGCGAGCCACGAGGTCGCGACCTCGGTCCAGGAGATCGCCGACGGTGCGGCCAGACAGACCGAACAGCTCCAGGGGGTCGCCGAACGGATGGACGATCTGTCGGCGTCCGTCGCGGAGGTCGCCGCCTCGGCGGACGAGGTCGCCGAGACCGCCGAACGGACCGCCGAGCAGGGGCGTGCCGGCAGGGACTCGGCGGCGGACGCCATGGCGGAACTCGATCACCTCGAAACCCAGGTCGGCGAGACGGCCGCCGCGGTCGAGGAACTGGCCGATCAGGTCGCGGAGATCGACGAGATCGTCTCGTTCATCGACGAGGTGGCCGAGCAGACCAACCTGCTCGCGCTGAACGCCAGCATCGAGGCGGCACGCGCGGATGCGAGCGGCGAGGGGTTCGCCGTCGTCGCCGACGAGGTCAAAAACCTCGCCGACGAGACGCGCGACTCGGCGGCAGAGATCTCCGACCGCATCGACGAGATCCAGGAGACCTCGGACGACACCGTCTCCAACGTCAGGGCGATGGAGTCCCGGCTCACCGAGAGCACCGACATCATCGAGGCGACGCTCCGGGACTTCGAGGACATCGTCGGCGACGTCTCCGAGATGAACGGGACGATCCAGGAGGTGAGCGCCGCGACCGACAGCCAGGCGAAGACGACACAGGACGTCGTGGGCACGGTCGACGAGGTGGCGGGGATCAGCGAGGAGACGACCGCCGAAACCCAGAACGTCGCCGCCGCGGCCGAACAGCAGGCCGCGTCGATCTCCCAGGTCGACGACAACGTCGGGTCGCTGGCCGAGCAGACCGAACAGTTGCAGTCGTTGCTCGCGCGGTTCACCGTCGGGACGGCGCCCGAAGACGGCAGCGTCACTGCGGGCGATCCGGTAGACGCCCCCACGATCGACGGCCGACCCGTGACGCAGGACTGAGTCCCGGGCGGTCGTTGCCTCGCCGGGCGCGTTTTCCCGGCACCGACCGGTCCGGGGCCCACTTTTTTCTCGGCCGCTCCCCCATCCGACTCCATGGCCGAAGCCGCGGACGCGCTCGTCGAACTCCTCGATCGGACGCTGGCGTCGGTGCAGGGGGGCCTGTACGAGGCCCTCCCTCGATTCGTGATGGGTGCGCTGTTTCTGGGCCTGGCGTACGTGGGCATCCGGCTCGCGCTCCGACTCGTCCGGCGTGCACTCGGCGCCCTCTACCCCGAGGAACAGCAACTCGTCGTCGACCTCGGGGTGACGGTGGCCGGGGTGTTCCTCTGGTTCGCCGCCGCGCTGGCGCTTTTGAAGATCATCGGCATGGGCGACGTGGCCGCCAGCCTCGGCACCGCGACCGGCTTCGTGGCCCTCGGGGTCTCGTACGCGCTCTCGAACATGCTCGCCGACACCGTGGCGGGGGTCTACCTGCTCCGCGATCCGGACTTCACCCCCGGGGACCGCGTCACCGTCGACGGGATCACCGGGGAGGTGCTCGCCATCGGACTGCGCAAGTCGCGGTTCGAACTGGACACCGGCGACGTCGTGGTGATCGCGAACGGGACCGTCGAGAAGCGGTGGACGCGGGAGGTGGCCGACGCCGGATCGGCCGCTGCTGGGACGTCCGGCGACTGACCGGCGACGCTGCGGCGTCGGGATTCGGGACCGCCGGCGGCCGGCACCGAACTGTTATACCGCGGTGACGAGAATTCGGGTGCGTGTCCGGGGACGACTGGCGCGAGGCGCTCGACGAGGCGGGGGAGCTGACCCCCGAGGTCGTCGAACGCATCCTCGCGGTACACGGCGACCGCGGCAGCCAGGCCATCGAGGCCGTCTCCGAGGAGCGCGTCAAGCAGTACCGGGACTTCACCGTCGTCGTCGGC
>Ga0207733_100429_pt1 | contig 26695 bp, 22 predicted proteins | sample A23P3SouthBayCA_FD_187735 | JGI IMG/M metagenome (GOLD analysis project Ga0207733, IMG submission 187735) | Aerobic enrichment media microbial communities from Eden Landing Ponds, California, USA - A23 P3 (SPAdes) | ecosystem: Environmental > Aquatic > Marine > Unclassified | place: Emeryville... | reverse complement strand
TTCCGTTCCGACTGCGCCTAACAACTGACCTCGGCCCCGAAATCATCAACTTCGACTTGGTGTTGAACGAGTACCTGTTCACCAGTGACGGTAACCTCAGTACCGAAGTATTCGAAACTAACCTCGACGCCTTCACCCACCACTCGATTGAGCGCATCTGGATCGATCGTATGGTACAACCGGGGGAGCTGCGTTGCGGGAGTGCCAGTGACGTCGGCCACGCTGTCTAGCACCGTTTCAGTCGGTGACCTTCCGTCCAAACTAAATGATTGCATGATACCGTATCCCCAACCAGTGCAGGGGGAGTACTTAATTCGGACGTTGGTATCGTCACCTCAATCTACCGTACGTTGTACGTAACCGAATGCTAGAGATCTATTCCCCGATATGATCTCATCGGGATTCAAACCTAAGAGGGTCTCTAGGAGGATAGCCTGAGAGTGGTAGTGTTCACAACCGTCCGAGATACAATTCAATCTGCCCATGAGGGCACCACCAAGCGCAATTGATCGAGAACTTTCGTATCGAAACTCCCCGTTAGCTATCTACGTCCCGAAAACACCCATCCAGAAATGAACCGAACTGTCTGTTTGGATCACAGAGAGACTGCGCCGATCAACAGAAGTTCTCGGTGATAAAAACCACCCGACCGCCATACGCACTGTCGTTGCCGATGGCCACGCCAATCCCCTGGACGTCGAACCGCTGGTTCAATATCTGCTCTCGATGACCGCTGGAATTCATCCATTCCGCCACTGCTCCAGCAGCTAACGCTTCCTCCGAGTCATACCGAACGGTGTTCCCATCCGGACCCTCGACGTCGGTGAGCGCCCACGACTTCAGGATATTTTCGCCACTCGAACCCGCACAGTTGTACCCGTGTTCCCTGTACCGCTCCGGATGGCCGTCCCCTCCAGGGGAAGTGTGCGAATAGTATGATCGGTCCAGCATGTCCTCGCTATGTGAAACAGCCACCTCCGACAGTTGCTCGTCGTAGGAAAGCGATGGGATACCGCGTGCTTCCCGTTCCTCATTCACCAATTCGTGAATCGACCGTTGGACTCGCACTTCGTCGAGCCGCTGCTCTCCCCCTGTCGAGTCCCCAGAACTCGGAGCGGCGTCCTGCTCGTTGGACGGCCCGACCTGTGAATCCGACGTGTCCGTGGTCGACGGTTCCTGGGCCGACAAATTCGCCAAAACTGGCCCACCAACTTCAATCGCCGAATCAACAGGCCCATCGATCGCCTCGAACCCAGTACCGAACGTCGCGCTGTACGCACCAAGACCGATGACAGCAACGAGAAAAATCAGGAGCACACGCTTCGAAAACAAGACTTTGAGCGTCAAGACACTGTACGCCGTCCCGAGCGTCACTCCGTAGACGATCCCATGACCAACCGCATGGAATAATCGATACGCAGGAGCGGGGAGGTTCCTCTCAAGCAAGTCTCCTTCATCCTCATCTGAATCAGCCGAGGAGTGTGTTGATTGCTCGTCATTGTCGGAGAGGGCAACGGGTGGTGAAGAATCCCCGACGGAACGTTCGGGATCCGTCTCGGACTGCTCGGGTGTTTCAGTCTGTGTCGACCGAGACTCACTGGTTGACGAGTCATTCCCAACGGAACGTTCGGGATCCGGTTCGGACGGTTCGGATTTCTCAGTCTGTGTCGACCGAGTCTCACCGGTTGACGGGTCGCTCGCCGGATCCTCAAACCGCTGACTCGCAGCTTTATAGTTCTCCCAACCATTGGACGGAAGCCCTGGACAGTCATGATTCTCCGGGAGCGCGTGCTCCTGACAGTGGCTACGATCGCAGTAATTACACCGATTATTGAGCCCTTCGTGATCGCCACAAACGGCGCAGTAGGGCATTACCTTCAGTTACTATCCAATTAGGTATAATTCTGGCCTCCGCGCGAACTCGCGGATTTCCCCTCCATTCAGTAACCAGTCCACAAGTAACAAACTTCGTTGTAATTTCGGCTCCTATTTTGGCATGACTAATAATCAAGTCTGGCAGGACCTATCAAATCTCACTGCCAATCGATGTGTTGATCAATTCGCCTGGCTTAGCACATCGATGGTTCCCCCTAGTTGATGGCAATATGAGAAAATCAAAGCGCTACCGACACCTCCTCTCTTGAGATCATTGGAGACCACCACTGTTGGAAAATCCTCGCATTACCGAGTGGAACTAACAGGCCCTGGAAATCGGTCAACGCAATATTTGACACATGGGGCGCCGATGAGCACAGGATTTAGCGAAGGATCAATCTGGCCGGATAGACTCTTCCTTCGCATCTACCCATAGTTCTGTTAAGTCATCAATCATATTGGGCACTGGTGTTCCGTGCAGCCATTCTTCGATAGTACTCTCGCCGTGATCAGAGGGGGTTTGACCTGAAATTACTCGTTTTCCATCGTCACTGAGGTGATGATTTGGTACTTCACGCCATTGCCCAGATTCAAATAGTTCCCCATTATCGAAATAGTTGTACGCCTCTTCGAGAGTGTTCTCTCGAATCCGGATTTTATGATCAAGGGTACGGTTATCGAGTTTACCTCTTACGACCGCTACTAATTCACCTTCGCCTGGCGAACTAACATTTGTATGAACTTCGGTATGTAACTTCTCTTTAGCAACATGCCTATCATAAATTTCAGTCTCCGTCATGGTACTATCCTTGCCATCAACACGCATGGATCTATTGGTAAATCGACCCGACGATCTGCGACGACGGAACGACACTGATCGATAGAATGACCATGCCCGTGATTCAGGACCGGCAAGTTGGGGCTGGTTATCATCCAAACAAGTATCCGAGTTTCCGGCTACCGTCAGTGTAGGACATGGACAGCTAAAATCAGTGCGCCTCGTTCTTGAGACCGAATTAGAACCGGGCACGGTCACCGGACACGATCTCATCGAGATATGGTTTCAAATAAAACTCATCCGCGCCATTGTGGCGCCAGTATAAATCGAATGTACCGTCGGAGTTCTCGTAAGCGATCAGAGCACTTGTGACATACCGGTTGATTTAGCCGTGGTGGCTTACCACTGCTGAGGAAAGCGGAGATACTGGGCCAGGGATGTCCGTCGGTGGTTCACCACCATAAATATCGATACGTTCTCCCATTGATTTTGTACTTAGTGTGGCACCGTTTGATTAGTGTTTTTGAGATTCCCTTCACATCAGCTGCTACCCCATTCACTTCATTGGGATCTTCTCCGATTACAATATGACCAGCACAGTCGAACTGATAGTACAGGTACGAGACGCTATGTGCATCTAATTTCGATCGACTCTTACTCGCCATACTGGTGACCGACTTCAATTGCACCCACTCATCCCGTAACTCGTCGAAGAGGTCTTTCCCATCGGTATCGTCCGTACGTTCACCTTTCGAAAAGCGGTCACTCGACGCTAGGATCGACTCGACCAACCAGCCCTTAGCGTACGTCGCAAGGGCGTACGCAACGATTTCGTCAGCAGGGCGATCGGTGTTCTGAGACACGCTTCGCTTGACGTTCTCGATGGCCATGTCGATCATCATTCGACGGTCGAGTTCGATTAATGCCTCTCGCAGACCGAGATCCCCATCAACGAATTTCGAAGTGACGTGCGCGCCTGAATCCAATCGCTCAGCCTGACCTTCCAGCGTTTCCTCTAAATCGAACGGGAACAACACACCAGTACGTATCAAATCAGGAATGTCGTTATTCGACCCGACCATGAACGCCGGTAAAATACCTGCACCATCTTGGAGCCCATCGGCCTCCTCTGGGACAGCGTACTCCTCGTGGCTTGGAACATCGTAGCCGAGATCTGACAGGCACTCATATACACCGCGAATCACAGCCTTGGGAAACGGCTCGTCGAGTTCACCTTTCGGCTGTCGTCCAATAGGAATTTTCTGCGTCATGTGGATCAGTCAGAGTTCAATGGTGGGAAAAGTCCATTGTCCCAGCGCCACCACTAAATTATGATAAGAATGTATGAACTCACCTTCTATTTAATCCCTGCCTCTCACACATCGTACTGCCCTTCCACGAGTATTCCCCTCGGCCAACACAATCTCATCAATGAGGGTTGAGGCTTCCTGTCAAATCGAAGATCCCAGCGAAATTCGATCTGAACTCCCAGATTACGGTGGATTGATCCTCGGGACGGTTCGTGAAACGACCCCTAACATACCGTCCTGTACACGCGGGCTTCTACTTTAACCTTCAACCCCAGCGAGCTATCCGCTTCACATAATGAGGTATAATCTTTACCGACAAATCAACGAACTCTAGTGACGATTTCAAATATCGAAATGAAGCGGGAAGCTTCATTGGCCATTGCTGTTTCCATCTGGTACCTATGAAGTTCTGTGACGATTGTGGGGACCTCCTGCCTGCTGGTGAAACGGAAGGAACGTGTCCTAACTGCGGCGCTAGTTTCGAACAGGACATCGATATAAACTCAACGAATGGCTCAGAGGTGGATGGATCATCGAGTGAGTCGGGGACGAAAACGATCCAGACGGACCTGGAGGAGTTACCGACGACGAAGTCTGGAAACGTCAAAAAGGCGGATGCAATGGAGTGGCTCGAAGCGTTGGACCGGCCCTCATCCGCGGAACTTCGACAAGCAGTCATGGAGAAGCCGAGTGATTTCTCCGGGAGTACGTTTCCAACGGACATCTCGACGATTCGCCTGACCGGTGACGCTCACTTCCTCGAAACGATCGCGGGTCTATTTACATGGATCGTCGATATGGAAGACTATAGTCGACGGGTCGAGATCAACCTCAAAGAGACTGAAGACCGTGCCACCGGTGAATCCACGGGGAACTACGCGTTGTATCTCAACGTTACTGAGAGATCCTAAAGCACTCGCTAGCTATCGTTAACAGTATATTTGCCAGGCAGCTATCACCGGGAACTGACATTCCCGTCCAAGATTGGACGTTGGTTCGTTGGATCGGAGTAAGCGATATCACCATCTTTGAACCGGTACGCGTAGCCGGCTACGTCACGGCGCTACATCCGGATGTCGGCCGGAATTCTACGGTTTTTTTCTGTCGAGAATATCACCGCTTCTCCCGCAGTGTCGACTGGATCTCATCGCTTGTTTTCCCCAGCTTCCACCGGAGACGCTCAAGCCCGTCCTCAACCGTGATCGGGTCCGCATGTCCAACCTCGTCGGATCGGTACACTGGCGTTACGTTGACAGTCTCGGTCCCGGCAGGCTCGTCCATAATGACGTGGATGTCATACAGGATGCCAACCTGATTTCCATCATTAACGTCGATCACCGCTTCGGTGGGCGCGACGTGCTGCATCGGATCAAGCATTGAAGGGCTTGATTTGCTTAAGTAGACGATGATCTGCATCGGATGCATCTCATCTTCCTTCGGTAATGGGTGGCTCAGCGTAATCGCAGCGATGTCGTCGAATGTTTTGTTGATCTCGTCGATCACCGCTTGAATCGGCTCTGATATTACCCGTCCCTGTGCTATCTGCTCGTATTCTGCGCTATCGACATTTGGGTGTTTCATTTTTGGTGAAATGCGTGAATTTGATAACTTACTGTGTGGTGTTGACGTTCTCAAAGAGATCCGCAAACTCCTCAAGAACAGTCTCTGAGATCGCAGAGCGCTTCTCGCACCAGTCAAGGGCTTCTTCCTTCGTGAGCAACTCCAACGTTTCACCGTACGTTGTACCGTTTGAGGTTTGTTCGGCGTACTGAGTCGCGGCACCGCCCTGACAGTGAAGGAAGTACTCCCCATTCGGATCCTTGTAGAGGGTTTCCGCGAGCGCGTGGAAGTCGCTCTTATCCACCATGGATCCGTATTTGGCAATCTGTTCCGCATTATCCGTATCGTAGACCGCTCGGTCGATTATTTGTCGCATCGCAAATATTCCTAACCGCCACTTGTTAAAAAGGGTTAACCCAAGGGGCATGGGTGGGAAACAGCACAACAAGATATACAAGAACGCAGTACTAAAACCGAATATGGTCCGGGAACCGGATGATTATACTCGTAAGGGACGTGAGGCGGTCGAATCTCTCAGACAAACAAAAGAGGAGGAATGGACAGAGCTTGCTGAAGAAACTGCATTAACCGAACTTCAAATAGCAATGTGGGAACTCGCCGTTCGGTATGACCTCAAGCAAATGTACGTAGCCAGTGAATACGATATTAAAGAGAGTACAGTCTCAAGACACGTCGAGCGTGTCCGCGAGAAACGAGACCAGGCTGAAGAGAAAATCGAAGAACTCGAAGCAGAAGTACAGCAATGGAAGGAGACAAAGAGCTATCTCGAAGTCTAATCTCCTGCTCAGGCGAGACCGGTGATTCCCAAGGGAGTCACTTCCTTCGCAGACGAAGGTAGAGGTGTTTGAGAAACGTGAGCAGATCTGATGAGTCTAGGTGGTTGGTTTTATTAAGCCAATAAGCTACCTATTGGTGTCATCAATGACCGAGGCCTTTTTCGTTCAAACTAATCGGCAAAATCACCATTCGATTGATTTTGAACGGTTGTTCGAGGATGTTAGCGTGGCCGCGACGTTTGCCGACAAAACGGAGTACGGTGAACAACTCCGGCCCCTAAATGAGGGGGACCGCGTGCTGATGTACGATCAACCCTCTAGTTCTTACCTTGGAGTGGGGACTGTTTCGAAACCGTGGAATGGTGAAGATGTTACCAATACTGCTAGAAAGGTAGCGCCAGATGAGGATGTCGAAGAGTTCCATGTCGACATCAATTGGGAACACTGGCGGCAACCGAGCAATGGCTACAATCGAGCGACGGTTAACCGGATTTTGGAATACGACGAGACGTATGCTCCCCCGCAGTCCGTTATGCCGATCAAGAACCCAGACGAACAGGCGATCAACCGAGTCTATAGTATAATTAGCGATGGTGGAGAGTTGCCTACAATGTTGACTTCCGTTCAGCGGAAGGTGCTCAATGAGTGGCGGGAAGTTGCGGAAAAACACATCGCTGGCGAAGAGTTTGACTTTGAGAAACACGATAGAACGAAAGATATCCAGGAGCGAGCAGATGAGTTTATCACCGACCCCACGACGGAACGGTTCAAGTCGATGTGGGACCGGATGCATGCCGCAATCCAACGAGGCAATGCCGAGAACATATTGTCCAAGTGGGACAGTTCAATTGATGAACTCGCAGGCCTCATTAAAACGATTCGGGATGCCGATCAATACGATGATCAGTGGGAGTCCGAACTGGGTGGTAAGACGACAGTCAGGGAACTCTTTGGGAACCTCCATATTGAAGAGTATCCAATCATCAACGCTGCTACTGAAAGCGGGCTGGCCTTCTTCGACTACGAACAACCTGACTCCTATGCAGAAGGTGTTGAGGAGTTCGAAGATTTCCTCGAAACATACGAGCAAATTGTTGGCCACGCAACGGCGGAAGCCGATCACGGACTAGAGATTCCAATTCGCCTCGAAGTGGACCAATTGTTCAACGTCATCGACAAGGTCGACGAGTCGAGTATCGAGAACGAATCTCAGGACGCGGCAATCCAACTCTATCGGACGGTCCTCAACGCAACGACACACTCTGGTAGCAAAGGCGGCGATGAATCGACAGTGACACTACAAGAACTCGCTGGAACGGACGCCAGTCCTTTCTGGGTGAACCAGGGCAACCAAGCCGAAATCCGAGACGAATATCTGAGGGCTAAAGTAGACAATGAGTGGCACCATGATCTTGAACGGGTAGCAGAAGGCGATGTAGTCTTCCATAATTTCAACGACGAGCTCATCGGCTACTCAATCGCCACGGGTCACCACGAAACATACTCCTTCCGCGACCAGAAGTACCAACGAATTGCCGTCAACTTCCACTGGTTCGACGAATCAATTTCTGTCGATAGCGGGCTAAAGGAAACTCTTGGTCAAGAAAAATACCGGACAGAGAAATACTACCCAATAAACTCAAACGATCAGCTCGCACAAGCATATCTAGCGGATTTATCGAATGCAGCCGCCAACTTTCTCCTTAGCCAAGTTGATCTTGAGATTGAGCAGGAGACACCAACCGACCTCCCGTCAAAACCGGATAGTGCTGCAGATATTGAACGTCAACTCATCCAGAACAAGCAGGTCATCTTGTATGGGCCCCCGGGAACGGGGAAAACTTTTGACGCGATGCGTTTCGCGAAACGATGGGTCCAAGAGAGAACCAACCGGGAGGCCGCAGCGAAACAGATTCGTTCGGTGACGTTCCATCCCTCATTTTCGTATGAGGATTTCATTGAAGGGCTGACTGCCGACGCAACAGAATCAGGAAGTGTTACCTACGGTGTCGAGGACGGCGTTTTGAAAGACATTGTTGAGGACGCGAACGATGCCCTTGAATCGACGACGGCGGGTGAGCAGCCACCGCCGTTCGTCCTCATAATTGACGAAATTAACCGCGGAAACCTTGCACAGATCTTCGGCGAACTTATCACCCTCCTTGAGGCTGACAAGCGAGGGGAGTTTGAAACCGATCTCGCGCACTCTGGACACACCTTCACCATTCCACCGAATCTCTACGTGATCGGCACGATGAATACTGCCGACCAGTCGATTGCGCTGGTCGATACTGCCCTTCGCCGCCGATTTCGTTTTCTCGACTTCCCACCGAACCTCGACATCGTCTTTTCTGAAGAAACCACGAAAACCTCGAACCCTCACGACGCCGTCACGCAACGCTCTGACGCGATTTCTCGCCGTGAACAACTGCTCGGAGCAAGTGTGCTAGCCGTCGAAAAACTGAACGAGCGGATTCTCGATGCGGCAGATCTCGGAAAAGGCAAGCAAATTGGGCACGCCTACCTCCTCGGCCACGACTCCGCACAGCAAATCGAAGATGAATGGCGCTACACAATTCTCCCACAACTGGAAGAATACTACTTCGGCCAATTCGACCGTCTCCGTAACGAACTCCTAAAGGACACCGGTGACACCCTCATCGTTGAGAACGAAGAACGAATCCGTGACTTCAACGCTCATGACCTATATGCTACGCTCTGCACGATCGCCGGGATAGACGATCCAGCGCCACTCGCCGGACCCGGCCAGCAGTCATTACCGGACGGGAACAACGTCCCAGAAAGCGAATACGACGACGCGTGGTCCGCGGAAGAAAAATCGCCGGAGACATTCCGCGAACGCATCTCGTCGACACTGGCCGACGGTGACGAAGCGGAAGTCGAACGCATCCTCGATGCAGGTGAAGAACTTGCATGGCTTGACGCCGGGCGTGGTGACAAGGCAACCGCCCAAGTAAAATCAGACGCCGTGGATCCCGGCGTCGGCCTGATACAAATCACGCAGGATGGCATTATCGAATTCCGTTGGAATTGGCTTAGCAGCACCGACAGCAACCCGTTAACCGCAGACTTCATCGACGACGCTTCAACCGCTTTCAACGACATCGACACGTACACCCACGAATACGACCCGGAAGAAAACTCATTCACGGACCCCGAGGTTCCTATTCAAGACCTTTCAGAGGACGACGTAACAACGCTGATTGACGGCCTAGAATCGTTCATCGAACAGGCAGCCCAATTCGAGGATGACTGACCTCTCCGCAATCGGCCACCTCGGCCCGCCAATCACACCGGGCGCCCCCACAGAGACCTCCCCGCCATCCGATCCGATATCCTTAGCGGAGCACGATTCCTCCGGCGAGTTCGAAATCAGCGACGAGGACGCAGAATTCATCGAATCACTCGACAACCTCTTCGACAACTCTCCAATTACGATCACGTACACGCGTGACGGCCTCGCCACCATCGAAACCGGCGCACACGTCGGCGTCCTCACCCTCCCCAGCGGCGTTCAAATCGAAGTCACACCGAAACGCACCGTCACAAACCTCCTCTGGGTACTACAGTACGCCTTCGACACGCCCGTCTCCTCCGCAGACCTCAAAACCGAATTCACACTGGACACAACATTCTTCGACGCCATCGGCATCCTATTCCAAACAGAACTCCAAACAGTCCTCGACCGCGGCCTCCACCGCGACTACACCCGGACACGTGACGTCCGCGACCACGTCCAAGGCCGAATTGACGTCCAACGGCAATTACAACGCCCAGCTGCCGTCACGACCGACTTCGCCGTCGAATACGACGACTTCACCGCTGACACACTCCTGAACCAATCCGTCCTCGCAGCACTCCGCGTCCTCCGCCGACTCGTCCGCGACGACACCCTCGCCAGTCGCCTTCACAACCAAGAACACCGCCTCCGCAAATTCGTCACCATCGAACCCGTCTCCCTCGCATCCGTCGAACACATCGAACTCTCCCGCCTCAACGACCACTACGTCACGCTGCTCGACCTCACAAAAACAATCCTCGCCCGCGACTTCTTCGACGACATCACCGCCGGCGGCAACCGCTCACTCGCCCTCTTCGTCAACATGAACGACGTCTTCGAACACCTCATCGAACGCGCCTTCCGAAACGCCGCCCACGACATCGGCGAACTCGTCGTCCACGACCAAGCCTCAATCCCGAACATCGTCGACGGACCCCACGCCGTCTCCATGCGACCAGACGTCCTCATCACACGGCCAGACGACACACCAATCACCGTCATCGACGCAAAATGGAAAACCGACTCCATCTCCTCCAGCGACATCTACCAACTCACCTCCTACATCCTCGCGCTCGACACCCCAGGCGCACTCGCCTATCCCGGCCAAGAAAGCGACATGGAGGATGAGTCGACCGTAATGGACGAACACTCATTGCACTCCATCGAAATCGCCACAGACGCCTCAGCTGCAACCTACGCTGAGTACGTTGATAAGATCGAGCAGAGCGCATCCGAGTATCTACAGCGCATCGTAGGGAAGCGAAACCACACTACGACACATTCTTCAAAATTAATAGGGTCACGGCGTGAGAACTAATGTCCGCTCTAGCCAGAGAATATATTGAACTGGCCAACGAGTTCGGCATTACGGAGTTGGCCTGAGAATTGCTCGTCCGTTGAGGAACTACTATTTGAGGGAAATTCTATCTATTGTCGTATTGTGATAGGACGGGTTCAATCCCCTCTTGGTCGACGATGTCCCCCAATCGACGCCGCACCATTTCAGCCGTCACGACCAGCAGACCGCGGCGACGGAGATAGTCTCTCTTGTACTCTTCCTGCCGCTCAGTGGGCTCATTCACATGGTCAAACCGCGTCATCGTCGCCACGTGTGGGTAGGCGTCTTCGTCGGTGAAGAGTCGTTTCTGGAAGAACGGCCGGATGAAGTCCTCGAAGGCACCCTCGCCGAGGTTAACCTGATTCCGCACCGCGGGGGACTGCGCTGCACGCACGAGCAACAACAGGGCGTCGGCGTACAGGACGACCATCCCGGTATTCTTGCGGTACACCGACTTGATGCCGTCGAACCAGTCGATCTCGTTGTATCGGTCAATGTCGAAGACGACGAACACGTGCGTGAGGTCATAGCTGTTGTAGACCTCTTGCTCCTTGGCGTACCGAATGTATTCCCGGTGTTTCCCGATGATATCCTCGTTCTCGAAATCGGCGTCGCTGCCTGACTTTGCGTCGACGATCGCCAGAGTCTCGGGCAACTCTCGGGGCTTCTCCTCATCGCTGTGGTACGGCAGCTGGAAAGCCAGATCCGGAATGCGCGTCCCTCGGCTCTCTGTCCCTCCGAACTCCGGGAGCAGTCGGCAGTCGAGGGTCATGAACGCCGCCTTGCAGACGGTCTCCATCTGCTCACCGAGGTGGTACTGGTTCGTCGGGTCCTCGCGGAGGACGCGGATGTAGGTCAGTTGTGCCTCAATTAGCCGCGGTCGCTGGCTCAACTTGCGTGCCAAGCCTTCGTCATTGAGCCCCCGCTGGTCAAACACCAACTCCTCCATTTCGAGAGCATCCCGAGAGGCGGCGATAAGTTCCTCGACTGCATCACGCTCGCTCAGAAGCTCCACCGGCAGCGGGGTCACAAGCGAACCCAACGGGTACGATTCGGCGATTTCGATTACTTCTTCGGCACTCTCGTGGGGCGTAATCAGAGCAGTCGGCCGATGCCGATCCACTGCGTCGAACAGGATGTCCCGGATCGTGTCCCCGTACTTGTGTGGGTCGACGATGAGACAAAGGTTGATACCGTCGTCGGTCGTCCCTTCGGCGTATCTGGGGAGTTGCTCGTCTACCCATTCACCCTCGCCGGGGGTGAGCCCGAGGTGGAATGCGATCATCGCAAGCGTCGGGGCCGGTTGGAACCGATACGAGGTCGCTTCCTCCAGAGTGACCTCGTGTTCGCACCCGTTCTTGCAAATCACGTCGTACGCAACGTCCTCCGAATCGACGTCGAAATACCGGTGGACGTCAGCATTGCAGCCCGACCCGGGACATCGAATCGGTGGCTCGACCCTCTTCTCGACGCACTCTGTTCCGATGAGAGGCTCAGGGATGTCCGCTGAGGACACGCTGACGCCACAGTTTAGAAACTCCGCGAGCGCCTCTATGGTCTCCTCATTCATCGTCAAGGCTCGTCATCAGTAGACGGTTGATGTGGTCGATTACCTCGGAGTCCATTCCCCGGCCGGTAGCCGCCCACGTCCCGTCAGAAACCGTGAATCGATCCGTCTCGCCCTCTTCTGGACTCACTTGGTAGATCAGATTGAGGTTCTCCTGTTCGACGCGGGCCATCAGGGCCTTTGCGCCGGCCTCGATTTCGTCTATATTGGCCAACCACTCCTCGAACTCGTTCTCCGCTTCGACGCTGAACTCTGCGGTGCCCGTCTCCTCGTCTTGAGAGATTTCGAACCCGATCCACGTGATGCTCTCGTACAATTGCTTGGACGCTTCGACCCCCTCATCGTCCACTTGGTCGGACTCTTCAAGTTGTTCGACAACTTGCTCGGACAGATCGTCCACGACTTCTGTAGCTGCGTCGATGACCTCCTCTTCGGTCGCGTCCTCGTCGTCCGCCGTCTCCTTCACCGCCTTAACGACACGAGTGGCCCCGGTGACGCGCTCCTCTTCGAGCGTCTCCCACGCGTCGTCGATCTCAAAGACGGATTTGAAGAACTCCTTGAGGTCGTTCTCCCACCGGCTACGGCCTTTAGACAGGGTGAATTCGGCTCCATCTTCCGTATTTCTTGCCCGCACCCCGATTGTCTTGATGTTGTGCGTGGAGTCATACACGATTGTCGGTTCTGCCGGCGGTTTGTCCCGACCCTGATCGCGGAAGCTGAACACTCGTTCGCCGGTGCGACTGGTCTCCTTCATCACCTTTAGCACTACTTCCTCCGCGTCCTCGTCTGAATACTCCTCGACCGTCAGACCCAGCGCGGCGTCCTCGTTCTGTTCCCGTATGTACTCGGTCACTGACTCCCTGACTTCGTCGACGTCGAACGACTCATCGTAGTAGTAGACCTGTTCCTTGTTGTTCTTGAATATCTTCGTCTTCGCAGCCATCTTCTCGTACTCTCGGCCAAGACCCCCGGAATCGGGGTCGTACATGGCGTGGAACACGAGGACGAGTAGCTTGTAGTAATCGCCGTTCACCTCATTCACGATCCGCCGATCCATCCCGTGTTCCTTCTTGAGATGATCGGAGACGGCGTTCATCCCCAATTCGCTCGGTTTGAACTCGGCCTTCCGGATGTTGAGGTACTCTTGGGCCGCTTCACTGTGCTTCTTCATGAGCGTTTTTGCCCAGTACGATGCGTCGTACGACGGCTCGGTAGCATCCGTGCCGTAATACCGCTCAATCTGCTTTCGATTCCCAGCGAAAATATCATTGAGGACCTTCAGATCGACGGGGTCACGGCGCGCAAGTATATCCACAAGTTCACTGTCCGGTGTCTCGTCCGTCATCATGAGCCCGATTTCCTCACCTACCGACATAAAACCGCTGAGGCAATGGTTTGTCTACACCTCTGCCGAACAATTTTTGAACGAATTGGTATAGTATCCTCCTCCCACGACGCCAAGCATTCCGATGTTCGTAAACCGTGAAAGACCCTGTCCGGGGACTCAAGGCCCAGTAGAAATATTTTTGATGGGAAGGCTGGGCTCGTCTAAGTTACTCCGGAGAATCTCTAATATTGTTGAGTTGCAAGTCAATATCGATTTTAATTATCCGACCAATTGATGTCACTCATTTCGATTCTATGAATTCGTGAGAACATTTAACCTGGGTGGCTGTCAGACGATGTCATGGCAACTCAGACCGGGAAATTCGACCTCAACATGGAGGAGGTCCTTGAGGCGTGGGGGCCCGCTGATGCGACCCGTGAAATCCTTGCGAATGCTCTGGACGAACAGGCATTGACTGATGGTCCGGACCCGACCGTGACCCAGGGTAATGATGGTCGGTGGCACATTCGTGATTACGGTCGCGGGCTTGAATACGAACATCTCACCCAGTCTGAAAACGAAGAAAAACTGGAGAAGCCCGATACAGTAATCGGGAAATTCGGCGTCGGGCTAAAGGACGCCCTTGCAACGTTCCATCGGCACGGGATCGACGTTACAATCCATTCTGAACACAATACGTTCCGCACCGAGGAGGCGCCGAAACACGGGTTCGAGGAAATATCCACACTTCACGTGACAATCGACCCGCCCGAGCGCGATATCGAAGGGACGGACGTAATTTTAGACGGGATCTCTGCGGCTGCGATCGAAGACGCGAAATCAAACTTCATTCGGTACTCTGACATCGAAATCCTCGAATCCACCGCTTTCGGTGATGTGTACCAGGTAGAAGACGGTAAAGACGCTGCCGTGTACGTCACAGGTCTCAAAGTCGCGGAGGAACCCAACTTCCTCTTCTCCTACAACATCACCAATACGACGAAGACGATTCGAGACGCGTTAAATCGAGAGCGATCGAACGTGGGGCGGACAGCCTACACGACACGAGTCAAAAAGATTCTCCAGGAATGTGATTCGGAAGGGGTCGCCAAACGTCTCGTTAAAGACTTGCAGCGGTTCACGGACGGGGAGACCCATGATGAACTCAGTTGGAAGCCAATCCAGTTGCACGCAGTTCGAATTCTGAACGCACGGCAAGCGGTCGTTGTCTCAACCGTTGATGAGCAACAAGACCATCGGGATCTCCTTGATCACGCGGAAGACGATGGTCATGAAGTCGTGACTGTCCCGGACCGCATCAGAGACGAACTTTCAGACACCGATGACGTTGACGGTAATCAAATCCGGGACGTCACCGTCTATGAAACGGAGTACAACGACAGCTTTGAATTCGATTGGGTTGACGAATCAGCACTCACACCATCGGAACAATCGACGTGGGAGGCAAGAAAACAGATTCTGGATATCGTCGGCCATCCCCAGAATTACAAGTACCGGATAGCGAGCCAATTCCGCGCCACAGACACTGACCAAACTCGCGCCCTTCACCAATCAGCCGAGCAACGAATCATCATTCACCGTGACGTCTTGGCGAATCAACCGGAGTTCATCGGCGTGTTCCTCCACGAACTCGCACACACCAGAACCCCGTTCCCCGATCAAACCCGGGAATTCGAGAACGTCCTGACAGAACTACTCGGGGAAGTCGGCGTAGCAGCCCTCTCATAATATGGGAACACTCGTCTTAGACATCGAAACCGCAAGCCCATTCGAAGAACCGCCAGAGAGCTCGAACGAGACACAATACTATGAACTGTTTGCCGTTAGCCTCGCGTACGCTGAAGAATTAAGCGACACCCCAGAAACCGAGGTGATCTTCCGCCGCGGAGGCTGGGACGAGACGTACACGATTGACCTTTACGACCGGTTGTTCGAGTGGTGTGCGCCACGCTCCGTCGATCGGCTACTTACGTACAACGGGACGTGGTTCGACGGTGTCCATTTACTCAATTGGGCTGAAACCCTCGACGCAGATTCGGACAATAAGTATAGGACAGGCATCGAGAATCTGTTCGAAAATCATATCGATATTGCCCTCGCTGCAGCGGATGAATACGCCGAGGAACTGTGGGAAGATCAGCAGATTCTGCCAGATTGGAAAGCCTATGACCTCACCAACATCGACAATGACAGCGTCTGGTATGACGACTACGACTTCCCTGAAACGTACCTCTCTGAAATAGAAGGCTCAGCAGTCCAAGGCAAACACATCGGACAAGTCCTCGGAGAACGATACGTCGACAACGTCACGGCTGGCATCGAATCTACAAGCGTTCACCGAGAGCTCACACGACTCCTCACCGACTACTGTTTGAGCGACGTCGCTGATTTGATTGAACTCTATACTTCGCTTGGCGGTCCCGAGCTCGATGATACGTATCGTCGGAGAGCGGACGCAATCAGCTGACGCTTCTTATTGTCACGTTCTCCTGTACGTAGTGCACCACACAATTACGATTCTTGCCCGTCGCCATCCATGGACTCCACATACGGTTCTCGACGAGCGTCCAATTCAGCCCGCCGAGCTTCAGTAAGATACGTCCCATCGAAATAGAATCCACACACGGTACACCCGCCGTTCTCGAACGTCTCACGGAAATCCGACTTGCAGCACGGACACGTCGCAACCTCCGATTGTCGCTCCTGATCAACTGAAATATGTACATCCACCCGATCTGATGGAGCTTCACAAAACCCGCCTGGCAAAGGGGCACCCGCCACCGTAATTACAGCATCACAGTCACGTGTAAACGATCCACTCGGCTCTGAGATGTAGACGTGCTCCTCAATTACCTCATCGGAAAGCCACCCCACCACCTCGCCCGGGTCTTGATCATCCCGGAAACCACCCGTCATCGACACCGTGATACGCACATCCTCAGGTTCGATGTTCGCAGCCGACACCATCCCAGATCCGTCACCAACTGTCTCAATCACATACAGCATATCCAAACTACCTCTCTGATTCACGTCTCCGGTTTGAGGATCAATTCTAGTGTCTAATTCGCTCGGCCACTTCTCGTCATCCCGACTTCCCAGACCCAATCCACTCAATCTCTCGGTCAATCGAGAGCACCCCATCCTCAGGCCCAGCAAATTCCCACGGCGGCCCCGGGTCGGGCACATTAACAGCCCGGATCACCGCCGGGTCAATCCCCAACCACACAGCAACTACCGACAACGACAAATCACTATACGTGTGTACAATTGCCCCCAACAACGCCGCATTCTCCCATTCAGACACATCACCTCGATCCTGCAACCACATCGTAAAAACATTCCCAAGTAGATGCTCGCTGTCCCCAGTACCTTGATACAGAGATCGGCGCTCCCCGTCAATTGTGAACGTCCACCGATATCGGGGAGCCTCAGTAGATTTGCCGAACATAACTTGTGGGATTGCAATTAACTGAGAATATCCGTATATACTTTCGGGTTTAGAGCTATTCTCTAAAGTGTTTTCGGCGTCTGACCTGAGGAAGTTACCCGCTCATTTGGGGGGGGGGGGAATTATTAGCTATATATTCTCATATCCTAGAAGCAAATGTAGAGATTCTTGACGCCTGGTGTTCTCGGAATCCATCCAGTCAAAAACCTCATCTAAAGAGACATAATGCGCTTCCTCTGCCAAATCCTCCGGTGGATTCGGACCTTTCCCGAAAAAATATGCCTCTGATTCCCCTACGTAACTATTCAGGGCCTCAACGCGACTTTCCTCATACGAAGAGTATGTTACCGACCCCACCACTCTTTGCTCTTCAGAACTCCCGAGAATGTCAATATATTGTAGATTTCCTCCAACTGGCGCGTCTAAACGGAAACTGGAATACAAGTTTCGAAGCCACTCAGCAGCTATATACTCCTGGTCATCATTTGTCAGAACTGCGATGTTTTTTGGTGTTTCTCCTCCAGTGAACACTGCCTCCACGTACTGACGCTTAATATCATAGTCAGTGCTGACGCCATGAAGAGTGCGTCGGGTTTGCCAGTGCCAGAGCGGTTTAAAACGCTCATATCCCACTTCCATCCACTCAGCTATCTTTACCGTCTTCTCAAATTCACAGAAGTCCCTATACCTCTCCTCAAATTCCAAGGCCTCGCCCCGAGATTCCTCAATCGATCTTGAAGCCACAACCGACCTATCTTCCAGATCAATAGCGTGGACTTCTCGTGATCCCGGTTCAACAAGGCCGATATACTTCTTCCGTAGTTGAAGATTAGAATAAGATGCTACAACCAATGTTTCTTCTCTTACTGAATTATTTAAATACTCAATATTTTTTGACCCATTTTCGTATCTGTTACTATTGAACGACGCGAAATTACCACAGTGGATTCCGATTCTATTTGATTCGAATAGCCAACGCTGTACCCACTCCTTCTCATTAGGGCCTCCACTGCCAGCATGCCGTACAAAACGAAGATTCCAATCCTCACATAATTCACCCTTACCTACTTCGATCATTAATACTACAAGCACACGATTTCACATAATCTCTGCGGATATTCTCGGTAAATCCATTTTTTACAAGACGAATATATCTAATATAATTGCTAGCCAAATTTTCTATATCATCCTTTTCACCTGAGTTACTCACCTCGGTAATGAAATTCCCGAACCGTCGGAGCAGGACTTCTTCATTCTCCTTGGTAGTATTTCAGGAGAAGTCGTTCACACCCACTCAAGCGCCGCGTTGTGCTGTGCAACAAACTGCGGATTCAAGCTATCATCCGGAACCGAGATTCGCTCCCCATCACGTTCAATAATCGTCTGTTGGAGCACATCACTCTGTGTTTCAAAATTCGGATTCACGCACAACTGGTAGTCCTGATCAATAGTGAACAGCCCCCGGTCGAACGCCATATGGTGGGTCTTGCTAAGCGCCAGCACGTTAGAGAGATCGGCCCTATGTTCCGGATACTCACTCCACGACAATATATGTGCCACGTCCAAAAGGCCAGGATGGTCCACCCCAGACACAGGGCAGGTCCGGTCGTGACGGGACACCACCGTCGCACGGAACTCCGGATCAACTGCGCGGGCATTGACAATCTCCACGAACGTCCCAGCACTCATCCAGTCATCGCTCACCGACGGTGCCCACTCCGAGTCAGCCCACTCTTCCACCGCCTGATCGACGAACTGTACGCCATCATCCGTTAACCCGTACTCGTCACCGTTTTTCTGAATGAGTCCCATGCTCTGTAGCCAATTCACCCGCTGCTTCGCCATGTCCGTCTCACCAGGGCTCCACCCTAACGTCGGATGCGTTTCGAGCTGCTGTTCGCTAACCTCTGCGAGCGTCATCGGACCAGCAGCCAAGGCATACATGAGGCTCCGTAAACCGACGTTCCGATCACACATAATTCGCAGCAGCGTCCCTATCTCACCGTTCTCGAAGTACTCCTGACCAGCATTACCGAGGTCCCAGTGATCGTTTGCCTGGCGGAGGAACCCGACCTGCTGTAAATACCGCACCCGCCGCAAAATCGAGTCACGACTCGACACGTTCGGGAATGATCCACGATGCCACCCTATGAGTTCATCCGACGTTGGCTGATGCTCAACAACGAACTCAAGAATCGCATCGAGCGTCTCAACGTACTGCGTCCCACCACCAAACATCGGAACGATACTACGGAGCCGATCCGAAGACATGCAGACACAGTAACGTGGCCAGATGAAGATCCTTTCCCCAGTTGATAACCGATGAAAATGGACGCGTGCCGCCGGAGATTACCTTATGCTCAGTCGTCCACAGGTGGCCGCAAATCCCGCCACCGGAAATCAGCCGTCTCACCCGAATCAAACGAAACCCGGTAGAGTTGTGAATCCCGCTCGTCAGTCGTGACTGAATCCGCATCATCACTCAACACTGTAACGACTCGCCCGTGGGCTCCGTGATACGCCTGATGATCGGGATCAGCCTCATCGGGAATATCGACCCGGACACGATCTCCCTCCGAGAAGCGCTGCATTAACGGATGAGACGGGAGTGATTCTTATCAGCACTGGGGTCTCCATGAAGGGTAGCAATTACACTGAATGCCGCGTCGACGTCACTCCTGCATCAGAAATCGAGAGTTCAGTAACAAACGCGTCGTGGTCCCGGTACGGTTCACTAACCCGCATTGCTGGCCCTGTATAGAACACTGGTGTCCCGTCACCCGCCTTGAACGTATACCCATTCTCGAAATCTTGCTTCTTTGGACGGTGTTCATCGCCGATCAGCACGCAGTCAAACGAGACTCGTGACTGAGCAAGTAACCGCTCTAAATCAACATCAGCATCATATTTCCGGTACGGTGTCAACCCATCGTGAAGACACAGCATGTTCGGCCCCGGTGTCGCTGCACCGAACGCGATATGAGACGGATCCCATTCCCGCGATTGGAATTTCCCGACATCGTCGATCCCCACGTTCCCGGCGGATATGCCGTACGCATTAAGCGGACCGCCAGCCACCGGCCTTGGGCTCGTCGACAACTCCGAGAGATGTCCTTTCTTCACCTGGGATTTGAGCCACGCAATTCCGTCTCCTGAATCTACGTGTTGTGGATTCGCCGAGTCATGATCATGCGACCCGATAATGCAGTACACCGGGATTCCAAGGTCTCCTAATAACGCCAGATACGTTTCTGTTGTATCAAGCGTTTCTTGGTCCACTTCATGATCTAGGATATCTCCCGTGTGAACGACCGCGTCGACACCCCGATCAATAGCAATCTGCGAAATTCGATTGAACGTCTCCTTACTCGAAATGTCCCCGATCCACGACACCGTATCTCCCCGACCCGTTATCTCCCGATTCTCGTATCCAAGATGCGTATCACTCACAAACAGCACCGTTGATTCATCCCCCCACACTCTACGTTCACTAGTCTCCCGTGCCCGGCGAACCCGTTCCGGATCAAGCAGCACATCTACACCATCACCGGGCCTATCAGCTGACGGTTCCGCCGGGAACTCCGCCAGCAAAGCTATTGCATTATCAACCTCTTCCTCGGTCACCTGCACCGGGACTACCTCCCCAGACTCGGGCGCAACTGGTAGCATAGCCCCAGCTGGGACGTACCGTTTATCCTCCGCCCGCGGCTCCGCCACCGTGATATCCGAAAACTCCGTTACCCTCTCACCATTCCCATAACGACGCGCGTAAACTTTCCGCTTCCCTCGATTCCGATCTTTCTGTTGCTTTCCGTAACAAGACGCCGCATTAGCCAACAACTCTCCATCATATAGGATGGACTTCAACGCCTCCTTCCATTCAGAATCCGTTCCAGAAGGCAGTGACTCGTAGAGAACAGAAAGGGAATCGTAAAGCTCAGTCAACTCATTTCCATCGCCCATTGGATACGCTACTCCATTTCAGTCAGGCGATATCAACTCGGCGATTATTCCATACCCTTCCGGAATCTGAGTGTAATCAGAGACGCTGGTTCTAAGCCCCTCCCTATTGTGGTGTGCGTATGACCTCTGCTGATGTCGCTGACGCGTTCATCTCAACAAGGAAGACGCTTGAGGAAGCAGGAATAGACGACGATTTCTTTCTGGATCTTGTGGCTTCCCGCCTTCTCGTAGAACGGGTCGGTGAATCGAGCAACCAGGATTGGTGGGAGTCTCGGGTCCTGTCGGAGACAGGACGTACCCGGTTGTCCGAAGTGACACCAAAAACACAACTGAAATCCAGAGTCACACTCGCCTTGAAAGTCGGTAGAAAAGCAGAATCAGATCGCCTTCCTGAAGACTCAATCTCACTTTTTTCCTTTGGGCCACAAATAGAATCTCGGCTGACCGCTGCTATTGAAGAATTGGAAAGCGACGATAGTACGACGCTTGAAGCATTAGAAGACCTTTCACTCCCGTCGCTGAAAGAAGGTTGGACTGACGTAATCATCACAGAAACAGCATCGAACATCTCAGGGACAGAATCCCTGGATACTTGGCAGGATTCTGGGACAGGTGAATCATCCCTGATTGATGATTGCGGGTACACGCAGGACGAGATCGACCTTGAAAAATGGCGAATTCTCGCCACTCTCCTTCAGGGATACGGCCAGTGTACCGACACGCTTCGAGTGCCGTGCTTCCCTCTGGAGTCAGAACTTAAATCGGAAAACGCGTGACGAGCCCGTATGAGTAACGAACACATCGAACCTGATGAAGAAGGAACTGAACCCGAAGAAAGTCTCGACCCGAAGATCGCCCACCACAGCACGTACATCGACGAAACCAAGCGTATCCTCCAAACTTACGTCGAATGTGGTTCATATGAGGAACTGGAACGCCGTGTCGTCGAGGACAATATCCTGAACAAGAACACTGACGAGTATCGGGAAAACATTCTCCGGGAGGTAACACGTCGACATATTCCAGACAAAGAAGAATACACGGAAACCCCGTTGATGCGGGTAGTGACGTCGGATGTTCGTAGTGATGTGATCGACTGGTGCCTCTACTACGAATTTGTCCAAGATCCCTTCCTTCGTCTCGTCACAATCGATTTCCTCTATCCCGAATTTGATCGAGGCACTCTCGCGGTCCAAGCAGTCGACATTGTCGAGTTCATCGAATCTATCAAGGATGACTATGCCGACCTACGGGAACGCTCTGAGTCGACGATAAACGAAGCAGCAACGAAGTACCTCACTGCCTTTCGCAATTTCGGTCTTATGGAGGGAAGTAAACGAAAGGAATTTGCAGTGACGTACATCCCCGACGAGACCATTGCGTACGTAGTGTATCAGTTATTCCAGAAAGGAGTCAACTCTGCATCAGAAATCATTGAACACGAAGACTGGAGACTATTCCTAATGAACGAGTCAGAAGTCCAGCGCCGAATTCGTGATATTTCCCCGCAGTACGTGGACTACGAAAAACGCGGTTCCACACAACGACTTGTGAGAAAGTACGACAGTACGGAGGACCTCATCGATGCCTTCTGAATTCCAAGAACGTCTCGAAGAGGTCGAACGGCTTGTTCGGGACGACCGTGACGAAGTCGGGAAACGCGAGGGCGTCCCATTTATCGTCTTCACGTACGACCCAGCCGACGAAATAGAAGTCGATGAAGAGGTTCGGAACTTGATCGAGAAGCTAGAGTATCACGACCAGGCTGTCGCCGGGATCGACATGCGGGACCTGGTCTTTAGCATTCTCGAAGACCGCGGGATTCTGGATAACGTCATCGACCTCGAACGGCGTGACAAAGAACAGTTACTCGATGGCCTGAAATCATCGTTACTAGACGATGGGGAGATGGGTGACCTGTCCTCGGCGATTGCCACGCAAGCTGAACAAGCAGATACCGTTATCGTCTATCGGATGGGAATTCTCTATCCGTTCGCAAGTGCTTCCACGCTGATGGGGCAGTTGGAAACGAATACGCCTGACGAGACACCAATCGTGTTCTGTTATCCGGCGAAAGTCGATGACAAGAGCTTAAGATTCCTCGATGAATCTGAAGGGACATATTACCACGCGAAAGTGATTGGACATGAGTGATACCACAACATCGCACCAAATACACGAGATCTTCTATCGACCGATCAATCGAAAAATCGACCGCGTAGTCAAGGTAGATAACGACGATCCGAATGTCGTCAAGAAAGAACTCGAAGAGTATATTCTTACACCCCAGCTCGAACGGCACTTCTCGGATGCATTAGAGACCGTCATCGACACCGAACACGCACAGACGGAGGATGTCGGTATGTGGGTCTCGGGATTCTTCGGCTCAGGGAAGAGCCACTTCATGAAGATCCTCGGGCACGTCCTGGAGAACCGCAAATTCGACGATACTCGTGCGGCCGATATGTTCCGGGACCGCATCGAAGGCAACGAAATGCTCGACGGTGCAGTCGGCTCCGTCACGCAGAAATTCGACTCAGAGGTGTTGATGTTCCAGATCGGTGCGAAAGCCGATGCCTCCGGTAGCGAGTCGATCACTGAAATCATTCACCGGGAGTTCAACACGTCGCGCGGGTACGCTTCGATGTCGTGGGTCGCCCAGATGGAGCAGGAACTCGAATCTCGTGGGGTATACGACGATTTCCTTCAGGCCATCAAATCAAACACTGGGAAAGACTGGACAGAGGCCCGCAAGGACGCCATGTTCGTCCGGTCGGATATGGAAACTGCCATCGTCGAGGCTGCAGACGAATTCGACGACGAGGAAGCGGCGTCCCAGGCGATTGACGACGTTCAGGATAACGTCCTGATCAACGCTTCCACCCTTGCTGAAGACATCGTCGACTACGTCGAGAAGCGGGAGGAAGAGACTGGCAATAACAGTCGGTACTTCGTCTTCATCGACGAGATATCGCAATTCATCGGCGACGACGGACAGCTCCTCCTCGAACTACAGAGTATCGTCGAAGAGTTCGGACAGAAGGGCAAGGGGGAGGTTTACCTCGGGGTCACCTCCCAGGAGCAACTTCAGCAGCTGATCCCGGGCGTACTGGAGAAGGAAGCCGAGGAATCAAAAGTCATCGATCGTTTCCCGCATCGCTTCGACCTCACCTCTGAGAACCTCGATAAAGTCGTCCGCGATCGCGTGCTTAGCAAAAAGGGTGAGTTTAGAGGGGCCATCGGCGACATGTATGATGAGCACGAAGGGATCCTCTCGGCTCGGTACAAATTGGATTCGAGCCAGAGCCTGAAAGCAATCAACCGCGACAACTTCATCGATTGCTACCCGTTCCTGCCATACCAACTCGACATCCTCCCGGAAATCTTCAAGTCACTCGGGAAAGGATCCGACGATCAGCTGGCCGGGAGCGAGCGAACACTCATCGACGTTACGCAAAGCGTCCTCAAAGACGAGAAGTACCTTTACAACGAGGAGCTCGGAGCGCTCGTCACGCTGGATATGATCTTCAACGAGATCAGTAACGACATTCCCAACAGTGACGTCAAATCCATCCAGCAAGCAAAACCGAAAGACGCCGACACTGAAACAGCACGGCGCGTCCTCAAATCACTCTACCTTCTCCAGCAGCTTTCTTGGATCCCGAACACAGCGGATAACATTGCCACGTCGCTCCAGCGCGAACTCGGTCCAACCCAGGAGTTGGAAGGCGAAGTCGCGGATACGCTCGACGCGCTCGTTGACGCTGGATTCGTCGGTCAGAGCGAAGAAGGGTACCGGTTCCTCAGAGAGACCGAGCGAGAACTCGAAAATGAAATCAAGGGAATCGAAGTCGGCCCAGGCGACATCCGTCGGTCGTCCAAGCGCTTCTTGAACGACAACCTCGATGAAACCTCGCGCGTAAACTACGAGGGCCAGACGTTCCGGCTGAACCTGAGCATCGACAGTGAAGAGGTGTCGTCAAAGGGTTACATCGATCTGAAAACCTACTCTCCGATTTACCAGCGATACGAGGATCTCGATCCCGACGGACTGAAAAATCAGAGTTTCAGCGAAGACGACACCCTCTACTGGATCGCAGACACCGAAAACCAGCACGCCATCTACGACAAGCTCAAATCGATCTACCAGATCAACACCGTCGTCAAGGAAAAGCGCGGCAACGAGTTAAGCAAAGAAGAACAGGAAGCTCTCAACCAGAAACAGGAGGACCTACAGCGCCTTCGAAACGAGGTCGAGCGTGAGTTCAAGCGCAGCTTCCAGCGCGGCGTGCTCATCTATAACGGTGATACAGAGGAGTTCGACGCTACGAACACCTCACTGAGTTCGCTCGTCGCTCGAAAGGCCAACAACGCCATCCCGAAGGTCTTCACGGACTTCAAGCACGGGTCCGCCTCGGTCAAAGATCGACACATTGAGCAGATCTTTGGGGACCTACAGGACTCGTCACTGCCGTCAGTATTTACCGATCTTGGCGTTGTTCAGGACGGCGAACTCATCGCGGAGGCCAGGATCGCATCCGAAGTCGAGGATGAGATCCAGCACCGCGAAAAAGCCGGGGAAGACCGTACCGGCGATGATCTGATCAGCCACTTCGCGGAGCCACCGTTCGGCTGGAGCCGCGAAATCGTCAGGCTCGCCGCTGCCGTTCTCTTCCGGAACGGATCCATTATCCCGACCTACAAGGAACGGACGTACGGCACGTACACGGAGGACGGTGCACAGGAGCTGTTCACCCAGGTCACGAAGTTCAAATCCACCTCGTTCGATGAACGAGAAACCGTCGACGTCGAAACCCGTACCGAAGCCAAGCAACTCCTCGACCGGGTGTTCGATCGGAAAGTCAAATCTACGGACCAAGCAGTTGACGAGGGGATTCGTGATGAAGCGAACGAGTGGGTGTCCACCACGAGTACCCTACTCTCGCAACTGCAGCGGGTTGACTTCCCGCTGGCCGATGACATCGAAGACTTCCAGGACCGCCTCAACAATTTGCTCCAGCAGCCCACCTCCGCCAAGCGCATCAAGAAGTTCGTCGAGTTCGAGGACGAACTAGAGGACCTGGCTAAAACGGCGAAAGCGGTGGCCAAATTCTGTGGTGAGATGGGCGGCGAGAACAACTTGACTGAGTACGAGACGATTCAGAACTTCATTGCCGGGGAGTGGGAAACACTCGTCGACGAAGCAGCTGACCACCCAGGCCTCGTTGACATCAGCGACGAGGCCCGGGACGCCGCCGACCTGGTCAAGAGCACGCTGGACACCGAGGGCGTAATCGAGCTGTGGAACGATGTCAAAGTCAAATACCGTACTGCGGCTCAAGCGTTCGCTTCGACGTACGAGGAACTGTACGACCAGCGCTACGAGACCTACACGGCCTCAATCGAGAA
>Ga0207733_100428_pt1 | contig 26740 bp, 24 predicted proteins | sample A23P3SouthBayCA_FD_187735 | JGI IMG/M metagenome (GOLD analysis project Ga0207733, IMG submission 187735) | Aerobic enrichment media microbial communities from Eden Landing Ponds, California, USA - A23 P3 (SPAdes) | ecosystem: Environmental > Aquatic > Marine > Unclassified | place: Emeryville... | reverse complement strand
CCGGTCCGGGAAGGCGCGACCCTCAAGCACCGCAGGCCGGAGGCCGAGGAGCGCAGAGTGGTCGCACCGACCGGCCCGGCGCGGGGCTTTCAAGCTCTCGGTGTATGCGGTGCTTCAGGCACTCTTGTGAGTTACTCAGTAGTTGAAGATAGCATCTAGGGTGGGGATTGGAAGGAGTGATATGTGGGTGGTCGTCACTCCGAATTGTCGCCGTCGACCGGGCGGGCCGGAACGCCAGTCACCGTGGCTCCGCTGGGAACGTCTCTCGTGACGACGGCGTTCGCGCCGACCGTGGCGTCCGCGCCGATTTTCACGCCCGGGAGAACGATCGCCCCCGCGCCGATCATCGCTCGCTCCCCGATGACGACCTCACCAGTCCGGTACTCGTCCTGGAGGAACTCGTGGCACAGGATGGTGGCGTCGTAGCCGACGATGGCGTCCGCCTCGACGGTAATCAGTTCCGGCCAGAAGACGTCCGGTGTGGCGGTGAGCGCGAACGAAACGCCGTCCCCGATGTCCGCACCGAGGCGACGCAGCAGCCAGACTTTGAGCTTGAGACTGGGTGAATATCTGACCATCCAGACGACAATGAAATTCAGGACCGTTCGGAAGACGCCGCGGGCTTCCCGCCAGTGACGGAGGGAGTTTCGAGGCCCCGGCGTCGGATGGACGGTCGTTCGCTCGTGTCTGGAGGTGTCTTCGTCGCGCACGCCGACGGCTTCGCTCCCCCCTGCCTTGAATCCCGCGTCGAGAATCGCTCTGGCGAAACCAGTGCCACTCGTCGTCCTGACCTGAGTTAGCGCGTCCAGAATTTGGGCGTGAGCAGCACGAGGACGGGGATAATCTCGATCCGCCCGACCCACATCAACACCGTCATCAGGAGTTTGGTACTGCGGGTGAACCCCTCGTAGGAGCCGTAGGGCCCAGCGTCTCCGAATGCTGGTCCGATGTTGAGGAACGTCGATGCGGCCGCGCTCATCGCTTCGAACTCGCCGACGCCCGTTCCACGCGCTTCGTTGGCGACGATGAGGACCGTCGAGACGAGAAAGATGAGAATTGCGATGAGGGTGTAGGCGTAGACGTCGCGAATCGTCGATTCCTCGACGACGGTGCCGCTCAACCGCACGGGCAGTATCCGGTCGGGATGGGCAGAGACCGCGAGGTCACGGCGAAACCCTTTGACGACCAGCAACCAGCGGAGCGTCTTGATCGAACAGGTCGTACTGCCGACCATCCCACCCAGAAACATACCAATGAAGAGGACGTTCTTCGCGGCCGGCGACCAGAGGTTGAAGTCTGTACTCGCGAATCCAGTTGTCGTAACGATCGAGACGACCTGGAAGAGACTTTCCCGGATCGTCGTGAGCGTCCCGTTGGTGTACGTCCCGTCCGAGACCAGCAGGAGGAAGACGAGGAGTGTCCCGACGCCGAGGATTCCGAGATAAAAATGAAACTCCTCGCTGTCACGGAGTCGCTGCGTGTTGCCACGGATGAGTGCGTAGATGAGGACGAAGTTGGTCGCGCCAACGATCATAAAGAGGATGATCGCCCAGTGAACGACGGGTGCGAACGCGCCGACGCTTTCCGCACGCGGCGAGAATCCGGCGGTGCCGATGGAGGTCATGGCGTGTGAGACGGCGTCGAACAGCGTCATTTCCGGGGCCATCCCCGAGACCCCGAGGACGACGAGGATCAGCGTCGCCCCCGCGGTCAGCACCGCGTAGAGGCCGACGAGAATTTTTGCGGTGCCCGCGATGCTGGGGGTGAGTTTCGTCAGTTCCTCGGTCGCCGTCTCACTCTCCATCAGCTGTGCGCCCGCGACCGAAAGCCGGGAGAGGACGGCCGTCGCCAGCAGCAGGATCCCAAGTCCACCGAGCCACTGGATGATCTGGCGCCAGAGGAGCAGCGGCCGGGAGTGTGCCTCGAAGTCGACGATTACGGTCGCGCCCGTCGTCGTAATCCCACTCATCGCCTCGAACAGGGCGTTGATCGGCTGGGAAAAGACGCCAGTTCCCTCCAGATACAGCGGAATCGCCCCGAGGAGTGCAATCGAGAGCCACGCCAGGGCGACGATCAAGAAGGCTTCCCGGTCGTAGAGATCGTCGCGCTCGATCCGTTCCAGCGCGAGACCGACGCCGAGCGCGATCGCGACCGCGAGGAGCCAGGGCACTGGATCAGTCCCATCGAGGATCGCCAGTGCGAGCGGAGCGGCCAGGGGCAGGGAAACCCACTTCAAAATTCCGCCGAGCACGCTGGCCACGGTCCGCAACTGGACGGTGATCATCGGTTGCGTACTGGTGCGGTCATTGAGAGGGAAGCGCGGTCAGTCGTCGCCGCGAAGCGTCGCCATGTGATCGATCCGCTGCTGAACGAGGTCGGCTTTTCCAATGTCGTGACGGACGCGTAGCCCCTCGGTTCCGGCGCGTTCGAGCGCGTCCTCAGCGATCGCTTCTGCACTCGCGATGTCGTCGGCGATGCCGACCACGGCGTATGACCGCGAGGTCGTGGTGTAGATACCGTCCTCGCGGGCGTCCACGCTCGCGTAGAAGAGGATGGCGTCGCCGGCGTTGTCCTCGTCGATGGTCACTCGCGCGCCGGCTTCCGGCTCCGTGGGATAGCCCTCGGGGACGGCGTACTTACACACGGTGGCCTGGGGCTGGAAGGAAAGCTGTGGAAGACTCTCGCCCTCACGAGCGGCGACGAGGACGTCGAGGAAGTCCGTGTTGAGCACCGGGAGCGTGTTCATCGCTTCCGGATCGCCGAAGCGGGCGTTGAACTCGACTACTCGAATGCCATCCGGCCCCAGCATGAACTGCCCGTAGAGAACGCCCTTGTAGCCATCCAATGCGTCGACGACCGCTTCGAGGACCTCGACGGCTTCGAGGTAGTCGTCCTCGGTCATAAACGGGAGTTCGAGGCCCGCGTCCGAGTACGAGCCCATGCCGCCAGTGTTTGGCCCCTCGTCGCCTTCGTAGGCGCGCTTGTGGTCCTGGACCGCAGGGGTGACGCGCAGGTCGCCGTTGGCCACGAGCGCCTGAATCGTGAACTCCTCGCCAATCAGGCGTTCTTCGAGCACCACCCGATCGTAGTCGGCGTTTTGCAGGTACTCCTTTGCTTCGTCCTTGGTCACCTGGTCGCCAGTGACCTTCACACCCTTCCCGCCGGTCAGCCCCGCAGGTTTGACTGCCAGGTCCCCGTCGTACTCGTCGATGTACGCACACGCGGCGTCCATGTCGTCGAACGTCTCGAAGTCCGGACACCCGGGAACGTCGTTCTCGACCATGAACCGCCGCTGAAAGGCCTTATCCGTCTCGATGCGTGCCTCGGCTTCTCGCGGGCCGAACGCGTAGACGCCGGCCTCGTCCAGCGCGTCGGCGACGCCAGCAGCGAGGGGAGCCTCCGGGCCCACGACCGCGAGCGTCGCACCGACGTCGGTCGCGTAGCTCGTCACCGCCGTGGGATTCGTCGTATCCAGCGTCTCGAACCCATCAGCGATAGCTGCGATCCCCGGATTGCGATTGCCAGCGCAGGCGAAAAGCGTCGTGTCCGACCCTGCGAGCGACCGGGCGACGGCGTGCTCGCGGCCGCCACCACCGACCAGCAGCACAGTCTCTGTCATGTGCGATAACCGACCGGGAACCGGCCTAAAGCTTCCCCTTTCGGGGATCAGCTTCTCTCCGAGGGACGCTGTGGCTGGCCCCTCGGCAGACAGTGCAGGCCTTTTACGCCGCCTGCCCCAACCACCGCGCATGAGCCCGGAGGACCCGACCAGTCGGAATCGACTGGACGAGGCCGCGAGTCCGTACCTTCGCCAGCACGCCGACAATCCCGTCAACTGGCAGCCGTGGGACGAGCAGGCATTGCAGGCCGCCACGGAGCGCGACGATCCGATCTTTCTCTCCATCGGGTACTCCGCCTGTCACTGGTGTCACGTTATGGAGGAGGAGAGTTTCCAGGACGAAGCGATCGCGAAAACTCTCAACGAGAACTTCGTGCCGATCAAGGTAGATCGTGAGGAACGGCCGGACCTGGATTCGGTGTACATGAGCATCTGTCAGCAGGTCACTGGCCGCGGTGGCTGGCCACTCTCGGCGTGGTTGACCCCTGATGGCGAACCGTTCTACGTGGGGACGTACTTCCCGCCAGAGGAGAAGGGGAACATGCCCGCGTTCGGCGACCTCCTCCAGCGCCTCGCCACGTCGTGGAACGATCCCGACGAGCGACCGGACGTGGAGGAGCGGGCCCGGCAGTGGACCGACGCCATCGAGAGCGACGTCGGGTCAACGCCGGCCGGTCCGGGCGAAAAACCCGATTCCACGGTCCTCGAAGACGCGGCCAGCACCGCCATGCGCGGGGCGGACCGCGAGTTCGGTGGCTGGGGCGGGCAAGGCGGCCCGAAGTTCCCCCAGCCAGGCCGCTTGCACCTCCTGCTCGAAGCTGCCGGGGAGACCGGTCGCGACGAGTTCACGAACGTCGCGACGGAGGCGATGACCGCGATGACGACTGGTGGCCTCTTCGATCACGTCGGCGGCGGCTTCCACCGGTACTGCACGGATCGTGAGTGGGTGGTGCCCCACTTCGAGAAGATGCTGTACGACAACGCGGAGATCCCTCGCGCGCTACTCGCTGGCTACCAGGTGACTGGCGAGGAACGCTTTGCCGATGCCGCGCGCGAGACGATCGAATTCCTCCAGCGCGAACTCCAGCACCCTGAGGGCGGGTTCTACAGCACGCTCGACGCACGGAGCGAAGCCGAGACCGGCGAGCAGGAAGAAGGCGCCTTCTACGTCTGGACGCCGGACCAGATCCGCGCCATCGCAACGGACGAGGTCGCAGCGGAGATCTTCTGTGAGCGCTACGGCATCTCGGAGCGGGGCAACTTCGAGGGGAACACCGTCCTGACGGTCGATCGCTCCATCGACTCGCTCGCGGAGGAGTACGATAGCGACCCAGGGGACATTACCGAGCGACTGGAGACCACCCGACAACGGGCGTTCGAGGTTCGTGAAGAACGGCCACGACCGGCACGCGACGAGAAGATCCTCGCCGGCTGGAATGGGCTAACAATCTCGATGCTGGCCGAAGCGAGCATCGTTCTCGACGATTCCCACGCCGCGGTCGCGACCGACGCGCTGGCCTTCGTTCGTGACCGCCTCTGGGACGAGGATACGGCGACGCTCCACCGGCGCGTCAAGGACGGCGACGTCGGCGGCCCCGGATACCTCGAAGATTACGCGTTCCTCGCCCGCGGCGCACTGGATTGCTACGGCGCCACTGGCGAGGTCGAGCATCTCGAATTCGCCCTGGATCTGGCCAGAGCGATCGAGCGAGACTTCTGGGACGCGACGGCCGAAACCCTGTATTTCACACCCAGAACTGGGGAGTCACTGGTCGCACGTCCACAGGAACTCACCGACCAGTCCACGCCATCCAGTGCGGGCGTCGCGGCGATTGTGCTCGGCCGACTTGCACATTTTGCCCCCGACGCTGGCTTCGAGATCGTCGTCGAGGGCGTTCTGGAAACCCACGGGGACAGCATTCGCGCCAATCCGATGCAACACGCCACACTCGTGCTCGCGGCGAGCGAACATGCATTCGGCAACACGGAGCTGACCCTCGTCCCCGAAACCGCTCCCGAATCCTGGCGCGAGACGCTCGGTGAGACGTTCGTCCTGCGCCGGCTGCTCGCCCCGCGACCGGCAGAGGACGCCACCCTCGAAGCGTGGCAATCGACGATCGACGTCGACGAGACGCCGCCCATCTGGTCCGGCCGGGACCGAACCGACGATGAACCGACGGTCTACGCGTGTCGGGACTTCACCTGCTCGCCGCCGACCCACGACCTCGGCGAAGCACTCTCCTGGGCACTGGACGACGCGGCCGAGTAAGTGGCGAAACGGCGAGAAGTGTGGTCGGCGGTGGATTATTCGAGGTTCTCGTTGCGGATTTCCTGGGCGAGATAGACCGCGATCGGTACTGATTCGTCCTCGACGAAGCGAGCGATTTCTTCGCCGTCGCGCTCGACGACCACCGTCGGGATAAACTCGATGTCGTAGGCTTCGACCTGTGGGCCGACCTTCGTCCCGTCGTCTTCCTTTTCCACCGCATAGTGCTCGACGTTCGCATCCGGAACGCCGGCGGCGTCGAGTGCCGCGCCGAAGTCCGGTAGCTGTGAGCGACAGTCCTTGCACCAGTCGCCGCCCCAGACCTTGTAGACGAGGTCATCGGCGTGTGCTGCCAGGATGTCGACCGTCTCCGCGTACGCCCCCTCCGTCCATACCGGGTTGGGTTCCATCGTTTCGAGCGTCATTATCGTCGGGTCGTCCTCCGTGGGCTTAACGGCCCCGCTCTGGGACTTCGACGAAATGGCACCACGCCGGGCAGCAATGCGGTACCGAGCGGACTCCCGATCGACAAGTCGCTGGATGGGACGCCGGATAGGATGCCGAGTCCGGACAGAGTAGTCCTTCTTGGATCGGTCCAGTACGCGTAAATGGCCGCCCGCCCAGTGTTCTGCCATGCACGACTCCATTCTCGACACCATCGGCTCACCGCTGGTGCGAGTCGACTCGCCACCCGAGACCACCGTGGCGGCCAAGATCGAATCGAAGAACCCGGGTGGGTCTGCAAAGGACCGACCGGCGCTGTTCATGATCGAGGCCGCAGAGGAATCAGGCGACCTCGGGCCGGACGATGCCATCGTCGAACCCACCAGCGGGAACACCGGCATCGGACTTGCGATGGTGGGCGCCGTGAAGGGCTACGACGTCCGCCTGGTGATTCCAGCGTCGAAGTCACCCGAGCGCCGCCAAATCATGCAGGCGTACGGCGCCGAGATCGATCTGGTGGAGGGGGACATCTCCGCGGCGCGCGAGCGGGCCGACGAACTCGAAGCGACCGGCGACTTCGTCCAGGTTCGACAGTTCGAGAACCCCGAGAACCCCCGTTCGCACTACGAGACGACCGGCGAGGAGATTCTCGACCAGATCGGCGATCGAACGGTCGACGCGCTCGTCGCCGGCGTCGGGACCGGCGGTACGATTACCGGAACCGGGAATCGACTGCGCGAGGCGTTCCCGGAGATGGACGTCGTCGCCGTCGAGCCTGCGGCCAACGCGGTCCTTTCTGGCCAGGAGCCTGGGACGGGCGAGGACAGTTTCCAGGGAATGGGCCCGGGATTCATCAGCGACAACCTGGACGTGGACCTGCTGGACGACGTGATAACCGTCGAACTCGCGGCGGCGGAAGCCGAATGCCGTCGGCTCGCCCGCGAGGAAGGCATCTTCGTCGGTCAGTCCTCCGCGGCCTCGAACCTCGCAGCCAAGCAGGTCGCCGAGCGACTCACCGCCGACGGCGTGGTCGACCCGCTCGTCGTCACCGTGTTCTGGGACAGCGGCGAACGCTACATGTCGACCGGCCTCTTCGACTGAGAATCGGAATTGGGGATGGCCAATCGAGGCGGATTTCCAGAGTGGGTTGCCTCGATCCGGTACGGTATGTCATCGCAGGCCGATCGAACCGCGTCGAACTCTGCCCGGAGTGGCACTACCGCCGTTCTCGGGCGCCCTACTGGCAGAATGATTTATGTGCGAGACGGGCACACTACCCCGATGCCCCCGGCGACATCTGCCGCCGGCGTTCACTTGCCGTCGAGGGCGGGTGTCGGTGCCGTCACTTACCGCCCGGCCGCGTCGACCGCGCCGGGCCACGGTGCGATGTACCCTCGTCGCCGCCCGCTTTGGGCCTTCGACAGGGCGGTGGCGACTCGCGGGGGTCTTTCGACTGCCGGGCTCTTGCTTCCCGAAGACCGCTCAGAGAGTCCGCTCAGGCGCCGAACTCGTCTTTGGTCAGACGGACGACGACGGTGTCATCCACGTCACGAAGGTCGTACTCCGGTACGGCGCCGCCGGTGCGTGTCACCAGCATCGGTTCGACGAGTGCTGGAAGCGAAGTGGAGTCGTCCGTCTCCAGCCCATAGACCGCGAGAAAGCGACCGTTTTCGGATGGCTCGACCGCGTCGTCCCGGATGTCTGTAGCGAGACTGCGCGAGAGCCACTCCGCATCGCTGACCGATGGTTCGAGGATGAACGCGTCGTCGACGAACCGGACGAGGTACCAGTTGAGGTCGTTGAGCAACGCAACCGCCGCGCCGAGACTGACCGTCTCGACGGCGACGGTGTTTTCGAAGGGTTCCTGGATGTCGTACGTCGCCAGCGCCTGGCGTGCCGTCTCCCGGGAAAGCAATTCGTACCGCAGGTTGACGTCTGGCTTGCCCAGGAGACAGACCCGTGTCATCCCGCGAAGAGTCGTCCCGCCGCGGGATAGTGGTTTCGCTCAGTCACGGCCCACGAGGGACACGATTTCGGCATCCCTGGCGACCGAACGCGCTCGCTCCAGCAGATCGGCGGGTTCCGCTTGCTCGACGGCCGAGAGGTCCGCGTTGGTTTCCGGAAAGGATGGGGCGACGCGGTTACAGCCCGCCGGAATCGTCGAGTCGTCGTAGGTGTCGATGTCGCGTGCCGTGGCGATGATGTCGGCTTTGTCACGCGTCAGGTTCGGCCGGTGGACCGGCAGATCGACCGCGGCATCGGTCACCGCGAGATTCGCTGCGGTCTGGCTGGATTTCTGGCCGATGGCTTCGCCGGTAACGATACCGACTGCGCCAACGGAGCGAGCGACGGCCTCGCCCACCGTCACCATGAATCGGCGGAGGGAGAGCATCCGGTGGTCGTCCATCGAGTCCACGAGATCCGAGACCACGTCGCCACCGTGGACGACGCGAACGTCCAGATCGACGTTGGGCGCGTACCGTTCGAGCGCCCCAACGGTCGACACCGCTCGCGCCCGGTGGTCCGCACCGCCCTGGTTACCGAGGTCGACGTACACCGGGACGATCGGACTCCCACGGCGCATGATTTCCCACGCGGCGACCGGCGAGTCGATGCCACCACTGACGAGCGCGACCATCGGCTGCTGGGTTCGAAGTGGCAATCCTCCGGGGCCATCGCGTTTTTCGAGGAAGACGTACGCGGTATCCTCACGACACTCGACGAACAGCTCGAAGTCCGGGTCATCCAGGTCGACGACCGGCGTTTCACCCATGGCGTCGATCGCATCCCAGACGGCCGAGCCGCCCTCGTGGCCGATGTCCTCACTGGAGAATGGATGCGCGTCGGTGGCGCCGGCACGACGCGCGGTGACCGCGAAAGACCCGGACTCGTAGTGGGCGTTCGTCGCCTCGGCCAGGGATTCACAGATGGCCGCGAGCGTCGGTTCGGTCGTCCGTGCTGGGCTGGCCGAGACGACGCCGAAACAATCCGTGGCCGCGGCGGTCGCCGCGTCGAGGTCCTCGGCGTGCACGTAGAGTCGGTTGCGATTGCGAGTGACCTGCCCGTCGATGGCACGGCTGCCAAGGAGCGCTTCGAGGTTCTCCGCGAGGCGGGTTTCCATCTTCCGGCGGACCTGATCGCTCTTGACGCCGATCTCTCCGTGACGAACGAGAACGACATCGGCGTCTGGTGGCTGCATACCGACCCGTCTCTTTTTGGAGAATAAACGCGTGTCGTCATCGGCCGGCGCTGCCCACTCAGAAGGTTTCGAGTTCGCCGTCGATGACGCGCTTCGTGATGTCGGTGACGTCCCGAAGTTCGTCGTCGATCGCTGCCCGAACGTCGGCCCGGATGTCATCCATTTCCACGCCGTCTTCGGTGACGAGTTGGGCGTCTGCGACGTGGGGATCGTCGATCGGCGAGCCGATCTGAGAGAGCAATCGCAACTGGAGCTGTCGAATCCCGTCGACTTCCTCGACGACGGTCGACGCGATTTCCGTCGAGAGCAGGTTGTAGATTTTCCCGATGTGGTTGACGGGATTCTTGCCGGAGGTCGCTTCCATGCTCATCGGCCGGTTGGGCGTAATGAGTCCGTTAGCGCGATTGCCACGGCCGACGGAACCGTCGTCGCCCATCTCCGCGGAGGTGCCGGTCACCGTGAGATAGATCGCCTCCTCGTCGTAGTTGTCGGCAGTGTTGACGTGCACGGTGACCTCCCGGTCGGTGTGCTCGCGTGCGAGTTCGGTGACGGCGTCCTCGACGGCGGTCACGGCGTCGCGGTAGGCGACCATGTCCTCGACGTACGCGTCGACCATCGCGACGGCGACGGTCACGTCGATTCGGTCGCCTTCGCGCTTCCCCATTACCTTCACGTCCTGCCCCACGACGGGGTTCTCGGCCGCGTACTCGCCGGTGAGGTAGCGTTCCGTCTCGCGCACGATGCGCTCGGTTTCCGACAGCGGGGCGTGGCCGACGCCGTAGCTCGTGTCGTTGGCCATCGGCACGATGCCTTCCTCGCCGAACACTTCCTGGAGGTCGCCGCTCCCCTCGCCCAGACGGACGTCGACGACGATGTCAGTGCCGACTTCGAGGTGCGGGAAGTTCTCCTCGAGGTACTCGCGGGCGGCATCGAGGGCGATGGTCTCGGCCGGAATTCGTTTGCCCTCGTACTCCTTGGTCGCGCGGCCGACGATCAGGAGGTAGATGGGCGAGAGCACTTCCCCGCCGCCAAAGGCCGGTTCGGCAGAGCCAGCGACCAGTTGGGTCTCGTCGGTGTTGTAGTGGAGCACGCGCCCGACGCGATCCAGGTAGGTCTGGGCCAGTGCCTGGGAGACGTGCTCGGCGACGCCGTCACAGATCGAGTCGGGGTGGCCGATTCCCTTTCGCTCGACGATTTCGATGTCCTGATCCTCGACGGCGAGCCCGCTCGCCGGCTGGACGTGGATGTTCCGATCGGTCATTGGTCGGGCTTTGCAGTGACGGGTTCTATAACTTGCGGAAACCAAATAGACAGATCCTATTACTACTGGGTATCTTCCAGGAGGAGACCGAGGTAGGAGGTTCGAATCTGCTCGTCCGGATCGAGCCCCAGTCGGTCGAGAACGTCCATGGCCCCACCCCTGGCCGCTTCGACGTCTGCCGATTCGATCTCGACCTCGACGAACTCGCCGAGGCCCTCGACCGCGTCCAGGACCACGGTGTACTCCCCGAGCCGAAAGTACGCTCGCGTTTTGCGAACGACGGCAGCTTCGGTGAAGCCCATTCCCTCCAGGATGGCCGCGAGCGTGTCGTCGCTGTCGACTTCGACTTCGAACTCCTCTCGCGTCTTCGATTGCGCGTCGATTTTCGGTCCTTTGTAGGTGAGTTTCGTGGTCCACTCGCCGTCGCGCTCTTCGCGCCGAATCCTGACTGCTTCGTCCGTCTCGGCGAAGTCACGATCCGGGGCGTCGTAGTAGGTGTCTGCCTGCACCACTGTCCCGCGCGAGTCGGCGCCGGCCTCGTCCAGGTGGTCGCGGACGGCCGCGTGGTCGGCGCGAACTTTCACCTCGACCTCGTACATGCTCGCTTTCTCACGGCACGGTCGCAAACCCCTTTCGACCAGCGCCCGCACGGGGCCCGCCGCAGGAAACCCATCGTAGTCGCCAACCTCGATCGCCATCTGGTCTTCTTCCAGCACTCCGAGCGTTTTGCCATCGGAACGCGATTCTGGGCCCGCCTCGGTTCGCGACCGACCGCTGTCCCACTGGCACACAGACAGTCGCCCGTTCGATCCGGGAAACGTTGTCCTTAAGAGACCGACGGCTTTCCTTCCGGTATGAGCAACGACGCCGAGGCAGAGACGGCCGAGGAGCAGGACGAAGCCGAGGAAAGTGGCCTCCAGAACGGTGACTTCATCGAAGTAGCGTACACCGCCCGCACCGTCGAAGGTGGCGACCTTGTCGATACGACGTCTCAGGAAGTGGCAGACGAGGAAGGCGTCGGTGAGGAACAGGAGTTCGAACCGCGAACGCTCGTGCTCGGTCAAGGGCACCTCTTCGACGCCGTCGAGCAGGACATCATCGGCAAAGAACCGGGCGACTCCGGCACGGTGACGGTCTCCGCTGCCGAAGCCTTCGGCGAGTACGACGAGTCCCAGGTGCGAACGATCACGAAGGACAAGATCCCCGAGGACGACCGCTTCCCTGGCGCCCACGTCGACGTCGACGGCGAGCACGGCCACGTCGAGACCATCGTCGGCGGCCGCGCACGCGTCGACTTCAATCACCCACTGGCCGGCCAGGACGTCGAGTACGAGTACGAAATTCTCCGCGAGGTCGAGGACCGTGAAGAAAAGGCGGAGGGCATGCTCTCGATGATGCTCGACATTGACCTCGAGACCTGGTTCCAGACCGATACCGTCGAAGAGGAGCAGGTCGTCGAAAGCGAAGACGACGATGCGGACGAGGACGAGGACGCGGAACCCGAGACCGAGATGGTCGAAGTCGAGAAGCATACGCTCTACATCGAGGCAGTCCCCCAGCTTTCGATGAACCAGCAGTGGATGATGGGGAAACAGCAGATCGCACAGCAACTCGTCGACCTGCTGGACATCGACCGCATCATCGTCCAGGAAGAACTCGGCGACATGGGTGCAATGGGAATGCCCGGGATGATGGGTGGGCCCGGCGGTCTCGAAGACATGCTCGAGGAGGGCGACATCGACGCCGACGAGCTCGCCGACGAACTCGACGGTATCGACGAGGAGTAATCAGCCCGAGCGACGACAGTTCTCTCCCTTTTGGCGTTCGATCGAAACGCGACGAGAATAGTGACGACGTTTGACCGTTCGCGTCGACACGAAACGATACCGACTGGGACCGTCCGTGACGTGGGGCGTTTCTCAATCGGTCGCCGGAATCGCGGTTTCGTCAGTTGGCGCAACGAAGAGATCACGCACGGTCTCGACTGCCGGATCGGCTTCGGCCGGGTTTTCGAGGAGGACGGTTTCACTGGGGAATAACTGCTCGCCCAGCACGAGGCCGTGCTCCCGCGCGGTCGACCCGGTGACTGTCAGGTAGACGCCCATTCCGGCGTCCGCGATCCCCGCTTCCTCTTCTTGACCGGCAGTCGGATACACGAACTCGATACCGTCGAGGGCATCCATCCCCAGGACGGCTTCGACGAGCCGTTCGTACCGTGGTGAGATACACAGTGGGCCCTCGTAACGATCGACGAAGGAGCGAGTCAGGGGACCGTCGAATCGCTCGGTCACGTCTGGCGTCGCCAGTAACGTGTGATACACCGTATCGCCGAGACCACCGACGACGCGAACGTCCGTATCTCGGGGATCGATGCGGTCGTTGATTTCTCCGATGGCCGTCAAGGGGGCTTCCCGTAGTTCGACGACCTCTTCGAGGACGAGGTCGGCACTATCGAAGCCGAGGGCGAACTCGTGGGTGCGCAGGGCGCGAAACGGCTCCTCGCGACCGACCAGTCGAACGTCGACGCCATCGACCGGCAGCGTCAGCGAGTCGAAGACGATCCGGCGGGGTTTCCCGGCCCGATCGTCCCGGAGAAGAGAAAATTCCGGGGCGGTCGGTTCTGTGAGGTCGCTGTACTCCGCCAGTCGGTCGTACACGTCACCGTCAGCCTGGCTGTTGCCCTTAGTGACTGCCTTCTCGTAACGCAGAATCGAAATGACGTCGTCGGCGACTGCGGTTGCATCTGCCCGGCTCGCGAGGCGCTCGAGGACGGCCTCCAGTGGGCGGCCCTTGCGCGGGACGGCGACGCTAATCGTCGGCATTCGTCGAAAAATTCGGTCGCGGGGTAAAAACGAACGCGGTTTCGGCCTGGACAGCTACTCGGCGCCGCCGATGACCGAAGACAGTTGCTCGCGCCACTTTTTCAGCTCGACGATCTCGTCTTCGATCTCCTCGACGCGTTCCTCGGTGTCGCCGCTGCCGACGTCCTCGCGGATGTCGTCGAGTTCCGTCTGGAGGTCGTCGAGTTCGGAATCGAGGTCGTCGACTGTCCCCTCGACCTCGCCCACGGTGTCCTCGACGGAGTCGACGTCGTCCTCGACGTTGGCCACCGTGGCCTCGACGGACTCCATCGACGAGGACAGGTCGGAGATTTCGTCCTCGACGGCACCGATGTCGCCTTCGAGTGCAGCCAGTTCGTCGTCCGTAACGACGTCGCCTTCGAGCGATTCCAGTCTGGACTGGAAATCATCGACGTCGCTCTCGAAGTCTTCCAGGTCACTGCGGAAGTCACCGATCATTTCCTCCGCGGTTCCGTTTTCGTCGAGGAACTCCTCCAGGGCGTCGGTGTAGGCGATGACGTCCGAGACGTCCTGTTGGAGTTTCGAGACACGGGCCGTGACTGATCCAGAGTCGTCCGCTGCGAGGTCGAATGCCTTCCGGAGCAGTTTGACGTCGTCCTTGGAGACTTCCTGCTCGCGCAACTCGTTGGCGAGTGCGGTAATCAGGGTGTCCCCGCTGATCTCGACCGCGCTTGCCTCACCGTTCGTCGTCGCCTCGGGGGTCTCCTCCTCGGCGTCGCTGTCGCCATCGTCGCCATCGTCACTGGCACTCGCCGCGGCGGCCTCCCCCTCGTTATTGGGGTCTTTCAGATCCAGGGTGTCGAGGTCCTCTTCCTCGTCGTCGAGGCCAGGCACGCTATCTGCGTCCCCGGAGATGACGTCTTTGACTGCGTCGTCACCTTCGCCGACGAGTGAGCTATCGTCGGCTTCCTCCTGGGTCGGTTCGACGCTTTCCAGCGTCGGTTCGGTCAGGAATTGTTCGACGTTGTCCGTCCCCGTGGCCCGGATGCCGTATACTGTGGTGTACTCTGCCCCGGGTTCGATGTCTCGCTCGAAACTGATCTCGTCGTCCTCGATGTCCCAGTACTCGCTCCCGTACTCTGGGTGAAAGCCCAGATCGTCGACGGCCACGTCTTCGGGAACGACGTCCGAAAGGTGGACTGTCACTGGTTCACTGCGATCCGATTCGAAATTGAACGCGATCGCTGGTACGGGGAATTCGTCTGCTTCGTACCGCTTGGTCACACTCACCCCTTCGGAGGTGACCGTTACTTCCTCGTACGCTTCGGATTCGCTCATGCCATCAATGGGTAATTCGATGATATTAAAGCTACGTACTGCGCCAACCGAACTACCATCTACTGGCAACGTCCCTGGAATCGAGCGGGCGAGAAACGAGTGCGCTCAGGAGAGATCGACGCGGTCGCCGATCTTCGCGATAGTCAGCGTTTTCGGGAAGTCGAAACTGTCGGCGTGGTTGTGAAGCACCGTCGGCTCCGTGGTCATCCCTTTCCACATGTCCCAGTGGCTCGGTAACAGGGTGTCCAGCTGGAGGTGGTTCGCCGCCTCGATGATCATGTTTTCGTCGTTGTACCACTGCGTTCGCGTCGGTTCGCCCGTCTCGCTGTCGTCGATCATGCCGATCGTACCGAACGCGAGGACGCCGAGGTCGATGTCGTAGGCCTCACCGACGGCCTCGAATGCGCCCGGTCGGGCGTCGCCGCCGTGGAAGAACGTCGTGTCGCCGTGCTCGAAGACGAGCGACACCGGATGCACCGCGTCCGGATCGTTCGCCGGTTCGACGTGAACCGTCAGGTCGCCCACTTCGACGGTGTCTCCCTCCTCGATTTCGTGTAACTGCCCCGCATCGACGTCCCACTCCTCCGTCCACCGCTCCTCGGCGATGACGTCGTGGCCCGAGTCGCTCGTGTAGTAGTCCGCGTCCGTCCCGGCCAGAATCGGTGCCTGGCTCGGGCCGTGCACGTGATCAACGTGTTCGTGCGTGCCGAAGATGGCGTCACAGTCAGTCACGTCAGTGGGATCGAACGGGATCGGAATCATTCGAAGTGTCCGTGGCGGATCGCCCTTCCCGACGTACGGATCGATAAACACGGTCGTGTCGCCGCTCGTCTTCAGGACGAACCCGTTGCAGCCAAGATACCAGATCGCGAGCCCATCCGGTGTGGCCGATTCGACCTCACGAACAAGCGCATCGTTCCAGTCACTATCCACTGGCATGGACGCAGAATCAACCGCTCGGTGTTAAGTCGTTTCGCATCGCGGGGTTCCAGCTGTCGGCACTCGTTGTCGCCGGAACGGGGCCTCACTCACTCGTCCGCACAGCAGCCGCCCGCCTTCTCTCCGAAGTCGACGAGCAGGTGTTCGGAAATCCGCTCGTTGAGTTCCTGCAATCGAAGTTCGAGTTCGCTCTGGACCGCGAGGTACTCCTCCATGACTTGGATCTCGTGTAGCCGTTCCTGGGCCGCCTGCAATTCGGCGAGGTCCTCCTGGGTTGCCTTCCCGGTCTGACGGGCCATCGCGAACTCCTGGCGGAGCTGTTCGAACTCGCGAATCCGTTCCTGGGCGTCCTCGTTCGCCTCCACGGCCGCCTTGGCCTCTTCGTAGCGGTCGTACACCTGAAGGTCGGTGATCGCCCCACCCAGCGCATCTGCTAGCTCGTCGACGCGCTCTGACGGTGTGCTGCCCGCGGGCTCGGTCTCGATGCTCATACCGCCCGATTGTCGACGACCGCCTAAAGACCTGCCGGATGGCCACGTCCGTGCCGGAACCACCGGCTATTCTACCGTCGCTGACCCGCCCGAGCGACCCCGTCGAGAGTCACTCACAGTGAGGACTGATGCCTGCTCACCGAAACGCGGGCGTTATAGGCGTCGACCCGATATGACGGATAATGAGTGAGCAGCGTTCGGAGGGTGATCTCCGAAATACCGGACTGTCGTTGAAGCACGATCGCGAGTGGGACTACGAGCTAGAGCGAGTCGAAGAGGCGGTGGCAGAGCGCGATGCAGAAACTGTCGCGCTGCAGTTCCCCGAAGGACTCAAACGACGCGGTCCAGCGGTTGCCGACGACTTGCGACGCGCGCTGCCAGACGACGTCACCGTCATGATCTCGGGCCAGCCCTGTTATGGCGCCTGTGACCTGGACACCTTCCTGATGCGACGTTCGGACGTCTTCGTCCACTTCGGCCACTCCCCGATGAAGGAGTCGGACAAGATCATCTACGTGCCGCTGTTCTCGAACGTCGAGGTGACCCCGATCATGGAGGAAGCGCTGGCCGAACTGGCCGACCCCGACGATGATCCCGACGTCGGTCTCGTCACGACGGCCCAGCACATGAACAAGTTCGGAGAGATGCGCGAGTGGCTCGAAGCTCGCGACTACGAGGTGCACACCCGTCGCGGTGACGACCGGTTGACCCACGAGGGACAGGTCCTCGGGTGCAATTACGCCAGCGCGGACGTCGACGCAGACCAGATCCTCTACGTTGGCGGTGGCAAGTTCCATCCGCTCGGGCTTGCGATGGAACACCCCGACAAACACGTCGTCATCGCTGATCCAGTCAACAATGCCGTCTCCATCGCGGATCCTGAGAAATTCATGAAACAGCGGTACGGCGCGGTCCACAGTGCAATGGATGCGGATGAGTGGGGTGTCATCTACTGCACGAAGATTGGCCAGGGTCGCTGGGATCAGGCCGAAGAGATCGTCGAGAACAACGACGACGCGTACCTCATCACGATGGACGAGGTTACGCCGGACCGACTGCTGAACTTCGGGCTCGACGCCTACGTCAACACTGGCTGCCCACGCATCACGACCGACGATGGGCCCCAGTTCAAGAAGCCGATGTTAACTCCGGGCGAGTACGAAATCGCAATCGGCGAAAAACCGCTGGAAGACCTCTCCTTCGACACCTTCCACGGCACCTGGTGACCCGATAGACGGTGATTTCCAGGTATCACCCCCTGCCCACCGTCGCACCGGACATAGTGGCTTGGTGAACCAAGGTTTTGCCACAGTCGGATTCTTCGATCTGATAGCTGGGGCCAAGAGTATATAGAACAGATCGCCGTTATCGTCTATAACTCCAAATCGAAGACAACGCGGCACCAGGTGACCTGGGCGAACCCCGAGACGTCGTTGGGGAACCCATGCCGTGGCGTGTTTTCGACGGTGCCCATGACAATTTCAAAGATGAACGGTCAGGTTCTCGATTCCACGACCTACGTCGAACCGCTCGAACGAGAAGAAACCAGTATCACTGTCCTGACTGTCGGCCTTCCCGATGTGGCCCTCGATGGTCTACGGGACGCGTTCCAGACGAGAGACGACACTCTCGACGTCCGTGCGGTCTCCACTGAGGAGGAAGCACTCGACACGATTGCCGATGTGGATGTCGATTGTATTCTTAGCGCTCAGGCCCTGTCCGATTCATCGGGGCTGAAGCTGTTCGGAAGCGTGTGTTCCGCGTCCCGTGACCGACCATTCGTCCTCAATCCTGCCGATGGGAGCGAGTCGCTGGCCGCTCGCGCGATCAAGGCCGGTATCGATGGGTACGTCCCGGCTGACGGACACTCCGCAGAAGCGTGTGACCGACTCGCGGCGTCCATCGAAGACGCCGTGGCGGACGCGCGGGCCACTGATCGCCTCGTGGAGACCAGTCAATTACTCCTCCGATTGACCGAATACACCGACGATACGCTCTGGATGTTTACCGGTGACTGGAACGAAACGATTCTGGTCAACGCCGCGTACGAGAGCGTCTGGGATCGCCCCCTGGATGGACTTATCGAAGATCCGGGAGAATTCCTGGATGGCATTCACCCCGACGATCGTGAGGCGATTCTCACCGGGATGGAGGTCCTCTCGAACGGGGACTCAACGGATATCGAGTATCGGATCGCGACCGACGACGGCGAGCGCTGGTTGAGCGTCCACGCGGAACCGGTGTTCGATGACGACGGTGAGGTTGCCTACGTCGCCGGATTCACGCGAGATATTACCGAACATCGGCGCCGAGAACGCCTGGAACGAGAAGCCAACGAACGATTAGAGACGCTGGTCGAGAACATCCCGGTCGTTCTCTTCACCCTCGATTCGGATGGGGTATTCACGAGCTCCGTCGGTAAGGGTCTGGAAACGCTCGGCCTCGACACTGGCCAGCTCAATGGTGTCTCGGTGTACGACGCCTATGCGGAGTACGACGACATCACTGACGCAGTGGACCGTGCGCTCGCCGGTGAGGAAGTCCGCGTCACGCAGGAACTGGACGATGGACTCACGTTCGAGACCTGGTATCGTCCGGTCTTCGACGACGCTGGCGATCTCAGTCAGATCGTTGGCGTCGCCCGGGACATCACGGCCCTGGAGCGTCGTCACGAGCGCCTGGAGCGTGTGACACGAGCCACCCAGCAACTCCCGAACGCACGTTCAGAACGAGACGTTGCGGAGATCACCGTCGATATCGCCGCTGCCGTGATCGACTGTCCGGTCGTTGGCTGGTGGCGCTACGAGGCCGAGACCGATGCCTTGCTTCCCACCGCCGCAGCCGGTGCGACGGTTGACGTCGCTGGAGACGAAGCCAGTGACGCCCTGCCGAAATTCGACCCTGGTGACGACGTGATGGACGTGTTTTCGACCGGGACACCGCAGGTGGTAGAGGAGGGAGCGATCGCGACACTGTCCCTGGACGGAAGTGGCCTGGAAGCGCTGTATCTTTTCCCAGTCGGAGACCGTGCACTGTTGGCGATTGGTTCGACGGAAGCGGGCCACTTCGAGGGGTTCGAACGGAATCTCATCGAGATACTGGGCCGGTCTGCCACCGACGCCCTGGAACGGGTTATTCGCGAGGCGGAACTGGAATCACAGCGCGAGGACCTGAAGCGATCGAACGAAAACCTCCAGCAGTTCGCCTACACTGCGTCGCACGATTTACAGGAACCCCTGCGAATGGTGGCGAGTTACGTCGACCTCATCGAACAGGAATACGGGGATAAACTCGACGAAGAGGGCACCGAATACGTGGAGTTCGCCGTCAACGGCGCCCGACGGATGCAGGCGATGATCGATGCCTTGCTCCAGTACGCACGCGTCCAGACTCGTGCCCAGGATTTCGAAGAGACTGATCCCAACGAGGTCCTCGATGACACACTCGATGGACTCAAAATGCGCATCCAGGAGACGAACGCCAGGATCACCCAGGACTCGTTCCCGCTCGTCAAAGCCGATCCAAATCAGCTGGGCCAGGTGTTTCAGAATCTGATCAAAAATGGGATCACGCACGGCGCACGCACGACCGGACCGCCAGAGATCGAGGTTTCCGCGCGAGCCACCGACGGCGTTGTCACGTTTTTGGTCGCGGACAACGGCCCAGGTATCGATGCGTCGGTCGAGGACGACGTCTTCGAGATCTTCAAACGGGGCAGCACCGACGACGACGGCACCGGCATTGGCCTCGCACTCTGCCAGCGGATCGTCAATCGACACGACGGGAAAATCTGGGTGGAATCTTCGGGCGACGGCGGAACCACGCTTGCGTTCTCACTGCCCGCACCGGTCAAGGGGGTGCCTGCCGATGACTGATTCTGAGACGTCCCAACCGGTCGAGATACTCCTCGCCGAGGATAACCCTGGAGACGTCAAGTTAACTCGAAAAGCGCTGGACAAGGGCCAGGTTTTGAACAACCTCCACGTGGTCAACGATGGCATCGAAGCGATGGACTTTCTCCAGAGTCGCGGCGAGTACGCCGACTCGCCACGACCCGACCTCGTCTTGCTGGATCTGAACATGCCACGGATGTCCGGTCGGGACGTGCTGGAGGAAATCAAAACCGACGCCGAACTCAAGCGAATTCCGGTCGTCATTCTGACCAGTTCCGCCGCCGAGGAAGACATCGTCCAGTCCTACGACCTGCACGCGAATGCCTACCTGACGAAACCAGTCGATTTCGATGGGTTCATGGACGTCATCAGTCGGATCGAGGAGTTCTGGCTCACCGTCGTGAAGCGGTCGCCAAAGTAATCATGTCCGGGCACCGGACCGATCTGGACGTCCTCCTCGTGGAAGACAATCCGGGCGATGCGAAACTCGTCGAGCACCATCTCTCCGATCCAGCCATCCAGAACTTCGTCGACGACGTGTCCCTGACCCACGTGGAGACGCTCGAAGACGCTGGTAGTTTGATCGATGAGGGAATCTTCGACGTCGTCTTGCTCGATCTGGGACTTGAGCGTTCAAGTGGACTCGAAACGCTCGATCGCGCTCGTGAGATAACCGCGGAAGAACCGATCATCGTCCTGACCGGCCTCGACGACCGTGAAACGGCAATGGCCGCCATCGAACGTGGCGCACAGGATTATTTGCCGAAGGGTGACCTCGACGGTGATCGTCTCATTCGGGCACTTCGATACGCAGTCGTCAGGCGGTCACAGGAGCGTGCACTCGAACGGCAGCAAGAGCAGATGGAGTTTTTCAACAGCGTCCTGCGTCACGACATGCTCAACGGGATGACCGTCATTTCGAGTCGATCCCAGCTCCTGGTGGATGAACTCGAGGGAACGCACGCCGACCACGCCGAAACGATCGCCAAGTGGAGTGACGACATCGTCGACTTGACGCGGACGATCCGATCCGTGCTGAACACGCTCACGGACAATACCGAACGTGACCTCGAAGCGGTACGTATGGGCCCTGTGCTCGAAGACGTCGCCGAGCGCATTGAGACGATGGCACCGGGGACGACCGCGAGGATATCGAACCCCGAGGATTCGACGGTCCACGCCGACGGCTTGCTCGGCGACGTGCTGGCAAACATCGGTACCAACGCGGTCGAGCACAGCGAGGGCACGACGGCAGTAGAGATCACCGTCACGGAGACCCGAGGCATGGTGACGATCCGTATCGCGGATGATGGCGCTGGCATCCCAGACGACCGAAAAGCCACCGTGTTCGATCGGGGCGAAAAGGGCGACCGCTCCAGTGGGACCGGCTTTGGGCTGTACTTCGTCGACTCGATGGTCGAAGCCTATGGAGGGTCCGTCTGGGTCGAAGACAGCGAGAGTGATGGCGCCGAGTTCGTCGTGGAACTCCCAAGCGCGTAGCGCGCGACCGAGGCACTAACTCTTTGAGTGGCCGGCATGAATCGAGGTGTGATGGAGACGAAGCGTGCACTGGCCCAGCAACTGGGCGTCGTAGTCGGCTTCGACGACCCCAACGCGTCGCTGGAGCAATATCGAACGCCCCCGGAACTCGCGGCCTACCTCGTCCACCTCGCGGACCTGCAAGGCGATCTCGAGGATCGGACGGTACTCGATCTCGGCTGTGGCACCGGGATGCTCGCGCTCGGAGCGGCACTCCGTGGACCCGAGCGGGTCGTCGGTCTCGACATCGATCCCTCCCCACTGAGCATCGCGAAGCGAAACGAGCGCAAGGTCGCGACCGCGACGTCCGTTTCCTGGGTACGCGGCGACGCGACGGTCGCCCCATTCGCCCCGAACGGTGACGGCGTGACGGTGATAATGAATCCGCCCTTCGGCGCCCAGTCCGGGAACGAACACGCGGACCGCGCATTCCTCACGACGGCGGCGGCGATCGCTGACGTCTCGTACTCGATTCACAATGCCGAAAGCCAGGATTTCGTGGAGTCCTTCGCCGACGATAGTCGGGGTGTGGTGACACACGCGTACGAGACGACAGTTTCGCTCCCGCGGCAGTTCGACTTCCACGGAGCGGATTCGAAGGAGATCACGGTCGAAGTCTACCGGATCGAGTGGAACTGAGTTTCGGCGTAACGCTTCAGAGCGCCGGCCGAACAGAACTTACCTCGCCTGTTCGACGCGCGTCGCGATAGGTACCCGCGTCCCGTTGTGGATCGCTATCAGCCGCTGTTCGTCCCGTTCCAGCGTGATGGGTCCAATCGCTTGCTGGGTGCCGTTTGCCGGGATGGAGACTGGCCCGATCGATGCCGAGTCCTCGGTTGCGATAATGGTGAAATCCGTCTCTGCGGGTACGATCGAGAGGTTGTAGCCCGCGATGACGACGTCACTGCGACTCGGTGGTGACGTGAACGCTTGCTCCCACTCGCCGGTTTCCGGGGCAAGAAACACCTTGTAGACGCTCTGATTCCCGGCGACACGCCAGCCGACCCAGTCGGCGTACACTCGCTCCTGCCAGCCAAGGCCGCCGACGAGCACACTCGCGCGACCGTTACTCGCCAGCTCTTCTGTGGGCACTGCCTGGCGCCACATGTTTCGCTTCTCGCTCGTGACGATGACGCCGCTGGCGGGGACAGTGGGAATCTCACCGACCGGCAGTTCCACGGCATCGACGTACCCCTCCGGCACGTCCTCGCCGTAGCCAACTGTGTAATCCCGGATCTCCACGACGCCATTGGGGGCAGGCTCTTCGCCGACCGATGCGACGTGGAACGGCACTGCTGCGAGTGACATGGCACCGATGGCGATGACCAGGAGGCCGACCGCCAGTTCTCGACGATGTAGATCGATCCGCCCCACCAGCCGTCGGTCACTCCCGACCGCGCCAATCGCCGCGAGCGTCGCCAGGACAAACACTGATATTGCGCCGATCCAGCGGAGCAGTAACCAGCTACTCGCACTTACCGGGAGGAAGATTGCCCACATTCCCTGAGCGATCGCAAAGACCAGGGCCGCGAACCAGACGTGGAGTGGGTTCGACCAGTCCCGCCGATACCTGGCGAGGCCGATGCCGGCAAGCAGCCCTAGAATCATGCCCACGGCGTGGGTCTGAATGGCGACTTCGGCCCACCAGGGCGTAATCACGGCCTCGTAGATGCTCGCCGGCTGTGCCGGATTCTGCACCGTGGAGAGGAGGAGCCGAAGAATCCGGATGCCGACCAGCGCCAGTATCGCCGCGATCGGTGCCTGGACGATGGCGAACCCACCGAACGCGAACACGACACCGGAAAAGCCGATCAACGGTCCAAGCCCGCTGACCGAGGTGAAGATGCCGACCACGAGCGCGAACGCGGGCACCACGAGAATTCGCGCGTAGGGATTCGTCTGGAGGGAGGTGAACGTCGAGGTCCCTCGACGACGTGGGTAATGCCCGAGTGCGTATTCGGCGACGCCAGCGAACGCAATCGTCGAGGTCACGTTGTTCACGAGGTGGTTCCACCCGTTGTGCGTGAACGATGCGGCCAGGGTCCCGAGGAGATAGTCGTATCCCCACGACCGAAACGGCAACACGAGTGGACTGCGGGGATTTTCCCAGCCACCCTGAACGACAGCATACACGAGGAGTACGCCGAGAACAGTCAGGACGGTACCCCAGGGTAGGCCGAGGACGAACCGACGTCGCAGCGGCGCCGTCAGGGGGTGACCGACCAGCCGTCGCAGCAGCAAGAGTGAACCGAGGGTGACGAGTGCCACCAGAACGAGACGGATCGGGATCCACGAGAGCGCCGCCGGGATCGATCCCTGGACCATATGGGGCCCTTGTGATGGGTAGGCTTATCCTTGACGGGCGCCGGACAACAGCCTTTTCGTTACCCCGGGTCGTTGTGGTCCGATAATGGGAGTCCGTCCACCGGCTGGCGACGACAGCGAACCCGACGTCATTGAATTCGGGATCGCCGCGCTCGAGCCGACGCTCGATGAGGCAGACATCGATTATCCGACGGACGCAAGCGCCTTGCAGGACGACCTCGGTGCGGTCAAAGTGCCGTACGATGCCAGCGGCAGCACGCTCGAACTTGGAGAGGCGCTCGAAGATTTACAAGGGACGACATTCGATTCCAAACGGGAACTGCTGAACGCCCTGCATCCGGTGTTCGAACGGAAACGCGAACGCTCCGGTTCGGGCGTCCTTTCACAGTTGCGAGCGCTCGTCCCCTTCTGAGCGGATTGGCAGCGCTCTGCAATCAGATGTCGATTCTCCTCCCACGTCGCTGCGCGCGTTAGAGTAATACTTGATCGATTCCTCATACACTGATCCCGATTGATTCCTCATACACTGATTCGGTCGCGAGCGGTGAGCCGACCGTGCCGTGGAGAAAGCCCCCGTCTTACTGGTCCGGTTCTTCCGTCTCCGCCGTCGCTGTTCGATCGTCTGGATCGTCATTCGTGGCCTGTCGTCCATCCGCACCGAGATTTGCCGACTCTTCACGACCCGCAGCGTTGAGGCGCTCGGCGATTTCACGGAACTGACGCGTCTGCTCGCGATTGAGGGTGACGATCATGTCCGAGAGCACACCGAACATCAGTAACTGGATGCCAAAGAGGATGCCCGCCGCGCCACCGAGTGCGATCACCTCGTGAGAGACGCCGTTGACGAACCAGTCGTAGGCGACGTACGCCGCCAGCAGGATACCAGTGAGGGTGCTCAGCAATCCGACGCTCCCGAAGTAAAACAGCGGGTTGTTCGTTTTTGCCATCTTGTAAAGTGTCACGAGGATTCGACCGCCGTCCCGAAACGGGCGCAGGTTCGTTTCCGATTCACCCGGGCGTGGCTTGTAGGTGATCGGCACGACTGCCGTCGAGACTTTGTGCTTGACGCACTCGACGGCCAATTCCGTCTCGATACCGAAGCCATCCTCCGAGAGATCGAACCGGCGGAACGAGGCCGTCGTGAACGCCCGGTACCCCGACAGGATGTCCGTCAGGCCTCGCCCGTGGATCACGGCGAACCCTCGATTGATGATCCGGTTGCCGACCTGGTTGAGCCGCGTCATTGCGCCCGGTTGCATGTCGGCAAAGCGATTGCCGATCACGTGCTCCGCCGCCCCCGAGAGGAGTGGTTCGAGCATCGCGTCCGCGTCCGCCGGTCGATAGGTCAGATCGCCGTCGGCCATCAGGACGTACGGTTGCTCGACGTGTTCGCGGACCGCTTCACGGACGGCCTGTCCCTTGCCAGTCCCCGATTGTTGCTCGACGCGGGCGCCCGCGGCCGTAGCGATTTCGACGGTGTCGTCGGTCGACCCGCCGTCGATCACCAGCAGATGCTCGAACCCGTGATCGCGAAATCCTTCGAGGACGGGGCCGATCGTCTCGGCCTCGTTGTAGGTCGGGATGAGCACACAGACGTCGCCGCGGTCGGCCATTACAGGCGAGTGGACGCGCGGCAGGTAAAATACGTGTGGGTCTTTTCTCCCGTCCCAGTATCAATCGTCCGCCCGCTGTTCGCTCAAGTGTTCCCAGACTTCTGCACAGCCACAGCCATCGTCGACCCCTTCGAGGTGGTCGTCCACAGATCGGTTACTCATATTGTGAGTAACTATTAGATTCGACCTTGAAATACGTTTCGGCGACTTTTAGGAGGGTCCCCGTCCACTCTGCGACAATGCCCGAGCCCGACGACGTCTTCGACCTCCTCGGTCTCACCGAGTACGAACGCACGGCGTTACGGGAACTCATTTCTCTGGGACGGACGACAGCGCCTAATCTCGCGGAAGCGACGGGTATCCCGAAGGCCCGCATCTACGGCGTCCTCGATGCCCTGTCCGATCGTGGGTTTCTCAAGGTCATCCCCGGTCGTCCCAAAGAGTACCAGGCGAAACATCCGGATGCGATTCTCGATCGCGCCATCGAAAACCAGCGCCAGGATTTCGAACAGTTCGAAATCACTATCGAGGACGCACGAGCGGCGTTCCTCGCGGAGTACGAACCGCGCTTCGAGCGAGCGCGCGAGGATATCTCACCGGCGGCCGAACTCTTCCACGTCGTCGACGTCGGGCAACCGAGCGAGCGCGAGACGCGGCGCATCTACGAACAGGCGACCGAGGAAGTCTCTGTTCTTTCGAAAAGCTTCGAGTACTTCGACGCGATCGAACCGGCGTTCGAGGGGGCGCTCGATCGAGGCGTCGAGATTTCGGTGCTCATGCTCGACCCCGATCAGCTAGCACCGACGAATCGGGAGATTCAGCAATCGATCGTCGATGAACTCCGGGCGCACTACCCATCGGTCGGCGTGCGGTTTAGCACGAAGCAACTTCCGTGGCGTGGAACGCTCGCCGATCCGAGCATGGAGTACGACAGTGGGACCGCGATTTTACTCGTCCAGGAGGACGATGTTCCGAATCATATGCGACAGGCGGCGATCACCGAGAACGGCTC
>Ga0207733_100427_pt1 | contig 26809 bp, 30 predicted proteins | sample A23P3SouthBayCA_FD_187735 | JGI IMG/M metagenome (GOLD analysis project Ga0207733, IMG submission 187735) | Aerobic enrichment media microbial communities from Eden Landing Ponds, California, USA - A23 P3 (SPAdes) | ecosystem: Environmental > Aquatic > Marine > Unclassified | place: Emeryville... | reverse complement strand
CATGTAGATGACCCGCGCGAGCCGGCCCCGCTTGCCGATCAGCGGCTCCCTGACCGGGAAGTCGGAGTAGTGGTGCTCGCCGTCGGGCGGGTCGTTCGTGTCCCGCCACACCTTCGCGTACACGTTCCGATCTTCGAGCCCCTCGTAGTCCGCCGTCAGGTAGCGAAACAGCGTCTCGAACTGGTCGTCGTCGAACTCGCGGTAGGGGTAGGCCCGCATGATCGTCTCGCGCACCTCCTCTTCCGTGCGGACGTCGGCGATGGCCATCCCGTAGACGTGCTGGGCGGCCACGTCCATCGCGTTCTCGGGGACGAACACGCGGTCGACGAAGCCGGACTCGGCCCGTCCCAGCATCACCGTACACTCGACGAGTTCGTCGCGGTCGAGCGCGAGCACGCGCCCCTCGACGGTCTCGCCGAGGCTGTGGCCCGCCCGGCCGACCCGCTGGAGCAGCGAGGCGACCGACTTCGGGGAACCGACCTGGACCACGAGATCGAGATGTGGCATGTCGATGCCGAGTTCCAGCGAGGTGGAGGTCGTCACCACGTCCAGTTCGCCCCGCTTGAGCCCCTCCTCGACGGCAGTGCGGCGCTCGCGGGACAGCGACCCGTGGTGACACGCGGAGTTGTCCTCGTCGTAGGCGTCGGGGAACCGCTCGCGCAGCGCCTGGAGGACGCGCTCGGCGCCCGAGCGCGTGTTCGTGAACACGAGCGTGTTGGTGTGTGCCTGGATCAGGTCGTGGATGCGGTCGTGGAACCGGCCCTGGACCACCTCGCGGGGCGTCGAGATCAGGTCGTCGGTCGGGCACTCCAGCCGGAGGTCCATCTCGCGGGCGAAGCGAGTGTCGACGATCTCGTAGTCTCTGGGCCCCTCACCGCCGCCCTCGCGGCCGACGAGGAACTCCGCCATCGTCGACAGCGGTTCGACCGTCGCCGAGCAGCCGATTCGCGTCGGCGACTCGCCGGTCAGGTTCTCCAGGCGTTCGAGCGACACCGACAGGTGCGTCCCCCGTTTGTTCGACGCCAGCGCGTGGATCTCGTCGACGACGATGTACTCGACGCTCCGGAGTTTCTCGCGGAACTTCGGCGAGTCGAGCAGGATCGCCAGCGTCTCGGGGGTAGTGTTCAGCACGTGGGGCGTCTCGTCGAGCATCCGCTGGCGGGTCGCCGAGTCGGTGTCGCCGTGGCGGATCGCGTGGCGAACGTCGACCGATTCGCCGCGCTCATCGGCCCGTGCCGCGATGGCCGACAGCGGCACGTCGAGGTTGCGGTGAACGTCGTTGGCCAGCGACTTCAGCGGCGAGACGTACAGGCAGTACACCGAATTTTCGAGCCCGTCGCCCGTCCGCTCGCGCCGGAACAGGTCGTTGATGATCGCGGTGAAGGAGGCGAGCGTCTTGCCCGACCCGGTCGGCGCACAGATGAGCGCGTTCTCCCCCCCGTGGATCAGCGGGATCGCCTCGCGCTGTGGCGGCGTGAAGAAGCCGCCGTTGCCGGGCACCGCGGCGCCGAACTCCTCGACCCACCACTCCCGGACCGCGGGTTCGAGCAAGTCCAGCACCTCCCCGTCCGCGATGTCGACGCTCGCGGCGTCGAAGCCGACGTCCGCGTCGGCCAGCAGTTCCCGGCCCGTCATCGGTTACGGGTCGGCGCGGGCGGCAAAGTGGGTTGTGACTCCCCGCGGATCGATCCGGCGACTCGCCCCCCGAGCGTCGACCGGTCCTTGACGCGGCCCGTCGGCGTCGACCGGTCCCTCACCGTGACCGTCGGCCTCGACACTGCGACCGTCGGCGTCCTCCCAGGCGCCATGATCGTGGGTAGGGCCGCGGGGGTTTAGGCTGGCGCCGCGCGGTGAAAGTGAAACAGGTGGCTCCCCACTCAGTCGGCGTGTCCGTCGTTACGTCCCGTCGAAACCGACGGAGAACCCCATCCGGCGTGACTGGGCACGCAGCGAAGAGCTATCACCGACGGGGACCTGGTGGACGTATGTACGGGCGCCCACGAACTGTCGCTGGTCGGGTCGTTGCGTTCGTGGCGGTCGCCGAGCGCCGTCGCCTGCTGGTGGTCGTCGGAACTCCGATCCTGTTCGTGGTGCTGTTCGAACTCACTGCCAACTTCGGGGCCCTCGTGCTTCTCCTCGCTGCCGGTTTGGCCGCGTTCCTCTATACCCGAACGACGGCGCAGCGAACGATGGCAGCCGGCGCCTACGGGGCCGGGGTGCTGCTGATCGGTCTCTTTCTGCTGGAGTTGTACCTGAACGGGGCACAGGGCAGCACGGAGCCAGTGCTGGACACGGCAACACGCGTTCTCTGGCGGGCAGTGACTGGGACCGTACTGATCGGGGTCGGACTGTGGCTTCGCCGGATCGAGGTCTGATACGATCGTTACGAAGTTGTACAGTGCGCCGTGCTCCTCCGTGGACACCGAGGCCCTCTCAGGACGTCGGGGGACGCGACGCACGCCCGTCGGGGATGTACTCGGGGTAGTCGTCGGTGTACCCGAACGCCCGTCCGACCGGGGCGAGGGCACGGATACCCAGCTTCTGGAGCCACACCGGCAGCCGGTCGAGGTAGAGCAGGTCGTCGTACGTGTCGAGCACTGGTGCGAGGCGAAGCGGATTGAGCGGCATTCCGGACGGCGTCGCCAGATAGTCCCTTCCCAGGCCGTACGTGACGTACATGAACGGCTCGGTCGTCAGCCCTGGCCTGACCTCTCCCACGAGGTGGAGTTCGCCCGCCCCCGCGTTCCAGAACCGGTGTGCATCGCCCGCTGGGATCGTCACGCGTTCGCCAGCTTCGAGGTGTCGCGTGGTTCCCCCGTGCCATACCCCGAGCGTCCCGTCACGAACTTCGAGCGACTCGTCCTGTTCGGGGTGTACGTGTCTCATCGGCCCGTGGGAGTTCGGGGGCGGGGCGAGCCACATCTCGAATTTGGCATAGGCGCCCCCGGTATCGTCGACGGTCTCCAGGTACCGAACGCGCTTCCCGCTGCGTGGCGCTTCGACCATCGGATACGGGGACTCGCCGGACATGCCAACTCATCGGGACGGGTGCCGCATATATTCACCGTCACTCGTACTGTTCGGGCTCCTATGAGGCGGTAGCGGGGATAGAACACAGCGAGTCCCCTTCGTACCACTCGTGTTCGATATCTTTCATCAGTAATGCGTGGTCGAAATCCACGGCGTCGTCCGCAAACGCATCGAAGTAGCTGGACGCGACTGCATCGACCGCGAGCGGCGTGACGTCCCACTCGAAGGTGTGCAGTTCCAGCCGTTCGAACTCGTTGGTCCGTTTGTTGGGCGAGTGGCCGACCGACCCCCGTTCGAAGAACGTCGAGGCCGCGTCCACCGAAGGGAACACTGAGTCGCCCGGTAGCGACTCGGCCGGGGTGCCTCTCACGTGCACGTGGGTTTCACCGTCGTCACTCGTCATCGACACGTCGTACTGGCCGTCGGACTCGTCAACTTCGAAGGCGGCGTGTGAGTGGACTCCGGGGAACAGTCGACCGCCGAGAAGCGTGTTGAACCGGGAGTTCGTATCTCGACGGGGCACATACACCCCAGAACGCAAGCGGCCGTCTTCCTTCCATTCGACCGCGATGCGGTGGGCCGCGTTCTCCGAACCGAACCCGACCTGCGATGGGAGCCCTCTCGGCCGAAGGTCGCGGAACCGAATGAGACAGATGCCGCCGATTCCGTATCCATCGACAGTTTGCGGCTGAAACGGGTCCGGGAGCACCTCGTCTAACGCCCCGGGGTCCACGCGATAGTTCACGAGGATGCGGCGGTCGATAACGCCGCGGATTGTCGGGAGCATGCCGTAAATTGGCTCTGTTGCCCGATAACGGTTTGGCCCGACCGAACGCGCCCGCCGCCGACTCGACGGGGAACACGGCCGCCGGCGGAACGCCTTTCGCCGGTGCGACCGTCGAACGATCATGCGCCTGACCGTGCTCGGCACCGGGAGCGCGATGCCGGTGCCCGACCGGGCCCAGACGGGGTATCTGCTGGAAGCCGACGGCGCCGACCGGCGACTGTTACTGGACTGTGGCGCCGGCACGCTCGGTCGCCTCGCGGGGACCGACGCGGGCTACGAGGGGGTTTCGACGGTGCTGCTCTCGCATCACCACCTCGACCACGTCGCCGACCTCCTCCCGCTTTTGAAGGCGCGGTGGCTCGCCGGCGAGACCGACCTGACGGTCGTCGGGCCGCCCGGCACCCGCGAGCTGGTCGAGGGGTTGCTCGACGTCCACGACTACCTTCGCGGCCGGATGGACCTGACGCTGCGGGACCTCGCGGTCGAGGCCGACGGCGCGAACGACCGGGAGCGATCCACGTTCGAGGTCGCCGGGTTCGAGGTTGCGGCGTTCGAGACCCGGCACTCGATGCAGTGTTTCGCCTACCGCTTCGGCGACCTCACCGTCAGCGGCGACTCCGAGGCGTACGAGGGGCTGGCGGCGTTCGCTGACGGCTCGCAGGTGCTCCTGCACGACTGCTCGTTCCCGGACGGCGTCGACGTCGACAACCACCCGACGCCGACACAACTCGGCCGGGTCCTCGCCGGTCGCGAGGTCGATCGGCTGTATCTCACACACCTCTACCCCCACACGGAGGGGCGCCACGCCGAGATGGTCGACGCGGTTCGGGACCGCTTCGACGGCGACGTGCGGGTCGCGAGCGACGGCCTGCGAATCGAGGTGTGAGCGCGCCGCTGCGGCGGGCGGGTCTCCGCCGTCCAGTCAGCCGATCCGGGTGCCGGGGTCGCCCCCCTCCAGGAACGCCCGGAGGCCCTCGGGACCGAACACGTACGCGGAGGCGGGCAGGTCGAGCAGCGCGCGGACCTTCCCGGCCATCCCGCCGGAGACGTCGGTCGCGTCGCTCCCGCCGAGCAGGTCCGCGACCGCGTCGAAGTCGTCGATCCGGTCGATCACGTCGCCGGCGTCGTCGAGCACGCCCGGGACGGTCGAGCAGGCGCCGACGCGGTCGGCGTCGAGTTCGCGGGCCAGCCTCACGACCAGTTCGTCGCCGGAGACGACGGTCACGCCCTCGCCGGCGTGGGCGACGCCGTCGCCGTGGAGGACCGGAACGAACCCCTCGGTCAGCAGCGTCCGGGTCGCGTCCAGCGGCAGCGACAGGTCGCCGTCGGCGTCGCGGGCGCCGACCGAGAGCGGGCGGACCGGGACGGCCGGGATCCCCTGGTCGAGCAGCGCGTCGACGACGCGGTCGTCGAGTTCCGTCATCGCGCGGTGGACGTCCCGGACGGCTTCCGCCTCGTGGGTGCCCGCGGTCGTCGAGACGCCCCAGGCGGCGGCGTGGTGGTGGCCGAAGCTTCCGCCGCCGTGGACCAGCACCAGGCGGTCGTCGCCCGTGGGACGCTCGCCGTCGCTCCCAGCGTCGTCGCTGGTAACACCCCGGGCGTCGCCACGGGAGTCGACGGCGTCTGCGATGGCCGCGACGGCGTCGGCCAGTGCGGCCTCGTCGACGGTCTCCGGGGTGTCCTTCTCGGTGAGCAGGGAGCCGCCGAGCTTGAGCACCGCCGTCATGGCTCCTCCACCCTGACGCCGTCGGTCGCCAGTTCCGCCCGGAACGCATCCTCGCAGCCGGGGGTGTATTCGAGGGCGGTCTCGCTCGCGGCGGTCGAATCGAGCGCGACGATGCAGCCGCCGCCGCCGGCGCCGGTGAGCTTTGCGCCGTGGGCGCCGGCGTTCCGGGCGGCCCACACCATCGAGTCGAGCGACCCCGACGAGACGCCGAGTGCCGACAGCAGCCCGTGGTCGAAGTCCATCAGGCGGCCAAGCGAATCGAGGAGGTCCGGCGACGGCTCCCCGTCGGGGTCGGCCGCGGACAGCAGGTGTTCGCCCTCCCGGACCACGTCGCCGATGCTCTCGACGGTGGCGGCGGCGAAGTCGTAGGTCTCCCGGAGCGAGCGGACGCCCGCGACGAGTTCGCCCGTGTCGCCGGCGCCGCCGTCGAAGCCGACCACGAAGGGGAGGTTCGGCGTCCCGATCGTCCGGCAGTCGTCGCCCTCGACGCGGACGGCGCCGCCCATCGCCGAGCAGAAGGTGTCCGCCCGCGAGGCCTGCCCGTCCTGGACCTCGTACTCGGCGCGGAAGGCGCGGTCGGCGACTTCCTCCCCGTCGAGTTCGACGCCGAGTTCACGCGTCGCGGCGTCGATACCGGCGACGACGACCGCCGCCGAGGAGCCCAGCCCCGCACCGAGCGGGATGTCGCTCTCGACGGTGATGTCGAAGCCGGCGTCGGGCGCGTCGGCGGCCTCCCGGGCCTGCTCGACGGCCGCGTCGACGTAGCCCGTCGCCGCCGCGACCAGCGAGTCTGGGACGTCCACCGCCGGGTCGCGCTCGCCGCTGCCGGCGTACTCGACGGTGAAGTCGTCGATCGAGAGGTCGGGCGCGTGGACCCGCACGTGGTCGTCCTCGCGGGCTTCGACGCGGACGGTGGCCCGGCGCTCGACGGCACAGGGCACCGCGGGTTCGCCGTAGACGACGGCGTGCTCCCCGAACAGGTACACCTTGCCGGGGGCGCTACAGACGGTCATGTCCGGGCTACCGGCCGGGGACCGCTTAAGCGTGACCGATCGCCGGTCGAAAAACGTCGTCGGAACCGTCGGGAGAAGGAACCGGCCGCGGCGTCGACGGGGCCCCGCTATCGGCCCACGGCGCTCGGGGGCGCCGACTCAGGCCGACGCTTCGGCGGCTTCCTCGGCGAAGTCGTCGAGCTGTGCGGTCTCGTCGTCGCTCCCGAGCAGCCGCCGGGCCAGGGCGGCGACGCCCACCAGGGCCACGAGGGCGACGACCATCGACACGCCGGACAGTCCGCCGCTCGAATCGTCGGTCCACTCCTCGACCCCCCCGCTATCGGACGCCTCCTCCTCGTCCCCGCCGACGAAGGGGGCGTTGTTGGTCGGGCTGAAACTGAACCCCTCGTGTAGGTGGACCTCCAGGATAGTCGTTCCCATACCTTTCAGTACGCCGACAGCGCATATAGGAGTTGTGTCGGCAGTCGCCGGTCGTTCAACCACGCCGGTCGCCGCGGCGTCTCCACAGCCGGCCAGCCGTGTGCGTCGCGGGCCGACGATGGCTTCGCGGACCGCGATGGTGGCTGCCGTCCACGATGATAGCTTCCTGGATCGCGACGGTGGGCTTCCCCGGCTGCGTCGCCGCCACGCCCCCGCCGCGTCGGCGGCCCTGAGGGCCGAAAGACAATCGTTAAAAGTCGCGGCGGGCTGCGTACAGCCATGGCCGGAACTATCGAAGTACTCGTCCCCGGCGGGGAGGCCGACCCCGGGCCGCCGCTCGGTCCGGAACTCGGGCCCACTCCCGTCAACGTACAGGAGGTCGTCAGCGACATCAACGAAAAGACGGAAGCGTTCGACGGCATGGAAGTGCCAGTCACCGTCGAGTACGATGACGACGGCTCTTTCACCGTCGAGGTCGGCGTCCCGCCGACGGCGGAACTGATCAAGGACGAGGCCGGGTTCGAGACGGGCTCGGGCGAGCCCCAGTCTGACTTCGTCGCGGACGTCACCGTCGAACAGGTCAAGAAGGTCGCCGAGCAGAAGCTCCCCGACCTGCTCGCCTACGACCTGAAGAACGCCGCCAAAGAGGTCGTCGGCACCTGCACCTCGCTGGGCGTCACCATCGAGGGCGAGAACCCCCGCGAGTTCAAACAGCGCATCGACGACGGCGAGTACGACGACGTCTTCGCCGAAGCGGCCGAAGCGTAACGGCCGCGAGCAACCGGCGACAGCGTCGCCCGGTCGCGGACGACTCCCCGGTTTTCGCCGACCCTCATTCTCCGGGAGCGACCGCGCCGTCGACCCCGGCGCGGCGACCAGGTCAGTCCGCAGCGACGAGCCGGACCGCGTGGCCCGACTCCGTCTCGGACCGCCGCGCGGTGACGACGACCCCGTCGCCGTCGACGTAGGGGTCCGAGGAGACGGCGCCGCCGGGCGGATCGTACGTCCAGCGCCGCTCGCCGTCGTCCGCGTCGACCGCGTGGAGGCGGCCGCCGTTTGATCCCACGAGGACCGTCCCGCCGGTGGTCGTCACCGAGCCGACGAGCCGGCCGTCGGTGCCGTACGTCCACAGTTCGTCGCCGGTCGTCGCGTCGAGCGCCCGCAGGACGCCGTCGTGGCCGCCGGCGTAGACGACGCCGCGTTCGGGGTCGACCGCGGCGCCGCCCATGACCAGCTTGCCGGTGTCGACTGACCACTCTTTTTCGCCGGTTTCGACGTCGACCCGGTAGATCGCTCCGTCCCAGGAACCGAAGACGGCGCCGCCGTCGTGGACGGCGACGGGACCCTTGATCTCGCCGCCGGTCTCGAAGACGAACCGGCGTTCGAGCCCGGAGAACGACCAGCCGTATAGCCGGCCGTCGTTGGCGCCGAAGACCAGGCGCCCCGAATCGAGATCGATCGCCGGCGTCGAGTGGGGGTGGTTCGTGGGGCGGTCGTCGCGCCACTGCCGTTCCCCGTCGCGGGCGTCGACCGCGAAGGCCGACCCCGTCGGGTCGCCGAACTCGACGGCGGTGTAGACGGTGCCCTCGTGGTAGGTCGGCGAGGCACCGATGGCGCCGCCGAGGCGCGTGCGCCACTCGCGACGGCCGGTGTCGAGGCCGAAGGCGTACATCGCGCCGTCGTAGGCGCCGATGTAGGCCCGGCCGTTCGCCACGGTGGGCGTCCCGTGGATGCCGCGGTCGCCGGCCTCGGTCCACGAGCGCCAGTTCACCTCGCCGTCCGGCGCGACCGACTGGAGGGCGCCGTCGTCGCCGGGAATCAGGTAGTTGCCCGCGGGGTCGCGGACGGCGCTCGCCTTCGGCGCCGTGTGGTCGCCGACGTTGACGTTCGGCAGCGTCCAGTCGACGGAAACCGAGTCCGGCACCGTCGCGGCGGGGCGGTAGCCGCGGTTTCGCAGGCCCGCGCGGAACGTCGCCGACGCGGCCGCGTCGAGTTCGTCGCCGTCCCCGAGGGCGTTTCGGGCCTCGGGGTCGGCCGCCGGGGCGGTCACACAGCCGGCGAGTGCGGCCGCGGCTGTCGCCCCTGCACCGCGGAGGAACGCCCTGCGGTCCGGTGATCGAGTCATCGGCGTGCATCGACCCGCTGTCGGGATAAATCCCGTGGGGGGTTGAGGACCGGTATTTATCCCGTTCGCTTGCGGACGTGCCCGTATGAGTAACGGCTCGCTCGGGCAACGGCGCAATTTCCGTGCTCTGTTCGACCAACTCGACGGTGTTGCGCTCTGGACGGCGACCGAACCCGGCGAGTTCGAGTACATCAGTGCGGGCTTCGAGGGGATCTGGGGAATCCCTCCCGAGGAGGTCAAAGACGACGTCGGGCGGCTGCTCGACACCATCCACCCCGAGGACCGCGACCGAGCGCGAAAAAACATCGAAGCGTCCGATCAGGAGCTCCGTGACGAGGCCTACGAGGGCCGCGTCGTGCAACCGGACGGGTCGGTTCGCTGGGTGCTCACGCGGCAGGTCCTCCTCCGGGACGACGACGGCGAGGTCTCGGAGGTCGTCGGCATCTCCACGGACATCACGGAGCAAAAGCGCCGCGAGCAGGAACTCGAACTGCTCAACCGCATCGTCCGCCACGACATTCGCAACGACATGGCAGTCGTCCTCGGCTGGGCGGAGCTGCTCGAAGAACACGTCGATGCCGAGGGGGAGGAGTACCAGGGGAAGATCCTCGACAGCGGTGAGCACGTCGTCGAGTTGACCGAGGTCGCACGCGATTACGTGGAGACGGTCGTCTCGGAGGAGGACCTCGACGTGGAGCCGGTATCGCTGTGTTCGGTCCTCGAAACCGAGCTATCGCTCCGTGAGGAGTCCTTCCCGGAGGCGGAGTTCGTCGAGCACGGCGCCCTGCCCGATGTCGAGGTGGTTGCCGGCAGTATGCTCAGTTCGATCTTCCGGAACCTCCTGAACAACGCCGTCCAGCACAACGACAAGGACGCTCCAGTCGTCGAGCTCTCGTGTACCGTGGGCGACGACGCGGTCGAGGTTCGAATCGCCGACAACGGGCCCGGGATTCCCGACGACAAGAAAGACGTCGTGTTCGGCAAAGGGGAGCGAGGCCTCGGGAGCCCCGGGACGGGGATCGGCCTCTATCTCGTCCAGACGCTGGTTACCCAGTACGGCGGGGAGGTCTGGGTCGAAGACAACGAGCCGACCGGGGCGGTCTTCGTCGTCGAACTGCGACGTGCGGGGAATTCGGGGGCAGCGTAGCACGCCAGACAGCGATGTGCTCTCGCTCGGGACGGGCGACCGGTAGCGAGACTCCGGCGGGGATGCGTCGACTGCCCGGAACCGAGGATTGACACCGTTGGAACTGGAACGGCGGGTATGTCCAAGATCGAAGTGAGCGTGCCGGACCAGCTGTCGAGCGAGATCGACCGGCTCGTCGAGCAGGACGAGTTCCTCAGCCGCGATCAGGCCATCGAGGAGCTGCTGTCCCGGGGGGTATCCGCCTACGACGTCGACGACGAACCGACAGAGGAACTCGACACGGAACTGTTCACGCAGGCCGTCGAGGAACAGCAGGACCCGGCGAGCGAACTCGACCAGGACGGCGGCGACGAGTACACGTTCTAAGGCAACGCGTACACGTTCCAAGACGACGTGCACGCGTTCCAGACCCGATCACGGCCGCGGCCGCACATGCGGAGACGCGGCAGGCAGCTCGCAGGTGATGGGGGGGCCGGAGCGGTCCACGTGGCCGGAGACCGCCGCGAGCGCCGCCGAGGGGGCTAACCCTGCTTCGACGGCCTTAAGTGCGCCATTCCCGTCGGTGGAGACGAGACAGGCAGACGCCTGTTTCACTGACCCGTAGGAGCGTTCCAGCGTACTACGGAGGTGAAAAATGGCAGATCAGACACTAGTAGAAGCAGTTTCTCGCGCACTCGACGAGGCGCCGCCGCGGAATTTCCGCGAGACGGTCGACCTCGCCGTCAATCTGCGCGACCTCGATCTCAACGATCCGTCGAACCGCGTCGACGAGAGCGTGGTCCTCCCTGCCGGGACCGGCCAGGAGACCACCATCGTGGTGTTCGCCACCGGCGAGACCGCGCTCCGTGCTGAGGACGTCGCCGAGCAGGTGCTCGGCCCCGACGACCTCGAAGACCTGGGTGACGACCAGGACGCCGCGAAGGACCTCGCGGCCGAAACCGACTTCTTCATCGCCGAGGCAGACCTGATGCAGGACATCGGGCGCTACCTCGGGACGGTGCTGGGCCCACGCGGCAAGATGCCGGAGCCGCTCCAGCCCGACGACGACGTCGTCGAGGTCGTCGACCGCATGCAGAACTCCGTCCAGATACGGAGCGGCGACCGCCGGACCTTCCACACCCGCGTCGGCGCACAGGACATGTCCGCCGACGCGATCGCCGACAACGTCGACGTCATCATCCGCCGCCTCGAGGCCGACCTCGAGAAGGGGCCGATGAACATCGACAGCGTCTACGTCAAGACGACGATGGGACCATCGGTGGAGGTGCCCGCATGAGCGCCGAGAGCGCCGGCGAGCGCAAGACCGAGCACGTCCCCGAGTGGAAGCGACAGGAGGTCGACGAACTGGTCGACTTCCTGGAGACCTACGCCAGCGTCGGCGTCGTCAACGTCGCCGGCATCCCGAGCAGACAGCTCCAGGCGATGCGGCGCGACCTGCACGGCAAGGCCGAACTCCGCATGAGCCGCAACACGCTCATGCAGCGGGCCCTCGAAACCGTCGACGACGGTCTCGAGGACCTGGAGGGGTACGTCTCCGACCAGGTCGCCTTCATCGGCACCAACGACAACCCCTTCGGGCTGTTCCAGCAGCTCGAAGCCTCGAAGACGCCCGCCCCGATCAACGCGGGCGAGGTCGCCCCCAACGACGTCGTCATCCCCGAGGGCGACACCGGCATCGACCCCGGTCCGTTCGTCGGCGAACTCCAGCAGGTGGGGGCCGCCGCACGCATCCAGGACGGGTCGATCAAGGTCACCGAGGACTCGCAGGTGTTAGACGCCGGCGAGGAAGTCTCCCCGGAACTGGCGAACGTGCTGGCCGAACTCGGCATCGAGCCGAAGGAGGTCGGCCTCGACCTGCGCGGGGTGTACTCCGAGGGCGTGCTGTTCGAGCCCGAGGACCTCGAACTCGACGTCGACCAGTACCAGGCCGACATCGCGGCCGCCGCGAGCGCGGCGGTCAACCTCTCGGTCAACGCGGCGTACCCGACCAGCCAGACCGCCCCGACCCTGCTCAGCAAGGCCGCGGGCGAGGCCAAGGCCGTCGGCATCTCCGCCGCCATCGAGGAGCCGGACCTGGTTCCGGATCTGGTGGCGAAGGCCGACGCCCAGCTCCGTTCGCTGGCCGCGGTCATCGACGACGAGGAGGCCCTGCCTGAGGAGCTTCGCGGCGACGGCGCGCTCGCCGAGCCGGCCGATGAGGCCGGAGACGAGGAGAGCGAGGCCGACGCCGAGGACGAACCGAGCGACGACCAGGAAGCCGACGAGGCCGAGGATGCCGACGACGCCGACGACGACGACGATGGCGACGGCGGCGACGCCCTCGGCGAGATGTTCGGCTGACCAACACACCAACACACACCACACAGACCAATGGAATACGTCTACGCTGCACTCATCCTGAACGAATCGGGCGAGGAGATCAACGAGGACAACGTCACCGCGGTGCTCGACGCCGCTGGCGTCGACGTCGAGGAGTCCCGCGTCAAGGCGCTCGTCGCCGCGCTGGAGGACGTCGACATCGAGGAGGCCGTCGAGACGGCCGCCGCCGCACCCGCCGCGACCGGCGGGAGCGCGGGCGGTGCCGAGGCCGCTGCCGCGGACGCCGACGAGGGCGAAGACGAAGAGGAGGCCGCCGACGAAGGTGGCGACGAAGAGGAGGCCGCCGACGAGGGCGGCGACGACGACGACGAGGGCGACAGCGGCGAAGGCCTCGGTCAGCTCTTCGGCTGAACGGGACCGGACTCGATCGCCTCGCGACACACGCGCTTTCTTTCGACGCTGCGAGGATAGCCGACGCTCCCGCACGTCACGACTGCGAGGGTAGCTAACGCTACCGCACGTGACGACGCCCGGTCCCCGATCGGTCGACCGTCGGGTCAGTCACCGCTCCCGTCATCGCTCCACGGTTCCTCGAACAGGTAGTTCACCATCCGCTCGTGTGTCTCCCGCAGGACTCTCTCTTGGTCGGGGTTTTCGGGTTCCAGATAGCCGTGCTCGACCCCGTCCAGTTCCTGGTACTCGACGGGGACGCCAGCGTCGACCAGCGCGTCCCGATACTCCCGGGACGACGCCACGGGGACCAGGCTGTCGGCGCTCCCGTGAAACAGGAGCACTGGCGGGTGGTCCCCGGAGAGATGTGTGACGGGCGACGCCTCGCGTTGCTCGGCCGTCGAGCACTCCGGGCCGAACAGCGCCCGCATCGCGTCGTCGTCAGATTCGCCCTCGCAGACGCCCTCGCGCCGGAGGTCGAAGATGCCGTAGTGGGGAATCAGCGCGTCGGGGGCGGCGCTCGCCTCGACGTCGAACCCCTCCGGCTGGAAGTTCCCGTGGTCTGGGGCCGCGGCCACCAGCGCGGCGAGGTGGGCGCCGGCCGAGTCGCCGGTCAGGGCCACGCGATCGGCGTCGAGGTTCCACCCGGGTTCGTTCGCACGTACCCACTTCATCGCCGCCGTCACGTCCCGCACCTGACCGGGGAACGTCGCCGCCTCCCCGAGCCGATACTCCACGGAGACGACCGCCATACCCGCCTGGGCGAGCAGTTCCATCCCGCCGTACCCAGGTGATCCGTACTGCCACGCACCGCCGTGGACGTGCACGAGCGTTGGGAACAGCCCCTCGCCGTCGGGGAGGGCTGCCTCGACGATCAGCGACCCGTCTTCCGTTTCCCGGTAGACGGCCTCGCGCTTTCCGACGCCGTAGCGCGCTTCGAGCGGGCTGTCCGGCGCGGGCGACTCGCGCACCGGCGTCGGCGAGTCCGCGTTCCCCCCGTCCCCCGTGCATCCGGCGAGCCCTGCTCCCGCGGCGACGCCCAGGAGGTATTCCCGCCGCGTCGTCCCCCGGTCTCCGAAGTCCATTGTCGAGTCGTCCGCAGCCACCGACCGCAGCGACTTCAGTTTACCGCGGATCCGATCGTCGTCGGCCCCACGGCGCGCGTTTAAGTCGGATGACGCGGCCACTCCGGCGTGATGGTCACCCACCCGGCGGTCGCAGCCGTGCCCGGCCCAGCGTCGCTGTCGGCGCCAGCGGCGGACCCCGCGGTCGCGACGCTCGCCTTCGCACTGGGCGGGGCCTGTCTCGGCGTCGCGAGCGGCCTCACGCCCGGCCTGCACGCCAACGCGTTCGCGCTGTTGCTCGCCGGGGCTGCGCCGGCGGTGCCGGCGCCGCCGACCGCTCTCGGTGCGGCGATGCTCGCGGCCGGGGTCGTCCACACGTTCCTCGACGTGGTGCCGGCGCTCGCGCTGGGCGTCCCGGACGCCGCGATGGCTGCCGGGGCGCTCCCCGGCCACCGGCTGGTGCTGGCCGGGCGGGGCCGCGAGGCGCTCCGGCTCTCTGCGCTCGGGAGCGGCCTCGCGCTCGTGGTCGCGCTGGCGCTTGCGGCGCCGGTCACTGCGGCCGTCCGCGCCGGCTACCCGTTTCTCCGTGCGAACCTGTCGCTCGTCCTCCTCGCAGTCATGGGTTTTCTCGTCCTCACCGAGGGACGGCTCCGCGCGGCCGTCGGCGGCGCAGCCTCGTTTATCCTCGCCGCGGGGCTCGGACTGCTGACGCTCGATCTGTCGCCGGCGGCGCCGCTCCCGGTCGGCGGCACGCTGGCGCCGCTGTTCGCCGGCCTGTTCGGGGCGCCCGTGTTGCTCGCCGCCATGGGCGGGGCCGGCGTGCCGCCGCAGGACGACGCCCGGATCGCACTCGACGTTGGGGCGGTCGCGCGGCCGGCGACGGCGGGCGCCGTCGGCGGCGCCCTCGTGGGGTATCTCCCGGGGGTCTCGGCGGCGGTCGCCGCGGTACTGTCGCTGGCGGGGCTTCCGAGCCGTCCGGGCGCGCGGGGGTTTCTCGTCGCGACGAGCGGCGCCAACACCGCCACGGCGGTGTTCGGCCTCTTCGCGCTGGTCGCACTCGGCACGCCGCGGACGGGAGTGCTGGTCGCCGTCGACGAGGTCGGGCCGCCGCTCGGGCTGCCGTGGCTGCTGGCGGTGACCGTCCTCGCGGCGGCGGTCGGCTTCGCGCTCGTGCCGCCGCTGGGCGACCGGTATCTGGCCGTCGCGGGACGAATCGACGCCACCGCGCTGTCGGCCGGCGTGCTCTGTCTGCTCGCCGTGACCGCGTGGCTGTTCGCCGGCGTCGTCGGCCTCGGCGTGTTCGCCGCCGCGACGCTCGTCGGCCTCGTCCCGCCCCGTGTCGGCTGTCGCCGAGTGCACCTGATGGGCGTCCTCGTCGGGCCGCTGCTGGTCGGGTAGCCCGTCGCCCCGTCGCCGCGCGGCGATTCCGCGAGTCGGGAGCGGTGGCCACGGGGCGCGCGGAAAGACAACCGTTAAAGGCCGCGGGCGGGTCAACTTCTGTATGAGCCAAGCGGATCAGCGACAGGAGAGCCAGTGTGTCTCCTGTGGCATCAACATCTCCGGTATGAGTGCGGCGCGGTTCAAATGTCCGGACTGCGGCCAGCAGATCCACCGCTGTGCCAAGTGCCGCAAGCAGAGCAACCTCTATGAGTGCCCGGACTGCGGGTTCCTGGGGCCGTAACCATGGGGAAGGTAGCTGCCCGCATCAAGGTCATGCCCCAGAGCCCCGAGGTCGACCTGGACGCCCTCCAGGACCGCCTCGAGGAGTCGCTCCCCGAGGGAGCGAAGATCAACCGCGTCGACCGCGAGGACGTCGCCTTCGGCCTCGTCGCGCTGTACCCGACGGTCGTCGTCCCGGACGACGCGGGCGGGACCGAGGCCGTCGAGGAGGCGTTCTCGGACGTCGAGGGCGTCGAGAGCGTCAGCGTCGACGAAGTCGGCCGCATCTGAACCGCCCGGTGGTTCACTTCTCCCCGACCGTGACCCAGTCGCCAGCCGCCGGCCTCCGGACGCGGTCGCTTTCGGCGTCGTCTGCACCAGCGTCAGTCGCGGTGGGGCCGCGTCGATGACCGCTGGCCCCCCCGCCGGAGATGGCGGCGCCGCTCCCGACCGGGGTACCGGTCCCGGCACCGTCGAGGTCGTCTGGGGCACCGCTGAGGGCGAGACGCCACTCAGCGCCTTCGACCGCGCGCTGTCGGCCGGGGGCATCCACGACTACAACCTCGTTCGGCTCTCGTCGGTCGTCCCGCCGGACGCGACCGTCATCGAACGCGGGACCGCCGAGCGCGAGTGGCCCGTCGGCCAGGCAGTCGCGGCCGTCGTCGCCGACGCCGTCGGCAGCGTCTCCGGCGAGACAGTCGTCGCCGGCCTCGGCTGGGCCACGTCGCCGGAGGGCGGGGTGTTCATGGAACACACCGCGGACTCGCGCGACGAGTGTGAGACGTTGCTCCGTCGGGGCGTTCGCGACGCGATGGCCCACCGCGACCGGTCGTGGGACGGCGAGGTCAACACCCGCCTCGTCGAACACGTCGTCGACCGGACCGGGGCGGCCGTCGTCGCGGCGGTGTACGCGCCCGTGTCGCTCTCCTGGGACGTTTGAGCACGGCGGGGAGTCCCGTGTGGTGGTTCGCCGGGGTCGTGTGAGCCTCTCGCGCCCTCGGAGTGGAACGCACGTTTTATAACCGAACCCGAACTAACTGTCTGTACTACTATGCCCAGTTCCAACGGTCCGATGAAGGGCACCCGTAACAAGCTCAAGAACAAACCCCGCGAGCGCGGCACGTCGCCGCCCCAGCGCGCGATCCAGGAGTACGACGAGGGCCAGAAGGTCCACCTGAAGATCGACCCGAGCGTCCGCGACGGTCGGTTCCACCCCCGGTTCGACGGCCACACCGGCGAGGTCGTCGGCAAGCAGGGCCGCGCGTTCAAAGTCGAGATCAACGACGGCGGCAAGACCAAGACGCTGCTGGTCCGTCCCGCACACCTCCGCGCCCAGCAGTGACCATCCGGGACCCCGATCGATGACCATCTTCAAGGAGAAGGTCGACGAGGAGTATCTCACCACCTCGGAGGTCAAGGAGATCCTCCAGGACGTCGAGGCCGAGCGGGCGGCCGACGAGGAGCGGGAACTCCGCTACGAACTCGCCCGCGCGATCGAACACGTCAACCGCTTTGCGGTCCTCACGCCCGAGGAGTCGCTCGAACTCGTCGCCGACCTCCGGGAACTGGAGAAAGTCGACGAACCGACGGCCTACAAGATCGCGGACCTGATGCCCCAGGACCGGGACGAACTCCGGGCGGTGTTCGCCCAGCAGCGCTACGCCCTTGACGGCGACGAACTCGACGAGATCCTCAACGTCGTCGCCCAGTACGTCTGAGTCCGGGCGGCGCCGCCGCCGACTCCGGTGGTCCGTGGCGTTCCGGCCGGCCGACCGTTTATATGTCTCGTCGCCGTACTGGCCTGACATGACGACGTCCCAGCCCGGCGATAGCAACGACGCCGGCACCTCCGACGAGGCTGAGGACGGGACCGTCCAGCGCGCGGTCGTGCTGGACTACCTCCCCCACGGCCGTCCGGAGGACGACAGGCCGCAGTACGAGAAGTCGCCGATCGCCTACGCGCTGGGTGAGACCGACTTTCGCCTGTTCGAACTGACGGTCGCCGACGGGGCCGACGTGAGCATCGGGGACCGCGTCGCGGTCGCTTCCGACCGCGTCTCGCGCTACCGCGAGGTCGACTGGGAGGACGTCACCAACGCCGCGCGCTCGGAACTCGAATACGTCGTCGAGGACGTCGTCGACCGCCAGGAGAAGCGGTTCGTCGACTTCTACAATGAGGCCCAGCCCATCACGCTCCGCCTCCACCAGCTCAATCTGCTTCCGGGCATCGGGAAGAAACTCCGGAACAGCGTGCTCGACGAGCGAAAGCGCGGTCCCTTCGAGAGCTTCGAGGACCTAGAGGACCGCATCGCGGGGCTCCACGACCCGAAGGGTGTGCTGGTCGACCGGATCATCGAGGAAATCCGCGACGAGGACCTCAAGTACAGGGTGTTCGTCGACGGGGAGTGACCCTGTCGCCGGGGGAGGGCGTCCCCGACGACCGTCGTTCGGCCGGCGTCGACGCCACGGGACCGCGTGGCGGCTTCGACCGCGTCGGGTGGGGTGTGACGCGCTCCGGAGCGGGAGGTTTACGCCCCTCGCAGTTCTACGGCTGGCAATGACAGACCCCGTCCAGTCGCCGCGCGATCCGGACGCCCTGCTCCGACGCGCCGGCGTCCGCGGGAACCCGGACCGCGATCAGCACTTCCTGATCGACGACCGCGTGCTCGATCGCGTGCCGACGTATCTCCCGGACGGCACCGACGTGAGCCACCTCCTGGAGATCGGCGGCGGGACGGGGGCGCTCACCGATCGGCTACTCGCGGTCGGGGATCGGGTGACGGTCGTCGAACGCGACGCGGAACTGGCCGACTTCCTCGAAGCCGAGTTCGCCGACGCGATCGACGCGGGCCGGCTGACCGTCCTCGGTGGCGACGCACTCACGGTGGACCTGCCGGAGTACTCCGCCTGCGTGTCGAACCTCCCGTACGGCGTCTCCTCGGAGATCACCTTCCGCCTGCTCCCCCGGGGGCGCCCCGCCGTGTTGATGTTTCAGCGCGAGTTCGCAGAGCGGATGGCCGCCGACCCCGGGACCGACGACTACGGCCGGCTGTCGGTGACGGCGGGCCACTACGCCGATGTCGAGGTCGTCGAAGTCGTCCCCCCCGAGGCGTTCTCGCCGCCGCCGGCCGTCGACAGCGCGATCGTCCGCGTGACGCCGCGGTCCCCCGACTACGCCGTCGACGACGCCGACTTCTTCCTCGGGTTCGTCAAGGCGATCTTCACCCAGCGACGCAAGACGGTTCGCAACGCGATCCGGAACACGGCACACATCTCCGGGCTGTCGGCCCCCGACGCCGTCGTCGACGCCGCGCCCGAGGAACTGCTGTCGAAGCGGGCGGGCGACCTCGCGCCGGCCGACTTCGCCTCGCTCGCCTCGGTCGCCCTCGACGTCGATCCGGAGTTCCACGTCGACAGCGGGGACGCCGGGAACGCCGCGGCTGACGGGGACGCCGAAACTGCAGATCCGAGGTGATCGCCGCGTGACGAGCATCGTCGATCTGCTGATCGGACTCGATACGGTCGTTCCCGCCGGGTATGGGGAGGTGCTCGCGACGGTCCTGATCGTCGCCGCCGTGCTCGGCGCCCGCCGCCTGTCGGCGTGGTTCTGTGCGCGACACACCGACAGCAGCGCGTGGGTCCGCCTGTCGGTGTCGGGGGCGGCGACGGTCCTGACGGCCGTCGGCGTCGTCCTGGTGATCGCCGTGTGGGGGCTGTTGCAGCCGTTGCTTGCGAGCTTTCGGACGCTGGGACTGGCGACGATCGGCACCGAGGTGGTGCTCTCGGGGGTGTTGATCGCCGGCGCCTACGTGCTCAGCGGCCTCATCGGCCAGCTCATCCGGGAGCTCACCCGGCGCGAGGAGAACATCAGCGAGCATCAGCGCGAGATCGTCTTCCGGCTGTCGCAGGTGTCGGTGTACGCCCTCGCCGGGCTGACGATCGTCTCGCTTTTCACGAACGATCCCTCCAGCCTGCTGGTCGGGGCCGGCTTCCTCGGCATCGTGGTCGGGATGGCCGCCCGGCAGACGCTGGGCGCGGTCCTGGCGGGGTTCGTCCTGATGTTCTCGCGGCCGTTCGAGGTCGGGGACTGGGTCGAGATCGGCGACCACGAGGGCATCGTCACCGACATCACCGTCGTCAACACCCGGATCCAGACGTTCGACGGCGAGTACGTCATGCTGCCCAACGACACCGTCAGCGGGACCCCGATTACCAACCGCAATCGCAAGGGTCGCCTCCGTATCGAGGTCGAGGTCGGTGTCGACTACGACGACGATCCGCGGCGGGCCGCCGAGATCGCCAAGTCGGCGGTGACGGACCTCGACGAGGTGCTCCGGGTGCCGACGCCCCAGGTCGTCCTCAAGCGCTTCGGGGACTCCTCGGTGATCCTCGGCGTCCGGGTCTGGATCGACAAGCCGAGCGCGAGGCGGCTGTGGCGCGCGCGGACGGCCGTGATCGACGCCGTCAAGGACGCCTTCGTGGCCGAGGGGATCACGATCCCGTTCCCGCAGCGCTCGGTGTCGGGCCGCGACGCGGACGGCGAGGGTCCGGTCACGCTCGCCGGGGGTCCCCCCGAGGCGGCTGACGACGGCGGCCCCGTAAAATCGACGGATGGCGGCGGGAGCGACGAATGAGCGGTCCGGATCACGACTCCGGTCCGGACGCCAGGGACGACCCCGGGTCCGAGGCCGGCTCCGATCCGCCGTCCCCGGGTGACACCCGCGACGACCTGGCGGAGCGCCGCGGGATCGAGACCGAGGTGTACCAGCCGGCCGAGGACTCGGCGATGCTCGCGGGAGCGGGGGTCGACTGCGTCGCCCCCGACCACCGCGTCCTCGAAGTGGGGACGGGCTCCGGGTGGGTCGCCGAACGGGTGGCCGACGAGGTCGGCGCACGGGTGGTCGCGAGCGACCTGAACCCCGCCGCGTGTCGCCGCGCCCGCGAGCGGGCGATGGCCGCCCGCCACGAAGGGCGACCCGGCTACGAGGTGGTCCGGGGCGACCTGGTCGCCCCCTTCCGGGACGAGGCCTTCGACGCCGTCCTGTTCAACCCCCCGTACCTCCCGACCGACCCGGACGCGGAGTGGGACGACCGGATGGAGCTGGCGCTGTCGGGCGGCGAGACCGGCCGGGCGGTGATCGAACCGTTCCTCGACGCGGTCGGCCGCGTCCTCGCCCCCGACGGCTTCGCACTCCTGCTCGTGAGTTCGCTCACGGGGTTCGAGGCGGTCCTGGACCTCGCCGACGCCGCCGGCTTCGACGCCGACCGCGTCCGCCAGGAGTCTTACCCCTTCGAGGTGCTGACGATCCTGCGGCTGACCCCCCGATCGAGTGACAACGCGTAAGCCCCGAGCGGTCCAACCCCTTCCCGATGACCGAACTCCTCGCGACGACGCTCGGCTGCTTTCCCGTCACTGGCTGGGCGGACGCGTCCCCGTCCGGGAGATCGTCGGCCGTCGACGAGCCACCGATGGGGGGCGGGGAGCCGATGGCGGGCGCCAACGCCCGGACCCGCGAGGCGGTCCTCGACGCGCAGATCGCGGCCGGACTCGACCGCGTCGTCGAGGGGCAACTCGGCTGGGGTGACGGCCTCGCGTACCCGCTCGCGACGAGCGCAGCCGTCGAAGCCGGGGAGCGGCGGGAGTCCTTCGGGGGCGACGCGACCGCTCGCGTCCCGCGCGTCGTCGACGACCTCCGCCAGAGCGGCGCGGTCGGGGCCGAACTGGCCGCCGCCCGCGCACACCTCGTCGCCGACGATCCACCGCTGCAGGCGGTGTTGCCCGGCCCGTACGCGCTCTCTACCCTCGCAGTCGACGAACACTACGGCGACGGCGCGGACCTGCTGGCCGCGGTCGCGGAGTTTCTGGCCGGCGAGGCGGCCGCGTTTCCCCCGATCGGGACGCTCGTGCTGGTCGACCCCTCGCTCGTCCGTTCGCCGCCCCCCGAAAGTCTCGATCCCCGGATCCCCGAGGCGGTCGACACGGTCGCCGGCGCCGTCGACGCCGACGTCGTGCTGTTCGCGCCCGGCGGCGCAGTCGGCGAGAAACTGTACGCCCACCTGATGGACGCCGACGTCGAGGCCCTCGGATTCGACTTTCTCACGGAGCGCTCCGAGACGCTGTATAACGTCACGGAGTACGGGACGACCGACGCCGTCGCGGCCGGCGTCGTCGACGGGTCGGGGCCGGCCGTCGAGGAGGCAGACACGGTCCGCGAACGGCTCGCCTGGATCGACGAGCAGGTGCCGACCCAGGAGTTCGACCGGCTGTACGTCGCGCCGAACGCGGGGCTCCGGTCGCTGTCGGTCGACGCCGTCCGGTCGACGCTGTCGACGCTCGCCGGCGCGGCCGAGGCGCCGCTGGATGGATGATTCCGTCCGTAGAGCGCGTGCGACGCCGGCTCAGTCGGCGTCGACTGGGTCGTCAGCCGCGATCGGTTCGTCGGCGATCTGGCTCGCGTCGTCGACGACGGTGAGCAGTTCGAGGCGGGCCAGCGTTTCCCGCGCCGGGCGGCCGTCGGCGCCCCACCCCCGGGCGGCGTAGTAGGCGTCCAGCATCGCCTCGAAGTGCCCGTCGGACAGCGCCCCCTCGTTCAGCGCCGCGGGGAGGGCGTCGTCGTCGCGGTCGAACCCCTCGCGGACGTTGAACAGGCGGACGAGGTTCCAGATCCGTTCGCCCGTCCGCAGGAGGTCGCCGTGGGGGTAGCCGACCGCATCGAGCCAGGCCGCGCCGTGGTCGGCGATGCCCTCGCCGGCGAAGTCGTCGGCGACGAGGCTCCACCTGATCGAGCGCACGTCCTGGGCCTCGATCACGCGGGCCGCGACCGTCGCCGGCCCCCACTCGTCGTCGAACGCCTCGCGTTCGACGGGGCGAGCGCGGCGGTGGCAGGCCCCGCGGTCGCTGGTCGCGTAGGCCAGCGCCATGCTCGCGGCGCCCCGTGGATCGTAGGACGGCAGCGCCATGTCCTTGACCGTCGGGATCAGGTCGGCCCCGCCGAAGCGGGCGGCCGCGACCTCGACCCCCTCGGCGAGGGCGTCACCGAGCGGCGTCGACCGGGTGGCAATCTCCTCCAGGAGCGTGCGGGCGCCCTCGGGGTCGCCGAAGGTCACGTCACGGTCGAGGATGCCCTCCTCGGCGGCCCGGATCGCCCACGCCACCGCGTTGCCCGAGTCGATCAGGTCGATCCCGAGCCCGTTGCACCGCTCGCCCAGTTCCGCGACCGCGTCGAAGGAGTCGATGCCCAGGCCGGCGCCCAGCGTCATCGCCGTCGCCCCCCGCGGGACCGATTCGCCCTCCGCGGTGTCGACGCGGAAGTCCCCCGGATCGCGGCCGTCTCGCTCCCGGCCGGTCGCGGCCTCCCTGACGGCCTCGATGCCGATGTCGTCGGCCCCGTCGAAGCCGCGCTCCTGCCACCCGCGTGCGGCCAGGACGCCCGTCTCGTCGGCGAAGTCGACCGTCTCGACGGTGCCGCTGGCGGCGAGCCACCGGCCCGTGTCGCCCGAGCGGAAGGCGGCCTCGTCGCGCTCGCGGAGTTGCCCGAGGCTCTCCGGCGGCTCCGGGGGGTCGTCGCGGGCGACGACCGCCTTCAGTCGCTTTGCGCCCATGACGGCCCCGGCGCCGCCGCGGCCGGCGTGGTGATCGGCGTCGTCCGAGGCGATGGTCGCACAGGCCACCTGGTTCTCGCCCGCCGGGCCGATACAGGCCACCTTCGCCGAGGGGAACGCCTGGCAGGTCGTCACGGCGTCCTCGCCCCACTCCTCGGCCGGTTCGATCGTGGCGTCGCCGCCCGAGACGTCAATCCTGACCGGGCGGTCGGCCTGCCCGGTCACCAGCACCCCAACGTTGTCGCCGAGCGACCCCGCGAGCGCGGCCGGGAACTCGCCGCCGCTGTAGGAGTCCAGGAAGGTCCCGGTCAGTGGCGACTTGGTCACCGCGGCGTACCGCTGTTCGCCCGGGAGCGCGCCCGTCAGCGGCCCCAGCATGAAACACAGGACGTTGTCCGACCCGAGCGGGTCGGTCCCCGCCGCCAGCTCCTCGTAGAGGTAGCGTGCTCCCAGCCCCTTTCCGCCGACGTACTTGCGGCGCCAGCGGGGCGGAATACGCTCGCTTTGCACCTGCTCGGTCGACAGGTCGACTCTGAGCAAGTGGCTCGCGGCGCGGAACGTCATCGGGTTAGAGAAGTGCCGAACCGCGGTTAAGCCTTGCCCTACGTGGTCGACCGATTATTCGCGTGTGGGCGGTTCGACGGTCGTCCCCGACCCGGTCCGTGAAAACGTCGTCCGGGTTGAGCGACCGATCAGTGGTCGCCGTGGTCCTCGTACAGCCAGCCCTCGTCGGCGCGCTCGTAGTCGACGAGTTCGTCCTCGTCGAAGAACAGGTCGATCTCGCGCTCGTTCGATCCCGGCTCGGTGTCCGAGCCGTGGATGACGTTTCGCCCCAGGTCGAGGCCGAGGTCGCCCCGGATCGTCCCCGGCGGCGAGTCGGCGGGGTCGGTCTCGCCCATCATCGCCCGAACCTGGGCGGTCGCGTCTGCGCCCTCCCAGACCATCGCCATCACCGGGCCGGAGGTGATGAACTCGACGAGGCCCTCGAAGAAGGGCTCGTCCTCGTGCTCGCCGTAGTGCTGCTCGGCGAGGTCGCGGTCGATCTGCATGAACTTCGCGGCCGCGAGCTTCAGGCCCCGGTCCTCGAACCGGGAAATGATCTCGCCGATCAGGCCCCGCTGGACCCCGTCGGGCTTGACCATCACGAAGGTACGCTCGTCGTGGTGGCTCACGCTTCGGCCTCCTCCTCGGCCTCGTCCGTCTCGGCCCCGTCGGCGTCTTCGTCAGCTTCGGCGCCCTCGTCGGCCTCGGCGTCCTCGTCGGCCTCGGCGTCCTCGGTGTCTACGTCGTCCTCTGCGGCCGGCTCGGGTGCGACCTCCGCGTCCTCTTCCACCTCGTCGGCGGCCTCGGCCTCGGCGTCGGCCGCGCCGGCGCCGCCCTCTTCGGTCCATTCGAGGTCGCGGGCTTCGCGCCCGAGATCGGCGTTCTTCTCGCACTTCGAGGAACAGAAGTGGACCACCGAACCGTCGGTGCGGACGAACATCGTGCCGGTGCCGGCCTCGATGTCCGCGCCACAGAAGTCACAGGCTCGCGTCTGGACCATCTTACTGCCCCCCGATGGAGTCGGCGTCGCGCTGGGTCTCGCGAAGCTGTAGCACGTCGCCCTCGCGGACGGGCCCCAGCACGTTCCGCGTGATGATTCGCCCTTGGTTCGACCCCTCCTGGATGCGGCACTTGACCTGCATGGCTTCGCCGTGCATGCCGGTCTTGCCGACGACCTCGATTACCTCGGCGGGTGTCGAACTGCTGCCTTCGTTCGCGCTCATGGTCGCTTACCGCAGTTCCTCGAGCTTGTCGGCGATGTCCTGGACGTCGTCCTCGGCCTCGCCGGCCTCGACGATCGCCGCCGCGGCCGAGCCGACCTCAAGCCCCGCGGCCTGGCCGATCTCGTCCTGGGTCTCGACGAACGCGACCGGGATGCCCTTCTCCTCTGCGAGTTCGGGGAGGTGCATGACGATCTCCTCGGGGGAGACGTCCTCGGCCACGAGCACGAGGTCGGCGTTGCCGCGCTCGACCGCCTTGGTGGTCTCGTTTGTTCCTTTCTTCACGACTCCTGTGTCTCGGGCGACCTCGAGGGCCTCGACGGCTCGCTCTGCGAGGTCGGCGGGTACGTCGTAGTCTACGTAAACTGGCATGGTATCACCTTTCCCACAGGGGGCTCGCCCCCCTCGCCGGTCCGGGATGGAAATCCCGTCGCCGCCGCGACGCGGCGGTGTAGTTCCCTGACGACGAGGGGCGTCATGGACCCCGTGCGGGCTGTACCCGACGTTGCAGGGGACTCCATAAAAGCGCTTTCAATGCGCCCGCCCCGTGCGAAACCCCGACACGGCGCCGGGCGGAGCCGGACGGGGCTGGTTCCGGGTGGCTCTCCTCCCAACCGATCGACGGCCCCCGATCGATCGAAACCCACGTGACGGTCCCCCCCGAACGTGGGGCCATGACCGACGCCGTCGCCGACCTCGCGCGTCGCCTCCGGGCGGCCGCACGCGGGGCGAACCAGCGCCGGCTGCTCGTCCTCGCGGGCGCCGCCGACTCCGGCCGACGGGCGGCCGTCGAAGCGCTCGCGGGCGCGGACGTTCGGGCGGGCGGGGTGACGGTCCTCTCCCCCGAGACGGAGGCGATCGGCACGCTGGCCCACGACGCCGGCCTCGACGCCGGCGCCCTCGACACTCGCTCAACCGACCAGTCGGGGAGCCTGCTGGGGACGACCCGGGACGCCGTGGTGCTGGACTGTCACGGCGCCTGCGAGCCGAACGCGCTCGGCCGCGGTGCGGGCGCCGTCGACGGCGGCGGCCTGTTCGTCCTGGTGACGCCGCCGCTCGACGACTGGCCGGACCGCCGCGACGGCTTCGACGAGGGGCTGGCGGTGCCGCCGGCCACGCTTTCCGACGTCTCGGGCCGGTTCCGCCGCCGCCTCGTCGACACGCTCCGGAGCCACCCCGGCGTCGCCGTCTACGACGTCGACGCCGATCGGGTCGTCCGCGAAGGGACGGTCGATCACGACCCGCCGCCGCGGGGGGACGCCTCGCCCGTTCCTCCGCGCAATCATGCCTTCCCCGCGGCAGCCTACGAAGCGTGTCTGACCGCCGATCAGTCCCGGGCCGTCCGCGCCCTGGAGGCGCTCCGGGGACCCGGGAGTGCCGTCGTCGTCGAGGCCGACCGCGGCCGCGGGAAGTCGAGCGCCGCCGGCCTCGCCGCGGGGGCGCTCGCGGTCGACGGGCGCGACGTGCTCGTGACCGCGCCCGCCTACCGCAACGCCGCGGCCGTCTTCGAGCGCGCCCGCGACCTGCTGGATACCCTGGACGCACTCGACGCCGGGGCGTCCGACGACCGCCGGCTGATCGCGACGCAGGGCGACGCTGATCGGGCGGGCAACGAGGGGACCGACCGCGACGACGCCGGCCGGGTCCGCTTCGCCCGGCCGCCGGACGCCGCCGCCCTGCCGGACGATCCGGACGCGGTGATCG
>Ga0207733_100425_pt1 | contig 26869 bp, 27 predicted proteins | sample A23P3SouthBayCA_FD_187735 | JGI IMG/M metagenome (GOLD analysis project Ga0207733, IMG submission 187735) | Aerobic enrichment media microbial communities from Eden Landing Ponds, California, USA - A23 P3 (SPAdes) | ecosystem: Environmental > Aquatic > Marine > Unclassified | place: Emeryville... | reverse complement strand
GTTCGGCCTCGTCGCCATCAACCTTGGCTTGGTCGTCGCACGGCACGCCCCACAGGGCTTCGCTCGCGAGCTGCTCGGAGTGGCCCTCTCGTCGGAGTCACGACAGTAGCGTCCGACGATTTTGCTGCGGGGCTACGCAGGTGCTTCGGCGAGTACCACCAGTGCCGTACTGTCCTCGATCGCGGCCGGAGCAATGTCCTGATCGCCATCGAATCGAATGGCCTCACCCGCCGTGAGGCGGTGAACCTCGCCGTCGAGCGAGAGATCGATGGCGCCCTCGATCAGGTAGATGACGATCACACGACCGGGATGGCGGTGTTCGTCGACGCGTTGGTCCGCATCGAGCGAGAGCCGAATGGTCCGCGGCTCCGCCCCGTCGAACAGTATGGCGTGCGGTTCGGTCTCGAGTTCGCTGAGTTGCTCTTTCTCTGTCATCGTGAATCGGTATCAGTCGTCCTGCTCGCCATTTTCCAGCCGCTTCAATTCGGCGTTGATCCGGAGGCTTTCGTCGTGCATCGGATGGACGCGGACTCGCACGCGGTCGTACTCGTGGCGGTCGCTGCGGCCGTTCCACGCGCGAAAGGCGCCGACGGTCAGCGACCGGCTCTGTGGACAAAACGGCGTCGTCGGCGTGAATTCCGCGCGCAACACGGCAGGGTCGCCCCGCTCCCGTGCGTACCTGAACCCGGCGTCGGGATGCCGCGGGTCGCGGTTGAGCCGGGCCAGGTTGTAGCCGAACGTCGCATCGTAGACGCCACGCGCATCGAAGCAGTCGGCCGTCAGCGCGTGAAAGGCGGTGTGATCGGGGCCAGTCAGAACTTCGTGGTCCAGGAGGAACGGACCTGGCGTCGGCAGGTGAGCCGGTTCGAAGGCGTCGATCGGGTCGTATTCGACGTCACCGCCGATCGAGAGGCCGAATCGGGACATCGGTACTGAAGCGTCGGACCGCCGGCCGCCTGTCTCTGTGGCCGAGCATGTTCGGGTGGCCGTTCGCCGTCGCTCGCCCACTGGCTTGAGAGGGGTGCTCAACCGCGAAAAACGTATGAATCCGGTGGCGCCGGTACTATTCCACGACCACGGTCCCGAGCATATCCATCCCGATGTGGGGGACGCAAACGTAGTCGTAGGTCCCCGCGACGGAGAACGTATACTCGAACGTCGTCCCCTGGTCGTTGGTGCCGAACCGATCACTCCCGTCGTAGGACGCGAACGGCTTGGCACCGTCGGGGAGGGTGGCTTCGTCAGCTTCCGACGGCTTGCACTCGACGTTGTGGCCGGCCGACTCGAACGACCAGACGACCGTATCTCCAGTCGAGACGGTAACCTCGGCGGGCTCGAAGGTGAAGTCCCCGCCGGGACCGACCGCGACCTCGGTCGTCTCGCCACCCCCGCCTCCGCCGCCGTCTCCCTCGTCGTTCCCGTCGCCGTTGCCACCGTCGCTATCGGACGAACTCGAACAGCCAGCCAGCGCCGGGCCGGAAATGGCGATGGCCGCTGTGGTGCCGATGAATCGACGCCTGCCGACGGTCGGTCTGCCTTCGTGCATGACAATCGAAGGTAGCCGGCACGGGAGCCCAACAGTTCTCCCGAACGTGTTCGTGTCGAGTGGCGACACTCGAGATGTGATCGCGATGCGACCAGCACGGCGTGAGAATACCGTAGTGATTACTTTCTCGACCGGTGAGAGAGTTTACTCGACGTGGACGCGCGTCACGTGCCCGCCACAGCCACACTGATCGACGTACACCCAGAAGAGCGCGGGGAACCGCTCGTCGAGTACGTCGTAGAGGTACGTTTCGGGGTGGCCGTGGTCGCCGTGGGTCACCAGGTTGACGTGGTATCCCGGCGCGGTGTGCTCGATGGCGGCCACCGCATCCGTAACGACGCGATCTCGATCGTCGGCGTGGACTTCACGTTCGAGATTTGCCGACCAGGAGTTCTCGTGCACGGTCTCGGTCACTCGCTGTGCGCTGGCGTCTGCGCTACTGGTCATAGGTGAACAATACGGTCCATCCCCCGAGAACTCTCTCCCGAACCTGTTCGGTTCCCCTGGGTAGCCGCTGCGTGCCAGCGCGACGCGGGACCGACCGAACGTCTTCGGGCGAACCTTCCAACCTCGCTGGATCATTTATTTTCCCATGGCTCGGGCCAACGACGCATCGAGAGACGACGAGGGATCGACTGTCGGCGACGAACTGCCGATCGACATAGCGACTATCGAGGCCGCCCTGGCGGAGATGGACGCTCCCGCGGAGCGACCACGCGAGACGCTCGCGGCAGCGGATCTCCCGCCGCCCGAACCCCTCCAGCGGACGCTCGAACGGCTGCCGAACCTCGCGGAGGACGTCGTCCTCGTCCAGCATAACGACCGCGCGCCACAGCACCTCTACCCGAAACTCGACGAGCGGGGCTACGAGTACGCGACGAGAGTGCGGGACGACGGCGTCCTGACCGCGATCTGGCGGTCCTGACAAAAATTGCGCGAGAAACGTTACTCGCTGGCCATTCCCTCGGCCTTCGGCAGCACGGCGACGAACTCGTTCTCGCCGACCCGGTCGACCGAATAGCCCGCGGCGTCGAATCCGTCGACCTCTGCCTTGAGTTCGTAGAACAGTGGTTTCGGATCGTGATCGTTGACGAGTTCCATCGCTTCTCCTGGCTCCAGGGCCGCGAACGCCTCGTGGATCTTCGGATGTCGCTTCGCCGGTGGCAGGTCCCTGACGTCGAGGGTCGTTACTGGCATGCAGTTCCCCCGTCGGTGAGGACCCGGGAGTGCCTACTGCCGAACCCGTTCGGGAACTCCAGATCATACACACCACAACTACTGAGTATCTCACAAGAGCGCCTGAAGCACCGCATACACCGAGAGCTTGAAAGCCCCGCGGCGCTGGGCTCGGGCGGCTCGCTGCGCGCGCTCACAACGTTCGCTTGCTTACGTCGCCGGCCTTCGCCCAGCGCCGCGCCCCTTTCATTCCCGCCCCGCCTAGCTTGCCTAATTAGCCGACACGGGTGGGACTTAAAGGGGCGCGCCGGTCCGGGAAGGCGCGACCCTCAAGCACCGCAGGCCGGAGGCCGAGGAGCGCAGAGTGGTCGCACCGACCGGCCCGGCGCGGGGCTTTCCATTCTTCGCGATTGCGGCGATTCCGTCATCTCGTCATTGAGTTACTCAGTAGTTGGGGTATTGCAGTTGCAATGTTCGATCCCAAGCGAACACGCGACTTCTCAGGCTGACTGAATCAGGACGTGGAAGGCGTCTTCGCCTTCTGTGGTCTCGTGGTCGAACCCCTTCCCGTCGAGGACGCCGTACAGTGGTACCGGTTCGAACGGGGCGGTCAGTCGAAGCGTCTCTTCGGCCCCCAGGTCGTCCAGTGCGTCGATGATGTCGGAAAACGGCTCCCCCTCGATGTCGCGAACGTCGATCACGCGGTCGGCAGTCGGCGGCGACGATTGCATACGTCGACTCAGTCCGCGAGGCACCTATCGGTACCGCCGATGATGTTCGCCTTTCGATGGCAAGGAATCCGGAGAGTACGAACATGTTCGCCAACATTAATCCGTGCGCAGCGGCTAACGTTTCGACCGTACGATGCCGCGTGCACAACTCACGCTCTCGATCCCCGAGGGGATCTGGATCGGCGACCTCACCAGGGAGTATCCGGCGGTTCGAGTACGCATCCTCGCTGCGCTTGCGGACGACGGTCTCGGAGTCGGGCTTGCCGAACTCTCGGCCACCTCGCTCGATGAGTTTCTCGACGCGATGGCGGCGGCGGACGACGTGACGGCGCTGGAAGTCCTCCAGCGGAGCGAGGGGGAGGCCCTCGTCCAGTTCGAAACCAGCCAACCACTCCTGTTGTTGCCTCTCCAGGGATCGGGCGTCCCGCTGGAGACCCCCTTCACGATCCGGAATGGGGATGCAGAGATGGAGGTGACCGCGCCACAGGAACGTCTCTCGACGCTTGGCAACCAGCTCGAGCAATTTGGTATCTCCTTCACCGTCGAGGTGCTCCGCCAGCGGATCGAGCGCGAACAGCTCCTCACGGATCGCCAGCAGACGCTCGTCGAACACGCCGTCGAGGCCGGCTACTACGACACGCCGCGGGAGTGTACGTTGACGGAACTGGCCGAGCGCATGGAGATGGCGAAATCGACCTGCAGCGAAACTCTCCACCGCGCCGAGGAGGCGATCGTCAAGCGCTACGTGGAGACGGCCCACTCCGCGTTCGGTGGCGAGGACTGAGCGGACCGCCGTTGTCGGGGACTGCTGGGCCGCTGTGCCAGCACGCCGACCTCGATCCCCTCAGACTCGTCCCTGCCTTATTCGACGGTCCTGTTCGATGCCAACCCGTTCCGCAGGACCTCGAGCCGACCAGCCGAGACAAGCCCCTATCAGTCTCGACGCCGTAGTTCGAGGCGACATGCCAGTCCTCCGCACCGTCCGCGACCTCGTCACTGTTGCACGGGACCGGGACATCCCGTTCCTGGCGGCGGCGATCGCTCACTACACGCTGGCGTCGCTGGTCCCCCTCCTCGTCCTGGCCGTCGCGCTGGCGGCCTTCGTCGGCAGTGAGGGGGCGGTCCAGGCGTTCGTCCAGAACCGTCTCGGGTCGATCCTCTCCGACAGCGGCCAGCAACTGCTCACGCAGGCGTTGACGAGTACGGAAGGTGCCGTCGGGGCCGGGGTCCTGAGCCTCCTGGCGGCCTTCTGGAGTGGCTCGAAGGTGTTCCGCGGTCTCGAAGTCGCCTTCACGGAGATTTACGACATCGAGAGCGATCCATCCCTGCTCGAGCAGTTGCGCGACGCGGCCGTCGTCATCGGCCTCCTCGCGATCAGCATCGCCGCAATGATCGCCGTCGGCGTCGTCGTCTCGGTCGTGGACTTGCCGTTGCCCTATCCCGCGGTCTTCGGCACGCTCGTGTTGATGCTCACCCTCGTGGTCGGCCTCGTGCCGGTCTACTACGTCCTGACGCCGGCGGACGTCTCCCTCGGTGACGTCCTGCCTGGCGCCGTTCTCGCCGCGGTCGGCTTGGTCGCCCTGCAGGTCGCCTTCGTCTACTACACACAGATGGCCGGCCGATACGCCACCCTCGGGATGCTCGGGGCACTCCTCCTGTTCGTCATCTGGCTGTACTTCGGCGGGATCATCGTCTTGCTCGGTGGCGCGCTCAACTACGTTACCGGGCCGACGACGCGGCTCGAACGGCTCTAATGATGAATCGATTTGCGATGACCGACGGGGAACGACGACCGCTGCGAGGTCGACAACCGCCGTCACCGTCGGTAGTTCGCGGTCCCGACGGCAAGCGAAGCGGCGAATATCAAACCCAAGGCCGCGTTAGATCGCTCGCCCTCCCCGAGGGGCCGCTCAGGTGTCCTCCGTGTCGACCCCGACCCCCTCACCGTCGAGCGAGTGCCGCCAGCGTTCGATCTGGCGCCTGCCCTCCGTCCGCATCTCTCACTGGAACAGTGGCGTGGGTGGCCGCGCGACGTCCGTGACGCGCTCGGCGTCGGTAATCCGTGGCAATCGAATCGTCGCAACCGTCCCCTCGGCTCGCTGGTCGTCCTCCTCGGTGGCCGATGGTCGCCATCGTCGACCGGACTCGGTGATGGCAGTGATCTGGAAGGAGCCGCCGTATCGCGTGACGAGCCAGTTCACCAGCCAGAGGCCGAGTCCGCCACTGTGGGCCAGCGGGGTTTCTCGGCCCGTTTCGAAGACGGCGGATTCGGTGTCCGGGATGCCCGGGCCGTCGTCGGTCACCGTAATGACCACGTCGTCGCCGTCGACGTGGGCCGCGACTTTGAGCATCGTTGGCGGCCGGTCGTCGTGGACGCAGGCGTTCTCTACGAGTTCGCTGAGCGCCCGCTCGACGGCGGGGCCCGCACAGACCGAACAGTCTGCCGGGATGTCGGTCCGGACCACCGCCGAGTCGGTCGCGGCCTCGGCGACGGCCGCGTCCACGATCGTGCGCACGTCCAGCCGTTCGGGGACGCGTTCGCTTCGGGCGTAGGATTCGAGTTCGCGTGCCCGGTCGCTCACCTCGGTCAGTCGGCCGACCATCGAACGAACGTCCGCGCTGATCGCTTCCCGCTCGCCCTGCCGGGCGGTCTCCATGCGGCCTGCGTGGCCCTGTAACACCGTCATCTGATTGCGGAGATTGTGCCGGAGGACGCGATTGAGAACGCTAAAGAGCACGGCCTCGCGCTTGTTTTCCGTCACGTCTTCGTGGAACCCGGCGATGTGTGTCACCCGACCGGTATCGTCGGTGATCGGCGTGATCTGGAGACGGTGCCAGAAGGGGGAGCCGTCGCGGCGATAGGACACCAGATCTTCGGCAATGGCCTCGCCGGCGCTGATGGCTGCCAGGACGCGTTCACCGTCCGCTCTGTTCGATCCATCGCCGGTGAGCATCGACCAGCCCCCCTCCGAGATGGCCGACAGCGCATAGCCAGTCAGGCGCTCGAACCCCTCGTTGACGTACTCGATCACCGGACCGGCGTCGGTCATCTTCGAGATTGTGATGCCGGCGTCCGTGCCGTCCATCACGCGATTCTTGACGTGCAGTTCGGCCTGGCGGGCCGCTCGCTCGGTCACGTCGCGTGCGATGCCCTGGATCGCGACCAGTTCGTCGTCCTCGACGACCGGCATCGCGTTCGTCTCGACGGTAACGACCTCGCCGTGCACGTCCCGTAACTCGAACCACTCGCCCTCGACGCCGCGCCCGGCGCTAATTTCTTCGAGCACGGCGTCGAGCTGGTTCGCGGCGTCAGTTGACAGGATGGTTTCGATGTGTTCGCCTTCCAGTTCGGCCGGTGAGTAGCCGAGGACGCGCTCGACGGCACTCGAGAGATAGGTGAGCGTGCCGTCGGGATCGATCCGAAACAGCACGTCGAAGCTGTTGTCCGCGATAGTGCGGAGACGATCTCGTTCCCTGGCGAGTTCCCGGTTGCGCTCGGCCACGACCCTCTCGTGGTTGCGCCGTTCCAGTGCGGTGCCGACGAGTCGGCACAGCAGCTCGATGAACATGAGGTCGCTCTCGACGAATGGCTCGGCGCGGGGCTCCTCCTCGACGAAACAGATTGTGCCGTATATCTCGCCCTCGACGAAGATCGGACAGCCGAGATACGTTTCGAGGCCGAACTGCTCGTACGCTGCTGGATTGGTGTCTTCGCTCTCGGCCGCGTGGTTGATCGCGACGGGCGCCTCGTACTCGAGTGTTCGTTTGCAGTACGTGAGATCCAGCGGACAACTGGCCCCGGGTTCGATGCCGGGATGCGGCCCGACGCTGTGTGTGATTCGCTGAATGCCGTCTGCGAGTTCCGAGACGTACCCGTTGGGCACGTCCAGCCGGTCACAGCTGATTTCGAGCGCACGGTCGATCCGCTCATCGAGCGGTGCGTCGGCGTCGAAGGCAGCGTAGAGTGCCTCACGGTGGGTCGTGTTGGCCGCGACCCGTGAGTCATCGTCCATCGAATCCCGGATGAGTACAGGCTCGTCTGGACTCAAGCCTCATAGACATATGCTTGCCGGCAACCGTCGAACGGGCGCTGCCGGGCCCCGAAGCGGTAGCGCGCCATCTGCGGATCGGCGAGGGGCCCACGGTGAAATCCGTTCGATAGCGACCGGGAAAGGTAAATTCGGGGCTCCCCTGCGTGGCACACGATGACAGGTTCCGGCGGGACGGACGACCTCACGGCACGGGTCGACGACGATTCCTCGGTCGGCACCACCGCAGCGCCGGCCACCGATCGCCGGGGCTTTCTTCGACTGACGGGAACGGCGCTGGCGACGGCCGGCGTCGCGAGTCTGGGTGGGTGTCTCGGCCAATCCGGTGGCGACTACGACCGATCGCAGGCCGACTTCGATCCACCGGTGCTGCCCTACGACGAGACCTACCCAGCGGGTGTGGACATCTCGATGTTCCGCCGTGGCTTGCGACGCCTCGGCTACTATCCGGACGCAACCGTTCCCGACGCGGTTGCCGTCGACTGGCAACTCCCGGTCAACTACATCGGCCACACTGCGGCGAAGTCGAGCCCGCGCCCGACCCCGGACGGCGACGCCATCGTCGTCGCGGGCGACACCGGCCACGTCCACTCGGTGACGACGATGGGTAAACATCGCTGGACGACGCTGACGGAGGCGACGCATCTCGGCATCCACAGCACGCCGACCATCGTCGACGGCGTCGCGTACGTCGGTGGGTACGACGGCGACCTCTACGCACTCGACGTCGACACCGGCGAGATGGTGTGGCAACTGTCCCACGTGACGATCGGCGGTGCGACCGCGATCGGTGCCAGCCCCGCGTACTGGGACGGCGTCCTCTACTTCGTCGCCGAGTATCTCGATCCGAAGACGGGCGTGATGTGGGCCGTCGACGCGGCGACCGGCACGCCGCTGTGGTCCGATGACCGCCCGGATGGCATGCCTCACCCCTCGCCGGCGATCGACTTCCAGGCCGAACGACTCGTGATCGGCTCCAACGACGGCGTCGTCTACGCCTGGGAGTTCCCCTCGATGGAGTTCGCCTGGAGTTTCGAGACCGATGGCCAGGTGAAGGGAACGCCGCCGGTGTACGAGGGCAAGACCTACGTCGGCTCCTGGGACGGCAACTTCTACTGTCTCGACCTGGCCGAGGGTGAAGAGCAGTGGCGCTTTGAAACCCCAGAGATCATCATGTGCAACCCCGGGATCGATCCGGAGAACGACACCGTCATTTTCGGTGGCGACGACTGGCTCGTTCACGCGGTCGATGCTCACACGCGCGAGTTACGCTGGGAAACGACGGTCAAAGGCAACGTCCTGGGTTCGATCACCGTCACCGACAACGCCGTCCTCGTCGGCTCTTACGACACCAATCTGTACGCCCTCGAAAAGACGACCGGCGACGTCATGTGGACCGTGGAGAACAACGGCTACGTCACGAGCGAACCGGTTCCCCACGACGGCAACATCTACTACGCCGAACGCGCGAAAATCACCAATTACTGGACCGACCAGGAACCGGCCGAGTTTCAAAAGCCCGGCCACGCCTACCGCGTGAGCGGCACCGAATAGCCGACCACGGTCAGGCAACTCCCGAGAACCCCGACCCGTGCGACCAGCGGCAGGCCCAAAACGACCCACTGCGAGCCGAACAATCTTGGTCCCCGGGACCGAGGATCAAGCTATCTATGCCGAGTGGGTATACCCCATCCCGCGTCCAGGAGTACTGGCGAGATGCCTGGGAGCGGGCCGGCGTGTACGAGACGCCGGCCGAGCCGGACGATCCAACCTACGTGCTGGGAATGTTTCCATACACCTCCGGCGCGCTTCACATGGGCCACGTCCGCAACTACGCCATCACGGACGCGGTGGCGCGCTACCGGCGGATGTCGGGCGACGACGTGCTCCATCCGATGGGGTGGGACGCGTTCGGATTGCCGGCGGAAAACGCCGCCTACGAGCGAGAGACTGACCCGGAGACCTGGACGCGCCAGTGCATCGAGCGGATGCGCGAGGAACTCGAGTCGATGGGGTTTGGCTACGACTGGTCACGTGAGGTGACGACCTGTGATCCCGAGTACTACCGCTGGAACCAGTGGCTCTTCCTCCAGCTGCGCGAGGCGGGCCTCGTCGAGCGGAAAGCGGCCGCGGTCAACTGGTGTCCGGACTGCGAAACGGTGCTGGCCGACGCCCAGGTCGAGCAGCCGGCGGCTGCGGACGGCACCGGCGTCGACGGGACGGACCTCGCGGACCACCCGGGACCGGGCCACGACCCGGGCCAGGGGGTTTGCTGGCGGTGTGGGACACGGGTCGAGGAGCGGGATCTGGACCAGTACTTCTTCACCATCACCGACTACGCCGAGGAGTTAGACGACGGCCTGGACGACCTCGATGGCTGGCCACAGGGCGTCCGCGAGATCCAGCGCGATTGGATCGGCCGCCAGGAGGGGGCCACGATCGACTTCGACGTTCGGGGCGCGGACTCGGTCGCTGCGTTCACGACGCGGGCGGACACCGTTTTCGGCGCGACCTTCCTCGCGGTCGCACCGGGCCACGAACTGGTCGAATCGATCGCCGAATCGAACGACGCGGTCGCCGCGTACGTCGACCGGGTCGGGACCGCGCCACACGACCGGTCCGACGCCGAGGGCAGCGAGGAACTTTCCGGTGTTCGAACCGACTGCGTCGCGACGAACCCGATCACCGGCGCGGAGATTCCCGTCTACGTCGCCGATTACGTCGTCGAGGACGTCGGCACGGGCGCCGTGATGGGCGTCCCGGCGCACAACGAGCGCGATTACCGGTTCGCCACGGAGCACGACCTGCCGGTCGAGACGGTCGTCGAACCGGACGAGGCGGAATCAGCCGGCGACGACAAATCCACCCTTCCCTCCACCGACCACGGCGTTTTGCGCGTCGACGGTCCGTACGACGGGCTGACGTCGGCTGCGGCCCGCGAACGCCTGCTTGACGAGGAACCGGCGATCACGCCGCACACGACCTACCGGCTGCGCGACTGGCTCATCTCACGGCAGCGCTACTGGGGGACGCCGATCCCACTCATTCACTGTGCGGACTGTGGGACGGTGCCGGTCCCCGAGGAGAACCTCCCGGTCGAACTGCCCGAGTTCGTCCAGACGACGGGCAACCCGCTGGCGGCGAGTGAGGCGTTCGTGAACACCGAGTGCCCCGAGTGCGGGGGTCCCGCGGAACGGGAGACGGACACGATGGACACCTTCGTCGATTCCTCGTGGTACTTCCTGCGCTATCTCTCGCCGCACCTCGATTCAGCGCCGTTCGACCAGACGGCGGCCGACCGCTGGCTGCCGGTTGACGTGTATGTCGGCGGCGAGGAACACGCGGTTCTTCACCTGCTGTACATCCGCTTTTTCACACGAGCGCTGGCGGATCTGGACCTGTTGGACCGGCGGGAGCCAGTGACTGAACTGGTCAACCAGGGGACGGTGCTCCACGAGGGCCAGAAGATGTCGAAATCGAAGGGCAACGCCGTCGCGCCACACGAGTACGGCGCGGAGACGACGCGGCTGTTCGTGCTGAGTGCGGCCCATCCTGCGCGGGACTTCGAGTGGACCGCGAAGGACGTCGGCGACGCCTACGACTTCCTCCAGTCCGTGTACGGCATGGTCGAGCAGTTCGCGGCGAGTGACGCCCGGATGGAGAGTGCGGACCACGACGCCTACCTCGAACGGGCCACGGATCGGACCATCGCCGCAGTTACCGACGAGTACGAGCGGTTTCGTTTCCACCGCGTCGTCGCCGAGTGCCAGCGCTTTGCACGCCTGCTCCGGCGCTATCGCAACTACGCCGAACCCTACGAGTACGCCTACGCGCGCGGCCTGCGGACGCTGACGCTGTTGCTCGCGCCGATCGCACCCTATCTTGCCGAGGAGTGCTGGCAACTGCTCGACGAGGACGGCCTGGCCGCCGAAGCCGACTGGCCCCGCCCGCTGCAGGAATCGGACGCCTACGCCATCGAGCGGGGGCTCGTCCGGCGAACGCTGGAGGACGTCCGCGAGATTACCGACGTCGCCGGCATGGATCCCGATCACGTCGAAATCGCCGTCGCGCCGGCCTGGAAGTACGACGCCTACGAAATCGCCCGCACCGCAGCGCCCGGGGAGGCCATCGTCGGCGAGATTCTTGACACACCCGAGATGCCAGCCAGAGCGGTCGCTGGGCCCTATGCTGCGGACTTACAGGAACGGAGCGCCGGTCTGGAGCCGATCCTCGACGCCGACCGCGAACTGTCGGTCCTCCAGGAGGCGACCTGGCTCTTCGAGGACGAGTTCGGTGCGACCGTGGAGATCCATCGGGCGGTGGAGGGTGACCTCGCCGAGACGGCCGAACCCAATCGACCGGCGATCCACGTCGATTGAGGGAAGAACTCTCGAGACTGGCGGTTTCGGCGGTATCAGGAGGCAGTGCTATCACTGCTCGCTGTGCCTTTATCCGTCTGGAGGCCCAATATTGGGGCATGGCATTCGAGAACATCACATTGTTCGAGTTCGACCTGCAGGACGCCCAGTTCGGCCCGCGAGACCTGGACGTGCCGGATCGCGTGAAGGGCAAAGTACGGTCGTCGGACGACGAGGTCGCGGCGGACGTCGAAACCGATACCGAGGAGGACTCGGGCGGGGTCGGCATCGGTCGGATGATCGTGATGGCACTCGTCGTCTCGATCGCCGCGACGCTGATCGCGCGCCGACTCCGCGGCGGCAAGGAGGAAACGGAAGCGACCACCATCGAATTCGAGGCAGAAGCGGACGCCGCCGAAGCGTCTGCCTGAGCACGGCCTCGGGCGTCGCTGACCACCGCGTACCGTTTTCACCACAGTACGCAGGTAGCACCCCACGCGAACCCCCAACCGTTTATTGACACTCCATCGAACCGATAGCCATGCCTTCGATCGAGGACACGCTGATTCGCAATCGCCACCGCGTCCAGCCCAACCACGCCAACAACTACGAGACGGCCCACGGGGGGATCATCATGAAGTGGATGGATCAGGACGCGGCAATGAGCGCCATGCGTTTTGCCGGCCAGCCGGCGGTCACTGCCGCGATGGACGGGCTGGATTTCACCCGGCCGGTCCAGATCGGTGACATCGCGCTGATCGAGGCGTTCGTCTACGATGCCGGTCGCACGAGCGCGAAGGTGTACGTCCGCGTCAATCGCGAAAACCCGCGCAACGGCGACACCGAACTCACCACCGAGGCACACTTCACCTTCGTCGCCGTCGACGACGGCCGGCCGGTGGAAGTGCCCGACCTCACGGTCGACGGCGAGAACGGCCGGCAGTTGCGCGAGGCCGCACGCGAATAGGCCCAGGCTCACACGGCTGGACCGCTTCCCACCCCGACCGATACTTGTACGGCGGGCCCCTGGACCCTGGCATGCGTCGCCCGACGGAGAGCCAGACACTCCTCCTGCTCGTGGTCCTCGCCGTCGTCTTTCTCGTGCAGTCCGTCCTCGGCGAGGTCCTCGGTCGGCCCGCGGCAGTGTCGCTCTTTGCGCTGTCGGCACCGGTCACCGAGCGACCCTGGACCATCCTGACGAGCGTCTACAGCCACTGGGACGTGCAGCATCTCCTGGCCAACGCCGTCGGCTTGCTCGTCGCCGGTGTGCTGGTCGAACGCCACACGACCGCCCGGAAGTTCCAGGCCTACGTCCTGCTGACGGGTATCGCGGCCGCCCTCTCGGAGGTACTCGTCGCCATCACGCTCGGCCCCACCCTGCCCTGGATCACCCAGAACGTCGCTGTGATGGGCATCAGCGGGTCGGTGATGGCGTTGATCGGATACCTGCTGGCGAGCAACACGGTGACCACGGCCGTCGTCGGCCGCGTTTCGCTCAGCCCACGGGCGCAGTTGCTCATCGTCGTGGTCGTCGCCGCAGTGATCACGTACGTCACCGCCGGGCCACGGGTCGCGATGATCGCCCACTTCGTCGGGCTGGTACTCGGGCTGATCGCCGGCCACCAGCGATTACTGCGGGTGTGATCGCAGTGCCGTCACACGCACGTTTCACCGCGATCTCCAGCTGAAACACTGGGGGATGGATTTTTTCCTCCAGTGACGCCCGAATGGGTGATCAAACACCGCCGCAGTCATGCCATTCTCCACTCGAAATGGTGGGGTGGTTCGAGCGGGACGAGCCATCGTTTCCGCCGGGCTCGTCGCTCGCGGCGATTCCTTACTCAGCGGGCGACTCGCAGACAGCCTCGAAGGTCTGGGCGTGCAGGTCGCTCGTCACTTCGTCGGCCAGCGTGGCGAGGTTGACCGCGTCCTCGCGATTGTAGGAGATGAGCGTCTCCAGGGACCCATCCCGGCCGCGTTCGTGTTCGCGCCAGAGTCGGACGGCGTCGCGCCCGGAGATGTCCGGTCGGTCGCGCTCGATACCGATTTCCTGCTCGATCGGTTTCAGCCCGCCCGAGAGACCCAGTTGCTTGCAGGTGTACATCAGGTCAAGGTGGGGCAGATCCAGGTCGAGGTCAAAGTTGGCCTCCAGAAAGGGGACGTCGAACCGCTTGCCGTTGAACGACACGAGCATCTCGGCGTCGGCGACCATCGCTCGTAGCGCGTCGGCCGTGAGGTCGTCGCCCTGGACGAGCGTCTCGACGTCGCCGTCCTGGTAGTAACTGACCGTCGTCACCTGATTCCGATGCTCGTCCAGGCCGGTCGTTTCGATGTCGAAACAACAGGCTCGCTCGGCGAAGTTCTCCCACAACCGCCACTGCTCGGACGTGGGAAAGGCCGCATCGAAGTAGGCTGCGTTATTGGCGTCCAGGTGGGTCCGGCCCTCCGCGATGAACCGTTCGATGCGCTCGGCCGTCGTCGGCCCGACCGCGTCGGCGTAGAAATCGTCCCAGTGAACGACGCCCTCCGCCCAGAGGCCCTGCTCCGTCTGCTCGCCCACTCCCTCCACCCCGATGAAACTGTTCTCGACTCGCACTGGAGAAACTCTTGGTCGGTGGGAGTATCCATCTTACGGGTTCGGCTAGCAACGGGTGGGGGCCGAGGGATGCTGACTGGTGGAACTCTCTAAATGATATCTAATAAATATATATATAATATCTCTAAAGAATCTATCTGGTTCAACACACCTACTGCGACCAATTGAAAGCCCCGCCCGGTTCGACTCGGTGCGGCCGGGGCGCTCCTCGCTTGGCCTGTCGGCCGCGCTACGGTGCTTACCGGTCCGCGCCATCGTCGAACCGGGCGCCCCTTTCAGTCCCACCCGCCACCGCAACAGCCGCGCCCTCCCCAGCCGATTGCGCTTCTCGGCCGTCGGCCTGCGATGCTCATCCCTCGCACGGTTTCTGTTCCGCAGCCCTCACGCTCGTTCGGGCTACTCGCGAGCGCGCGCCAGCCGGCTGACTAACAGCACGACCCTCGCCAGCCGGCGGGGCTGTGCAGTGGGGTGGAATGAAAGGGGCCGGGCTCTCGGCGACGGCGGACGCCCCAAGCACCGCAGGCCGGAGGCCGAGGAGCGCAGGGGTGTCTCCCGAGTCGAGAGCGCGGGGGCTTTCCACTGTCCGTGGTTTCAGTAGCCGTCGCACCATCTGCTACAGCCGCTCAACAGCTTACGTCTGCAGTCCCAGAACGCCGAATCCCACGGCTACGCCACCAGGCAATCACTGCTAGCAGAAGACCTATCCATGCAACGAGCCAGGAACCTGGTATGACAGAGGTCGCGCTCGCGTTCGACGAGGTCGAGCGCATTCCGGCGGTCGCCCAGGACGTCGAGACGGGCGAAATCTTGATGCTCGCGTACGTCACCGAGGAGGCCCTGGAACTGACCCGCGAGACGGGAATGGCTCACTACTACTCCCGCAGCCGGGAGGAAATCTGGGAGAAGGGCGCAACCAGCGGCCACACCCAGTCCGTCGAGGAGATTCGCGTCGACTGTGACGGCGACGCCATCCTCTATCTGGTCGAGCAAGAGGGTGGGGCGTGTCACACCGGATATCGATCGTGTTTCTACCGGACGGTCGAGGGCGAAACCGTCGGCGAGAAGGTGTTCGATCCCGATGAAGTCTACGAGTAACGCCGCAACCGACGACGGGTCGGATCCGGCCGCGCGACTCGAACGCGCCGACGTCGAGCGGCGCACGGCGGCACAGAAACTCGAGGCAGCCGGCGAAGACTCGCTGCGATCGCTCCGCGACGCGCGCCAGCGGCTCCACGCCCTCTTTCGTGAGTACGAGGAGCGAGCGACCGGCGACGGTGACTTCGAGGCGTTCATCCGGTTTCAGGAGGAGATCGCGACGTTCGTCGAGGAACTCCCGCCGGACCTGCCCGGCCGCGAGACGTTCGAGGAGATCGACGACGTCCTCCAGCGCCGTCGCCTGCGCGAGAAGGACTTCGACAAGTGCCGGCGACTACTGGCCGACCTGGACGACACCCTCGCCCCGCTCGACGACCACGAGGCGGCGGTCGAGGCGTACGGTGAGGCACGCTCGGCCGTCGAGCGCGAACGCCGGTCAGTCAGGGAGGAAATCGACGAGCTAGAGCGACTCGCCCGTCTTGGCGCAGCGGACCTCGACGCACCGGTCGAGCGCATCCAAGCGCCGGTCGAGGACTACGACGCGGCCGTCACCGACGCCTTCGCGGATTTCAAGGGGACTGCGTCGGCCCGAACGGTGCTGGAATTCGTCGCCGATACCGCCCCGTTCCCGCTCGTCCCCTTCCGCGAGCCACCCGCGGACCTCCTGGCATACGTCCGCTCGAACCCGGCGGGCGAGGAGACGGTCGAACGGTTGCTCACGCTTGCGGAGCACTCGCCGGACAAGCTGGATCACTACGTCGACGACGCGATGGAACTCAAGCGAAACGTCGCGACCCAGGAGACCTACCTCCGCCGACTCGACGCCGAGCCCCTTACGGTCGGCTGGCCGCCGCCGGACGCCGCGACACTTCGCTGGCAGGCCGACGAACGCATTCGCGTCGTCGATCGCTTGGCCGACCGCGAGGTCGTCAGCGCGCTCCGGACCGTCCGGGAGCTGACGCGGCGCGAGGACTACGAGCACCTCCGGGACACTGCTCGTGCCCGGGAACAGCTGACCGACGCCGAACGAGAACGCATCGCGACCGAGGACGTTGCACAACAACTGCAAGACGCGAGAGACCGTCGGCAACGACTGAATTCGGCACTGGAGGAGTATCCAGAGCGCTGACCGGTTACCGCGCGGTCGCGTTTTCGACCGCCCGTTCGACTGGATCGGTGAACGTCGCGGCCAGCGCCGCTGCCCGGTCTTGACTCCGCGCCTCGGCGTAGATCCGGATGACCGGCTCGGTGCCCGAGGGTCGCGCGAGCACCCAACCGTCGCCGTAGTTCAGCCGGAAGCCGTCGGTCGTGTCGAGGTCGGCGACGGCCTCGGTGGCCGTTCGCTCGATGGCGTCGAGCATCGCCGTCCGCTCCGCGTCGGTCCGGTACCGCGCACTCCGTCGCACGTTGTGGTAATCGTCGTACGGCGCCACGACCTCACTGGCCGTGGCGTCCGTGAGCAGTTCGAGAAACTTCGCGCCGGTGTAGGCGCCGTCGCGGGCGATCCGATAGTCAGGAAACATCACGCCACCGTTGCCCTCCCCGGCGACGGGGACGGTCTTTCCGTCGGCTTCGAGCGCCCGCACCCGGGAGATGATGTTCGTACTGCCGATCGGGGTGAGCCGCAATTCGGCGTCCGCCCGTTCGACCACGTCGACGAGTCGCTGGGAAGCGTTCGCGGCCGAAACGACGGTGTCGCCCGCCTCGACCGCTGCGTCGACCAGTGCCGCGAGCATGGCGTTGCCATCGACCAGCGAGCCGGTTTCGTCGACGACCATCGCCCGGTCCGCGTCGCCGTCGTGGGCGATGCCGACGTCGGCGTCGGTCGCCTGCACGTGGGCACAGAGGTCGTCGAGGTTTCCGGCGACGGGCTCGGGATTCCGCCCGGGAAAGTGCCCGTGGGGCTGTGCATTCACGGTGTGCACCCGGCAGCCCAGCGCACGGAAAAAGTCCGGACTCGTCCCACAGGCCGCGCCGTGGCCGGGATCGATCACCACGGTGAGGTCCGCGTCGGCGATCCGCTCGTGATCGACGGCTGCGGTGACTGACTCGACGTACTCTCGTGGGACGCCTTCGACGTCGCTGGCGACGCCGACGGTCTCCCACGTCACGTCGTTGCCATCGCCGGTCGCCAGTCGCTCCTCGATCCGGTCCAGCCGGTCGCGTGTAAGTTCCATCCCGTCGGCACCGATCAGTTTCATGCCGTTGTACTGGGGTGGATTGTGTGAGGCGGTGATCATGACGCCGGCGACCCCCTCGCGTTCACAGTAGAATTGGAGTCCGGGCGTCGGCAGTGGCCCCAGTCGGTCGACGTCGAGGCCGACGCTGGCCAGCCCACTCGCCGCGGCGTCGGCCAGCATGCGTCCCGTGCGGCGGGTGTCCCGGGCCAGTGCGATCCGCTCGCCACCGAGTTCCGCGCCGGCCGCGATCGCGAGTTCCGTGACGTACCCGGGGGTCACGTCCTCGTTCACGACCCCGCGAACACCACTCGACCCGAAGACTCCCATCTCGGCTATCCCTCGGACACCGACCGCCAAAGGCCTACCGACTGCTCGAACGATCCGTACCAGACGGCTGCCGTGCCCTCTCCAGTCGGCCCCGCCTGCACCCTCCGATCCACGGGCCACGGCTTTTTGCCGACCGCCGCTGACCTCTCTCTATGACCTGGGCCGAACTGTTCGCGCGTGCGCCGACCGACGACGGCGCTGGCGAGGCGGACGACTGCGTCGACGCCGTTCGTCGAGCACTGGAGCGCCGCCGTGAGGACCGCGAGCAATCGTGAGCGATCCAACGCGCATCGTCGCCGACGCGGACGTCCTCGCGGCGGATCTCTGCTGTGGCGGTCCCGCCCGCGAAGCACTCGATTCGGTCAGGGCCCACTCCTGGCTGACGCTGGTCGCGAGTGAGGCCCTGCTCGACGACGCACAGGCCGCCATCGAGAATCTCGCCGACGAGGCGCTGGCCAGTGACTGGCGCGACCGGATCGACCGGACGGTCGAGCGCGTCGACCATCCTGCCGGCGACCACCCGGGGCTGGCGTCGGCCTACCACGGCGAGGCGGCCCACCTGCTCACCTTCGAAGAAACGCTTGCGAGCGCGAAAACCGGCCTCTCGTTGCAGCCACACGCCCAGTTGAGCGTCCGATCACCGACGGCGTTCGTGGCCGTCTTCGATCCCGCACCGCTGTACGAGGCGAGCCACGACTCGACGTATCCGGGTCCGGACACCGATCCGCGATCCTGAGCGGGCGTACGGTGGACCGGAGAGCGGCGCTCTCCCGGATTATCGATCCTGGAACCACTCGGCAAACGCGGCCAGCGCGCGGCCGCGGTGGGAGACCGCGTTTTTCTCCGCTGTCGAGAGCTCGGCGAACGTCCGCCCGTCGTGTTCGAAGATGGGGTCGTAGCCGAAGCCGCCGTCGCCCCGCGGCGCGACGATAGTCCCGGGGACGACGCCCTCGAACAGTTTCACGGGGAGGTCCTCCTCGGCCCGGACCTGGTCGTCGGTGGTCGCACTGCCGCGGTCAGCGGCCGCGAGATCCTGCCCGCGGCGGTCGGCGTCAGCGGCCTCGCCGCGGTCGACGGGATCCGGCGTCGCGGCGAACCCCTCTCCGTCGCAATACGCGATCACCGTCCGGAACGTGGCCGCGTGGTCCGCTTCGGGTTCGACGAGGCGCCAGAGCCGGTCGACGCCGACGGTGTTCTCGACGAACGAGGAGTAGGGCCCCGGAAACCCATCGAGTGCGGCCACGGCCAGCCCCGAATCGTCGACGATTACCGGTTCGCCCGTCGCACGGTAGGCCTCGCGGGCACCTCTGGCCGCGATGGTGCCAAGATCCGGCGCCTGGATCTCGGTGTAGTCGAACTCGAACTGCTGGACCCCATCCAGATACTCCCGGGCCTCCCGGACCTTCCCCGGATTCGTCGTGACGAAGTTGAGCATACGCTCCGCTCGGCCGGTGGCCCGAAAATACCCATCGGTCACGAATGCGATGATATCGTGGAAAACGCTGTAGTTAGTCGACGATGACTTCGACCGGGTCGTCTTCCATCTCCGTCTCCGCTTCCTCGCTCCCGCCCGACCGCTCCTGGTAGACGAGCGCACCGACGATCGCCAGCGCGATCCAGGAGCGCCAGTTCGCCAGGTTCAGCGTGTAGCCGATGCCGAACGGCTTCTTGACGAGCATCCCCTCGTCTGGCTGCCAGTACGACGACAGCAATCGTCGCATGCTGGGTCGCTCGAAGTTGTACGGAATGCCGAAAATGTCCCCTGAGGATGGGCGGTCTGCCATGTACTGTTATTGGAGCGCCCCAGTTAAGTCGTTTATCCCCCCCACTGCACCACCACGAACGGCGAGATTTGCCATATTCGGTGCGCTACCGCTGGTTTTCCCCGCGTTCCGATCGGATCGCCGGTGCAACGAAACCCTTTACTCCGCGTCGATACCTGTTCTACGTGCGGGACCGTGGGTTAGCGGTATACTCTAGCCCTTGGGTGGCTAAGACCCCGGTTCAAATCCGGGCGGTCCCACTTCTCAGCCAATACGTGCCGCGATGCGCTACACTCTGCTCGAACGGCACACCTGTTGGCACAATGCCCTGATCCGGAACTCCGGATCCGTCGAACTGGTGATCCACCTCTGAAGTATTGAAAACCCAGGCCGCAGGGCCTGACCATCGCGGCCCGAGCACGTGGAATGGACGTTGATAGTGGTACAGACGCCAACGTCCGACCGAGCGGAAGTCGTGGAGGGTTGTAAAGTGGCCAGAATTCGGAACCGAGTAAATATATTTTCGAGGCGCTCGACATTCGAAATCGGCGTTGAGACACGCCAGTTTGCTGGTTCTGTCACACGAGATATGATTCGCGTGGCCGTGCGAACCGAGCCCAAACCACTATGGTCGGCGATAGCCCACGTATGGCCATCACATGGGTGGGCCCGTCGTTCCTCGTGGGAATCGGCTCACGCCGAGTGGGCTGGTCGTGGCAGGTGTGGGCTTTTTCCTGACCCGTCTCTCGGTGACGCTCGTGACGACGACCGATCCGCTCCGATTTCTGCTGGGTGGGGTCGTGCCGCTGGCGCTCGGGCTCTCGGTGGCGGCCTACGGCGTCGCCCTGACGGTGGGTGACTTCGAGCGGGGTACCGTCCGGACGACGGCGCTGTGGTGTGTCGCCGGCACGGTGGGAATGGGCGCGTTCCTCGCGATCACGCTGTACGGTGCCTCGCCGTCGGCGGCGATGACCACGTTCTCGATGGGATCGGAAACCTATCTCTCGAACCTCCTGATCGGGGGCTGTGTCGGTGGGACGATCACTGGCGTCTTCGCGGCGCGGTATCGACGCCAACGACTCGAGCAATCCGCCCACGCGAAGCGGATGGTCGTCTTGAATCACGTGTTTCGCGATGCCGTTCTCAACGCGCTGACTGCGATGCGTGGCCACCTGGAGTTGCTCGGCGACGACCAGACGGCGGAAACCCGGGAGCGTGCCGTCGGCGTGCTCGAAAACCAGACCCTTCGCCTGGAGGACAGCGTCGAGGAGATTCGCCACCTTGCACGCGGAAACACTGGACCGAACCAGGGGTTGGCCCCGATCCGCCTTGACGAGTGCATCGAGCGGACCGTCGCCGACGCAAGTGAGCAGTTTCCCGAGGCGGAAATCGACGTCGAGGGCCAGCTCCCCGCCGTCACCGTCCTTGCCGACGAACTCCTCGAACGAGTGTTCGGGCTCGTGATCGAAAACGGCGTGATCCACTCGGACGCAGAAACGCCCCGTGTCACGATTACGTGCACGCAGGAGGAGGGCGTTGCCCGGGTCGGCATCCGGGACAACGGCCCGGGGCTGCCGACTGCCCAGCAGCGGATGCTCGCTGAGGGGACCATCGAAGAGTTCGACGATCCGTCGACGGGATTCGGTCTCAACGTCGCGACGCTGCTGGCCGAGAGCTATCGCGGCCAGCTCGATGCGTCGGTCACTGATGGTGGGACCACGATCGACGTTCGTCTCCCACTCCACAGCACAGCAGGGGCCAACGGGCCGACCGCCCAGACAACTAATGGGGTGGCAAAGCGCCGGCTGGCACTTGCCGGGGCCGCTGCGATCGTCGCCGGTGTCGTCATGGGCGTCGCGATTGGTGCGATGGGTGGGTCCGTACCCGTCATCGGGGCGCTGTACGGGGTGCCGGATCCTGCGGTTGGCTGGCTGACCCACGAGTTCCACAGCATCGTGTTCGGGTTGCTGTATCTGGTCGTGCTGGGGATTGCGCCGTGGGGAATCGCGAATCGGCACGCTGGTCGAATCGGGCTCGGGGCTGCCTGGGGGATCGCCATCTGGCTCGTCGCCGCAGGGGTCATCATGCCATTCTGGCTCCAGCTCGTCGGGATTCCCGCCACGGTGCCGACGCTGACCGTCCAGTCCCTGGTTGGGCACGTCGTCTGGGGCGTATCACTCGGTGCCGTCTACTCCGGCGTGCAGGCGACGGATGCCTTCGCCACCTGGAGTCGGCCCAGGCTGTGGACCGAGTCGGGCTGACCCCCCTTGATTTCACGTCCACTCCCCTAGCAAAACCTCTTAGGTCGGAAGGAACCAGGTTCCAGTAACTGATGGCCCTCGCCGACCAGAATACGGATCTCATCGACGCCTTCGACGAGTTCTACCGAAACTACTATCGCGACGAAATCGGGGAACTCGCACAGGGCTACCCCACCGAGGAAAAGTCCCTCTACATCGACTGGCAGGACCTCTACCGTTTCGACCCGGATCTGGCCGACGACTTCCGCAGCCAGCCCGGACAACTGATCGAGTACGCCGAGGAGGCGCTCAGACTCTACGATTTGCCGGTCGACGTCAGCCTCGGCCAGGCCCACGTGCGGGTCCGCAACCTGCCTGAATCGACGCCGATACGCGAGATTCGGGCCGACCACCGCGGCACGCTGATCGCCGTCCAGGGCATCGTTCGGAAGGCGACCGACGTCCGCCCGAAGGTGACCAACGCCGCCTTCGAGTGCCAGCGCTGTGGCACGCTCACGCGCATCCCCCAGGCCGCCGGCGACTTCCAGGAACCACACGAGTGCCAGGGGTGTGAACGCCAGGGCCCCTTCCGCGTCAACTTCGACCAGTCGGAGTTCGTCGACGCCCAGAAGATCCGCGTGCAGGAATCGCCGGAGGGACTGCGCGGCGGCGAGACACCACAGAGCATCGACCTGAACATCGAGGACGACATCTGTGGGAAGGTGACCGCAGGTGATCACGTCGCCGCGGTCGGCATCCTCCAGCTCGATCAGAAGGGCAACGACCGCGAGAAATCCCCGATGTTCGACGTGTACATGGAGGGGATCAGCGTCGAAATCGAGGACGAACAGTTCGAGGAGATGGACATCAGCGACGAGGACAAGAAACGCATCGTCGAACTCTCCAACGAGCCGGACATCTACGAGAAGATCGTCGGCTCCATTGCGCCATCGATCTACGGTTACGACGATGAGAAACTCGCGATGGCGTTGCAACTGTTCTCCGGCGTGACGAAACACCTCCCCGACGGCTCTCGCATTCGGGGTGACCTCCACATGCTCCTGATCGGTGATCCGGGTACTGGGAAGTCACAGCTCCTCTCTTACATTCAGAACATCGCCCCGCGGTCGGTGTACACCTCCGGGAAGGGCTCCTCCTCGGCCGGTCTCACGGCCGCAGCAGTGCAGGACGACTTCGGCGAGGGCCAGCAGTGGTCTCTGGAAGCCGGTGCGCTCGTCCTCGCGGACAAGGGGATCGCGGCGATCGACGAACTGGACAAGATGCAGGCCGACGACCGGTCGGCGATGCACGAGGCCCTCGAACAGCAGTCGGTCTCCATCTCGAAAGCCGGTATCAACGCGACGCTGAAATCCCGGTGTTCGCTGCTGGGCGCCGCGAACCCGAAGTACGGCCGCTTCGACGAGTTCGAGCCGATCGGCGAGCAGATCGACCTCGAACCGGCGCTCGTCTCCCGCTTCGACCTGATCTTCACGGTCACCGACCAGCCCGATGCCGAGAAGGACGCGGAACTGGCGGACCACATCCTGACGACGAACTACGCGGGCGAGATCTCGACCCACCGCGAGCACAACGCGACGTCGGACTTCACCGAGGCCGACGTCGCGTCGGCCACCGAAACCGTCGATCCGACGATCGATCCGGAACTCCTTCGCAAGTACATCGCCCATTCGAAACGCTCGTGTTTCCCGACGATGACCGACGAGGCCAAGCAGGCGATTCGTGACTTCTACGTCGACATGCGGGCGAAAGGCGAGGACGCCGACTCAGCCGTCCCGGTCACAGCTCGAAAGCTCGAAGCGCTCGTTCGGCTCGCGGAAGCCTCCGCGCGCGTTCGCCTCTCGGACACGGTCGAGATCGAGGACGCGGACCGCGTCATCGCCACGATCCGGTCCAGTCTGGAAGACGTGGGTGTGGACCCCGAGACCGGTGAATTCGACGCCGACGTGGTCGAGACGGGGACCTCGAAGACCCAGCGTGACCGTATCCAGAACATCAAGGGCATCATCGCGGACATCGAGACCGAGTACGACGAGGGCGCTCCGATCGACGTCGTCGTCGAGCGTGCCGAGGAGGTCGGCATCGACGAGAGCAAAGCCTACCACGAGATTGACAAGCTGAAAACTCAGGGCGAACTGTACGAACCCAAGACCGACCACCTCCGGACCACGTAATGACTGTTTGCGACCGACACCGATCGTTCCGTCCTCGCAGTGATCGTACGGACCGCCTACTAACCCGGATCGACGGCGACCGGGTAAACCGATGACCACTGCGCAGGTACGTGACCAGACGGTCCTGGTGACCGGCGGGGCGGGCTTCATTGGCGGCCACCTCGTCGACGCGCTCGCGCCGGCGAACAGGGTCCGCGTCCTCGATCACGCGGTGGGCGCGAACGACGCCGTTCCCCCCTCCGTCGAGGTGTTCGAGGCGGACGTCCGCGACCAGGACACGATGGCGCAGGCCGCGGCCGACGTCGACCTGATCTTTCACGAGGCGGCCGTCGTCAGCGTCGAGCGCTCGGTCGCGGACCCGCGTGAGACGAACGACGTGAACCTCACCGGGACGATGCACGTCCTCGAGGCCGCTCGTCGCGAGGACGCCCGCGTCGTCTTCGCCTCCAGCGCGGCCGTGTACGGCCGGCCCGAACGGGTCCCGATCCAGGAAGCCGACGCGACGCGGCCGCTATCGCCGTACGGCCTCCAGAAACTCGCGGCCGACGAGTACTGTCGGCTGTATCACGACCTCTATGGCCTGGAAACGGTGCCACTACGCTATTTCAACGCGTACGGTCCGGGTTCCTCCGGGGGCGATTACGCGGGTGTGATCACCGCCTTCGCACAGCGACTTGCGGCCGGCGACCCGCTGGTCGTCGACGGCGACGGCTCCCAGACTCGGGACTTCGTCCACGTCGAGGACATCGTGCGGGCGAACCTGCTGGCGGCGACCACCGACGCCGTCGGGCAGGCGTACAACGTCGGAACTGGCCGGAGCGTGTCGATCCGGGACCTCGCGGAGACGATGGCCGAGGTCGCCGCGACCGAGGTCCCGATCGAACACGGCCCCGCCCGTCCGGGTGACGTCCCCGAAAGCGAGGCCGACATCTCCCGCGCTCGCGAGCAACTCGGCTACGAGCCACAGGTGACCCTGGCAGACGGCCTGCGCGACCTGGTGAACTGAACACTCTCCCCGGCGGCTTCAGTTCCGGCACTTTGGTCGAGGAACGTGGACGCCCCACTCCCCGCACATAAATCTACGCCATCCCAATGTTCAAGAGGGAAAGCGGTCTCCCTTTCGGCAATGCGAATGAGCGTCGTCGGCAGCGGCTACGTCGGAACGACGATCGCGGCCTGTTTCGCCGACCTCGGCCACCAGGTGACGGCCGTCGACGTCGACGAGTCGATCGTCCGATCGATCAACGACGGCAGCGCGCCGATTCACGAACCGGGCCTCGACGCCCTCGTCGCGACCCACGCTGGCGACGGACTCGTGGCGACGACGGAGTACGCCGCGATCCGGGACACCGCGGTCACCTTCCTGGCGCTGCCGACGCCCTCCGAGGTCGACGGCGCCATCGACACTTCGATCCTGGAGGGCGGTGCGCGCTCACTCGGCGCCGCACTCGCCGAGAAAGCCGGCGAGCACACCGTCGTCGTCAAGAGTACCGTGGTGCCGGGAACGACCGAGGAGGTCATCGCCCCCATCCTGACCGAGGCGGGCGCGGGCACTGTGGGCGAGGATTTCCAGATCGGGATGAACCCCGAATTTCTCCGGGAGGGCACCGCCGTCGCGGACTTCCAGCAACCGGACAAGATCGTCCTCGGCAGCGAGACGGCGGCTGCGGCGACCGCCCTTCGGTCGGTGTACGAGCCACTCGTCGAGGCGGTCGACACCAGCGTCGTCGAGACCGGCATTCGCGAGGCGGAGATGATCAAGTACGCGAACAATAGCTTCCTCGCGACGAAGATCAGCCTGATGAACGAACTGGGAAACATTTGCAAGGAGTACGACGTCGATGCCTACGCAGTCGCGGACGCCATCGGCCTCGACGACCGCATCGAGCGCTCCTTTCTGGACAGCGGGGTCGGCTGGGGTGGCTCCTGTTTCCCCAAAGACGTCGCCGCACTGATCGCCGCCGCGCGCTCGGTCGGCTACGAGCCGAGCCTGCTCGAGGCGGCCGTCGGGGTCAACGACAAACAGCCGCTGCGCATGCTCGATCTCCTCGAAGAACACGTCGATCCGGCCGGAAAACGCATCGCCGTCCTCGGCCTGGCGTTCAAACCCGGCACGGACGACGTGCGCAACTCGCGCGCGATTCCGATCATTCGGGGCCTGCTCGACCGGGACGCAACGGTCGTCGCGTACGATCCGGTCGCCACCGAGAACATGCGCGAGCACTTCCCGGACCTCGAGTACGCCGATTCCGCGAGCGCGGCCCTCGACGGAGCCGACGGGGCGCTCGTCGTCACGGACTGGGACGAGTTCGCGGCCCTCGACGACGCGTTCGCGACGATGGTCGATCCCGTCGTGATCGACGGCCGTCACATCGTCGATCCGCCCGCCGACGTCGTCTACGAAGGGTTGACCTGGTAACGAACCGACGGTCCAGCCCTCAAGTGCGCGCGGCCCGTAGGGGTGACCAATGACTGTCCGGACCACGAGTGCGGGGGCGACGGTATCCGAAGACCATGCGTACTCCGTCCGGCCGTACGAGCCCGCGGACGAATCGGCAGTCCGCGGACTCAGCGCACCGACAGCGACCGACCAGCCGGTCGCGACCTGGCTCGAGT
>Ga0207733_100423_pt1 | contig 26924 bp, 24 predicted proteins | sample A23P3SouthBayCA_FD_187735 | JGI IMG/M metagenome (GOLD analysis project Ga0207733, IMG submission 187735) | Aerobic enrichment media microbial communities from Eden Landing Ponds, California, USA - A23 P3 (SPAdes) | ecosystem: Environmental > Aquatic > Marine > Unclassified | place: Emeryville... | reverse complement strand
CCGCCGGCTCGCCTCCGCGAGCGCGTCGGCCGTCGGTCCGGACAGCGACGCCGCGACCGCGGGGAGCGCCCCCTCGACGGACTCCCCGTCGGCCACGCGGCGACCCAACAGCGCGAGCGCGTCGCTCAGCCCGCGGTCCCGCTCGTCGATCGACCGTCGTATCTCGCGGCGCGGATGGAGGTGAACACAGAGTCCGACCCCGAGGCCGCAGCCGACAGCGAGCACCGGACTCGCCCACCCGCCGGCAACGAGGGGTGCCACGAACCAGCCCGCGGCGGCCGCCGGTGCGGCCGCGAGCAGTGCCGTTCCTCGTCCCTCGGGGACGCCCGGGTGGGTCGCGTCGATCCGGGGGATAGGGGTCGCGACGGGCCGACGAAGCAGCAGCCGGCCCGCGGCGATCGCGACCGCCGCGGGCAACACCAGGTCGTACGTCACGACGAACGCCCGCGGCGGAACGTCCACGCCCGCCGCGATCGCGGCCGGAAGCGTACCGACCAACGCGAGCGGGAGCAGGACCCCGAACGCGTACAGTCCGGTGACCGGCGCGCGGAGGTCGCCGGCGAACGACGCCGTCCGTTCGCGCAGGTCGTCCTCGACGGCGGCGACCGCGCGTTCGAGTAACCGAGTCCGTTCGTCGCCCGCCTCGGCGTCGACCGCCGCGAGCAGGAGTGCGACCGAGCGATCGAGCGCCGGGAACCACTCACTCCACTCCGCGGCGAACGCCGAGAGTCCGCCGTCCGAGACGCCGGTAACGGCGGCGTTGTCGGCGTGTTCGTGCAGACTCCGGTGGAGCGGGCCGGTGCCGGCGGTTGCCGCGAATCGCGCCGCGCGCTCGGGTACCGGCGCCAACCGGAGCGACAGCGCCAGTGCGCTCGCGACGGTTGCCGCATCGCCGACCGCACGCGTTCTGGCGACCGCTGCGGCGAGCACCGGCACGCGCCGGACCGCCGAGAACGCGGTCCAGCCGACCGTCGCCGCGACGCCGGACGCGAACGGGGCCGCAAGCGACGGGGATATCGCACCGGATCGGACGATCCATGTCAGCGCGACAGCGAACGTACACGCTCCGAGGAGGGCGCTCGCGCTCGCGGCCGCCGTCGTTATCTCTTCGGCGTCGAGGGAGCGGTCGAGGAACGCGCACGCCCGGCGGAGTTCCTCGTCCGGATCGATCCAGTCCGCGTATCGGTCCGGCCACGCGCGAGCGGCCGTCTCAAGTCCGCGTCGAACGACCCTGCGTCGAACCTCCGTCGACCAGCCGCGAATCCGCTGACTGTTTCCTCCGAGCCATCCTCGACGTCTCACCCACTCTCGACCGATCATCTGTCGGGAACCACGTCGATCCCGCTCACGCCGGTCCTGTCGACGCCCGCGAGCGCCCCGATCCCCCGGCCGCGGCGACTGACCGCCTCGCGAACGTCCGCATAGGACTCGCCCGGACCGGCGAGGTCGGCGACGACGGTGCTCTCGCCGCGGTCGATCACACCCGTCGAGACCGCCGCGAATCCATCGTCGTCGTCGGTGGCTCCCCCATCGCTGCCGATTCCCCGACCACTGCCGTCGCGTTCGGGCTCATCCCCGCGGCTCGCGATCCGCACGATGTCACCGGGATCGGGCCCCCGAACCTCCTCGATCGACGACAGCGCGCGGTCGGGGCCGAGCGTGACGACCAGGTCGGTCGCGGCGAACGACGACGCCGGCACGCCGAGGTCGGAGACGACCCGCTCGCGGACCGCCTCGCCGCCGGTTCCGTGGATGGTCCCGAGGACGGCGTCGCTGGCGGCGCCGACGCGCATCGCCTCGTACAGCGCCCGCGCCTCGGAGCCGCGGACCTCGCCGACGACCAGTGCCCCCTCGCCGAGTCGAAGGGCGGTTCGGACGGCGTCTGTCGGCGTGAGCGCGTCGTCCCGATCTGTCCCGGCGTGCAGCGGCTGTACGTCTCGTCCGGCCCCGCGGATCGCCGCGACCGGGAGTTCGGGGGTGTCCTCGATCAGCACCGTCCGGGCGTCGACGGGGATCTCCATACACAACGCGCCGAGCAGCGAGGTCTTGCCCGCCCCGCGGGAGCCGGCGACGAGGACCGCGGCGCCGCGCTCGACGGCGACCGACAGGAGCCCGGCGGTCCGCTCGCGGACGGAACCGACGGAGACAAGCCGGGGAAGCGTCCACGGGTCGTCGTCGCGGCGCCGGAACGCGAACCCGCGGCCGTCGCTCGCTGGCGCTGTGACCCCCGCGACGCGAACGTCACCGAGCGCGGCATCCGTTGTCGGCGACGCACGCGAGAACGCCCGTCCGCTCGACGCGCGGACTCTGGACGCCAGCGCGTCCAGGTCGGCACGTGAGAACCGGACGTTGGTCGTCATCGTCTCGTCGTCGACGATCGCTCGGAGCTCCCTGTCGGCCGCCGGCCCCGACAGGAAGGCGTCGCTCACACGGTCGTCGTCGAACAGCTCGTCCAGCACGCCCATCCCTCGAGTGTGGCGCCGCAGCGCCGCCGCCATGGAGTCGATCGGGAACGGGTTCGATCCCTCTCCGAGGCCGTCGTTGGACCGCCGATCGGAGACGGCGCGACGGACGGCACGGCGATGGGAGCGTGGGCCGTGTGGCACCGATCCGTCGGCGATCGCGTCGACCGCCGCCGCAAGCGCCGCCAGCGCGTCCGCCGAGAACGTTCGCTCCGCGGGCGTGAGTTGATAGTGCGGAACGTCGTCCGGACGGTCGTACACGGTCGCGCTCCCGCCCGTCGAAAGCCCCCGAGTCTCCCGGAGCACGGCGTCGGACGGCGGCGCTGGCCGGGTCCGCCCCAACGCCGCCGTCGAGGCGACACTCGCGACAAGCGGCACGTCGGATCCATCGGCGTCGCCACACGCATCCGCCCACGCCGAGAATCCCGTCTCGGCCGCGAGCCGAGCGACCGGACCGTCGCGCCCGACCGCCTCGCGAGCGACCGCGACGGGGTCGGTGAGGACACGCCCGGCCACGGTCGGATCACGGCCCTCGACCGCGTCCGCGAACCGCCCGGCGGAACACAGCAGCGCGGCCGATTTCCCCTCGTAGAACCGATCGAGTCCGCCGGTCCGGACACGGATCAAGTCGGCGTCACGCCGGGTGAGTGCGTCGATCACCGTCACCCTGCACGGCCGATCCGTCGAGAGGTCGCCACCCGAACACGCCGACGCGTCGACGCGAAGCGTCGCCCGGTCGCTCAAACCGTCCCGGGCGGGAGCCGACCCGTACTCGGAACCCGAACCGCCGTCGAACTCGGTGGTGCAGCGACAACCGCCCCCGACACGGGTCCGTTCGTCGGCGCTCCGCCCGCCGCCGACGCGGTCGCGGATGTCGTCGATGAGTCGCATGGCCGGGGTGGTCCCGTCTCGCTACTTGAACCTGCACCCGCGCTCGACCGGTCGAGCAGTCGAAGCCGTATTCGTCGCTCGTCCGCACCGGGGCCGGCACGCACGGGAACCAGCGAGAGGGACACACGTCGTTCCCGATCGAGCGCGATCCCGCCGTTCGGGAGGTCGAACGGGGCCGAAAGTGTCGTCCGTGACGGAGCGGCGTCGCCGACTGCATGGATCAGGACTGCAGTTCCACGCTCGGCACCCGGGCACAGCGAGAGCGTTCGCACCGGCGCGGTTCCGATCGATCCTCCGGGGACGGCCACCGACACGACGCGCCGCGCGGTCCGGGCAGGGGCGAGGGACGACCGACGTTCCGGCTCGCCAGCGAGCGCCGACAGTGCCGCGCGATCGAGCCGGTCCGAGACGCGCTCGATCGCGGCCGTCGTCCGATCGACCCGGGCGGTCTCGACGGCCGGAAGCGATGCCGAAAGCAGCGCCGCGGCCACCGCGACGGCGACGACCACGCGGATCACAGCGCGTCGCGCAGCCGCTCGACGAGCGGCAAGTCGTCGTCGGTCGGATCGTCCGTCCGGTCGGTCGGTTCGGTTGCCGGAGCGATCTCGCACCCCTCGGAGCTGGATCGCGGAGAGTCCGATCCGGTCGGCACCTCACGATCCGCGGTCGACGGCTCCAGATCCGGTGGATCGACTCGTGTCGGCCCGCCTCGATCCGGGTCCGCTCGTGTCGGCCCACCCCGGCCTCCGGTCTCACGTGTCGCGGCGAGCGCCCGGTCGGCGCGTCGCTCGACGCGCTCGTTCACGGCCCGTATCGACCCGACGTAGCCGCGCAACGCCTGCGTGGCCGATTCGAGTTCGGCGACGCGCGACTCGAGGTCGTCGAGTCGAGTCGACGCGCGTCGCAGTTCGGCGGTGGCCTCGGCGGCGTCCGCGAGATCCGTCAGATCGGCGGCGGTGTCGCCCGTACACGCTCGTTCGACGGCGGCGATCCGGGACCGGAGGTCGTCGATCGTGGCCGTCGTGCCGGCGGAACCGTCGTCGGTGTCCGTCCGCCCCCCGTTCTCGAACGGGAGTCGGTCGGAGCTGTCGCGTGACATGAGGGGGCTGGCCGCGCCATCCTATTTGAACTTCGAGGTCGGTACCCCCGACAGTCGGGGATCGGAGTTCGGGGCGGCATTCCATCGTCGGCGAGTTCGGCACGACGAGACGGCTGTCGCCGCGACCGTGGGAAGATTCAAGCGATCGGCTGTACGAAGTAGGTGCGTATGAAGACGGTCCTCATCGGCGTCGGCCAGGCCGGCGGCAAGGTCACCTCCTCGTTGGTCGAGTTCGACCGCGACATGGGGTTCAATTCGGTTCGGGGGTCGCTTGCGGTCAACAGCGCCGAGGCCGACCTCCAGTCGCTGCCGATCGACACGGTTCTCGTGGGACAGGACCGCGTGAAGGGGCACGGGGTGGGCGGCGACAACGAGCTCGGCGCCGAAGTGATGCAGGCGGACGCCGGCGAGGTCATGTCCGCGCTCGACGGCCGCATCACCGCCGAGGCGGAGGCGATCGTCGTGGTCGCCGGTCTGGGCGGCGGGACGGGCTCCGGGGGCGCGCCGGTGCTCGCGAAGGAACTCAAGCGCGTGTACGACGTGCCGGTGTACGCGCTCGGTATCCTCCCCGGCCGGGGGGAGGGTGCGATGTACCAAGTGAACGCGGGGCGGTCGCTGAAGACGTTGGCCCGCGAGGCCGACGCGACCATCCTGATCGACAACGACGCGTGGCGCTCCTCGGGCGAGAGTCTGGAGGAGGGATTCGACAGCATCAACCAGTCGATCGCCAGACGAGTCGGGCTGCTGTTCGCCTCCGGCGAGAACGTCGAGGGGGTCGGCGAGTCCGTCGTCGACACCAGCGAGGTGATCAACACGCTCCGCTCGGGCGGGATCGCCGCGCTCGGCTACGCCAGCGCGGAGGCGGACGACGATCCCGACACCAACGTCAACGTCGTCACCAGTGTCACTCGAAACGCGATGCTCACGGGGACCAGCCTCCCGAACGCGACGGACGCGGACGCCGCGCTGCTCGTCGTCGCCGGCAAGCCGGATCGCATCTCGCGCAAGGGTGTCGAACGCGCCCGGAAGTGGCTCGAGGAGGAAACCGGCTCGATGCAGGTCCGCGGGGGCGACTTCCCGCTCGACTCCGAGCGGCTCGCCTCGCTGGTGCTGCTGGGCGGCGTCGAGCGCTCCGCGCGACTGGAGGAGTTCATGCAGCAGGCGAAAGAGGCGCGAGAGGAGGCGGAACGCCAACGGGAGGAGCAGGACGAGGCGGACAAACTGTTTCAGAACGACGACCTCGACAGCCTGATGTGAGTCGCGGAGTCCCGACGCGGGCGCCATCGCGATGTCCGACCGACGCGACGACCGCGTTTTCTAAGTAGTCCCAACCCCGACTATCGGTCAATGTCACGCGGACCCGACTGGCTCTCGTTCCGTCGGTACGCGGCGTTCACGACCGGGATGGCGCTCACGCTCATCTCGCTCGGGATCTACACCGCCGCGAGCGGCTCCGGACTGGCCTGTGCGCAACAGTGGCCGCTGTGTGACGGGGGGGTGCTCCCGCAGTCCATCCCCTCGTTCATCGAGTGGTTCCACCGGTTATGGGCGATGGTGACCGGGTTCTTCATCCTCGGCGCCGCCGTCTGGGCGTGGCGCGCTCGGGACGTGGTGTCGACCCGAAGCCGGTACGCCGCGACCCTCGCGACGGTGCTCACCCCGATGCAGGCCGTCTTCGGCGCGATCACCGTGACCCTCAACGGCGCGCTGCCGGGCGGCTACTCGGCGCCGGTCCACGCGGCGCACTTCCTCACCGGCTTCTCGATCTTCGCGCTGCTGTCGTACACGACGTTGCTCGCGTACGACGGACGCTTCACGCGCGACGCGCTCTCACGGAGCCGTCTCGCCGTCGGGGTCGGGCTGGTCGGACTGCTCGTCGCGTGGGTGTTCGCGCGGATCGATCCCGTTTCGTCGTACGGACCGCCCGAGCAGGCCGGCTTCTTCGCCGTGTCGCTGTCGGCGTTCGCGGGACTGCTGGCGGCGACACGCTGGCTCGGCGAACTGGACGAGTTGATCCCGCGGGCCGCAACCGGCGCCGCGGGCGCGCTGCTGTTCGTCGGCATGGTGCTGGGTCGCGACCTCGTCGTGTACTCGGCCGGCGTTCGGTTCGTGAACTGGCTCGTGATCGCGGCCGCGGTCACGCTGACTGCGGGTGCTGCGTGGATACTTCGCGGTGTCGAGCCGGAGGTCTCCGAGCCCGTCTACGGGTCGACCGACGACTGACCGGACCGCGGCAATCCTTGCGACCCCGGACAACCACCGAAGGGAACTAATACCGGGCCCGGAATATCATTGCTTGTCATGGACAGACGCAGCTACATCAAGTCCGCCGGCGCGGCCGGCGTGGCGCTCACGGCCGCCGGGTGCCTCGGTGGCGGCGGCGACGGCCAGGAGACCATCCAGATCGGATCGGACATCCCGTACCGCCCGTTCGAGTACGAGACGACGGACGGCGAGCTCGTCGGCTTCGACGTCGACATCGCCGAGGCGGTGTTCGCCGAGGAGCTCGGCTACGACTACGAGTTCGTCACCAACTCCTTCGACACGATCATTCCCTCGTTGAACAACGAGAACTTCCGCGTGATCATGTCGGCGATGACGATCAACGACGAGCGCGCAGAACAGGTCGACTTCTCCGACCCGTACTTCACCGCGTATCAGACGATCGTCGTCCGGGCGGACTCCGACATCTCCTCGACGGAGGACATGCGCGGCGTCCGCGTCGGCGTCCAGAAGGGGACGACCGGCGCCGCCGCCGCCCAGACCCTCAAGGAGGACCTGGACGGCGAGTTGACCATCAACGAGTACGACCAGATCCCCGACGCGTTCAGCGCCCTGCTCAACAACCAGGTCGCGGCGGTCGTCAACGACAACACCGTCAGCGCCGAGTTCGTCAACGGCGAGGGCGAGGGCGAGGTGCGCTTCGTCGAGGGCGAGGGCGCAGCCGCCGAGGAGGGGGAGAACGCGCCGCCGTACCTCACGCTCACCGTCGAGAACTACGGGATCGCCTTCCGGCAGGACGACGACGAGTTCCGCCAGGAGGTCAACGACGCGCTCGCGACCATCCGTGAGAACGGTACCTACGACGAGATCTACAGCGAGTACTTCGCCGGGTAACCGATGGCGACCGACACCGGGGGCACGACCGATCACGACCGGGGCGTCCTCGAGCAGTTGAACGACCGGACGTTCCGGCGCCTGGGCGTCGCGGGCACCTCGCTGTTCGCGCTCGCGGTCGCGCTGTTCATCGGCTACATCCTGCTGGTTCGCGTCGACTACGACCTGCTGGTGAACATCATCTACCCGCAGTTCACCTTCGCGTTCCTCAGGGTGATCGGGATCGTCCTGATCAGCAGTGTGCTCTCGGTGATCGCGGGCGTCATCGTCGGCCTCGCGCGCGTCTCGCGAACGCGTGTGACCAGCTCGATCGCGAAGAGCTACATCGAGTTCTTCCGCGGGACGCCCCTGCTGTTCCAGCTGTTCGTCATCTACATCGGCGTGCCACAGCTGTGGAGCGGGAGCTTCCCGCTTCAGCAGTTCAACTACTACGCCGCGGTCATCGGGCTGACGCTCAATCACGCCGCGTACGTCGGCGAGGCGCTCCGCGGCGGGATCGAGTCGATCCCGGACGGCCAGATGGAGGCCTCGCGCTCGCTGGGGATGAGTTACATCCAGTCGATGCGGGAGGTGATCCTCCCGCAGGCCTGGCGGAACTCCCTCGCGGCGATCGGGAACGACCAGGTGATCCTCGTGAAGGACACCTCGCTGCTGACGGTGCTCGCGATCCCGGAGCTGCTGTCGGCGTTCAGGCAGATCAACTCCGCGACGTTCGACGCGTGGACGCCGATCGTTCTCGTCGCGATCGCGTACCTCATGATCACGATCCCGCTCGGGAAGGTGATCCGGACGCTCGAGGAGCGCGCCGACCCCGCGACCCACGGAGGTGACGACTGATGGCGCTCCTCGAGTTCGAGGGGGTGAACAAGTACTTCGGCGAGACACACGTGCTGAAGGACATCGACCTCGAGATCGAGGAGCAGGAGGTGGCCGTCGTCATCGGTCCCTCCGGTTCCGGGAAGTCGACGCTTCTGCGATGTACGAACCGACTGGAGGAGATCCAGTCCGGCGAGATCCGTCTCGACGACGTGCCCCTCACCGACCCGGACGCCGACATCAATAAGCTCCGTCAGCGCATCGGAATGGTGTTCCAGTCGTTCAACCTCTTCCCGCACAAGACGGCGCTGGAGAACGTCGCGCTCGCGCCCAAGCGGGTGAAGGGCGTCCGGGAGGAGAAGGCCCACGAGGACGCGCGCGACCTACTGGAGCGCGTCGGACTCGGCAACCAGACCGGGTCGTACCCGAGCGAGCTCTCCGGCGGCCAGCAGCAACGGGTCGCGATCGCCCGCGCGCTCGCGATGGACCCGGACGTGATGCTGTTCGACGAGGTCACCAGCGCTCTCGACCCCGAACTGGTCGGGGAGGTGCTCGAGGTCATGCGCGACCTCGCCGACGAGGGGATGACCATGATGGTCGTCACCCACGAGATGGGCTTCGCTCGCGAGGTCGCCGACACGATCACCCTCATGTCGGAGGGTCGGATCGTCGAGCGGACGCCGCCCACGGAGTTCTTCGACCAGCCGACGACCGATCGCGGTCGGCGGTTCCTCTCGAAGCTACTGTAACGGCGTCTGCGACGGGCGTTCACCGCTCCCGCCTCAGAACGTCAGCACCTCGACGCCCTCGGTCTCGTAGTCGGTCATCGCCGCCAGCCTGTCCGGCACCTCGTCGAGGCCGACCTCGCGTCCAACGAGCACGCTCGGGTCGAGATCCCCGGCCTCCAACAGCCCGAGCAGTTCGTCGTACCGCGTCGGCGGCATCCCGCGCGACCCGAGGAAGTCGACCTCCCACCGCGTCATCGCGTCCGTCGGCAGCGACACCGCCCCCTTCTCGGCGTCGGTCGTCAGCCCGACCTGCACGTGCGTGCCGCGCTCGCGGAGGCAGGCGACCGAGTTGCGGCACGTCTCCGCCCGCCCGAGCGCGTCCATCGAGACGTGTGCGCCGCGTCCGGTGATCGACTCGATCGCGTCCGGGACGTCGATCTCGTCGCCGCGGACGGTCTCGTCGGCGCCGGCCGCCGCCGCTCGCGAGAGCGCGTCGTCGTCCACGTCGACGGCGATCACGCGGGCGCCGAGGGCGTCCGCGACCTGCACCGCCGAGAGCCCGACGCCGCCGCAGCCGTGGACGGCGACCCACTCGCCGGCGCCGACGACCGCGCGGTGTTCCAGCGCGTGGAAGGCCGTCATGAACCGACAGCCGAGCGCGGCGACGTCCCGTGGAGCGACGCCCTCGGGCAGGCGCATCGCGTTGTACTCGGCGTGCGGGAGGTGGACCCGCTCCGCGAACGCGCCGGGCGCCGCGCGCTCGAATCCCAGCGCCCGGCCGTCGAGACAGGTGTTCCCGTGGCCGTTCACACACTCGGGACAGGTGCCGCAGCCGAGGTTGAACGGGACGGCGACGCGATCCCCCTCCACGACGGAGGAGACGCGCTCCCCGGCGGCGACGACGGTTCCCGCGGGTTCGTGGCCGAGCACGTAGTCGAGGGGAACCTGATCGTCGGCCCACTCGCCGTGGCCCATCCAGGCGTGCCAGTCCGAGCGACAGATGCCGCACGCCTCGACGTCGACGACGACGCCGTGGGGTTCCAGCTCCGGTTCGGGGACGTCGGTCACGTCCAGTGGCTCCCCGTACTCGCGGAGGACGGCCGCTTGCATGGCTCGCCGTTCGTGGACGGGGGTGAAAAGTCGGGCTGTCCCGGCGAGCGACGGACGGGTGCGGGCGGTTCGGCCCGCGACTTACATGAAGTCCGACAGCCCGGACTGGCCGTCGTCCTCCCCGGCGGCGGTCGGGTCGGCGTCACGGCCGTCGTCGGGGTCGACCTCGTTCGGGTCGCCGTCGGTCCCCGTGTCCTCGCCGCCGGCGTCCGCGAGGCTCGTCTGCCCGTCGTCGGATCCCTCGTCCGTCTCGACGTCGGCCTCCGCCGGATCCGCGCTCGGCGCGACGCCCGCGAACGCCCCGCCGGAGTGCTCCTCCATGCGCTCTGCGCGGCGTTCCTCCGCGTCCTCGACGATCGACTGGACCTTGTTCGTCGTCTCGCCCGACCCCGTGACGAAGGAGACGTGTTCCTCCTCGAACTCGTAGGCTGCGGCCATCTCGACGGTCAGATCCCGGGGTTTGCAGTGATGGGTCATCGCCTGGAGGTACGGCAACACGGCGCGGCGGGCGGTGTCCATCGAGAAGCCGCCCCGCTCGGCGATGGCGCGGACGACCTCGTCGCTGGTGTTCGAGGTGGAGTGGTAGAACTGCGGGCGGCCCCACCGCGTCCACCCGCCCTTGGTGCCGTCGCGGGCGGCGGCGACGCCCGCCGAGAGGTTGTCGCCGGCGTAACGCCAGTAGGAGTAGTTCTGGCTGGCCCACACGCGGCCGAGCCACACGTCGGCGTCGGCGAGGTAGTCGTACGCGCGCGTCGCCTCTCCCGCGTCGTACACCTTCAGCATGTTGTCCTCGATCCACTTCGTCAGGTCGTCGGGCGTCTCGTCCACGTCGTAGCTGGCCCGCAGCGCCTCCCGTGCGGACTCCCCTTCCTTGAGCACCAGATCGAGGAACGGGAAGACGTCCATCGACCGATCCCGGTCGCCGGTGATCACGTCCTCCAGCGTGAGACGCTCCCTGCCGTCGGCGACGGCCTGCAGGTCGTTGACGGCGCCGCGGAGGTCACCGCTGTTGCGCTCGGCGATCCTGTCGAGGGCATCCGAGTCGAACTCGATCCCCTCCTTGCGACAGATGTCACGGAGGACCGGCACGATCGAGCGCGCGCCCACGTCGCGGAACTCGATGTCCCGCGTCGCGTTGCGGAGCCCGCGGCTCATCTCGTAGTACTCGTTGGCGATGAGGATCACCGGTTGACCGGCCCCCTTGACGAGCTCCGTCACCGCGCTCTTGCCGCCGCGGTCGTAGTTGCCGTGGATGTTGTCGGCCTCGTCGAGGATCACGAGCTGGCGGCCGCCGGTGTCGTCGCCGCCGGCGGACCCGCCGAGGGTTGCGTTGTTCGCCGCGCGGCCGGCGTACCGCTCGATCACGTCGGCGGTGCGCTGGTCGGATGCGTTCAGCTCGACGGTCTCCCAGCCCATGTCGGCCGCCAACGCGTGCGCCGCGGAGGTCTTCCCGACCCCCGGCGATCCGTGGATCACGAGCGCCTCGCGGTGGTCGTCCCACGTGTCCGCCCACTCGCGAACCCCCTTCACCGCCTTGTCGTTGCCCCGGAGCTCCGAGAGCGAGGACGGGCGGTACCGCTCCGTCCAGTCGGTCATTGTCGGTGGGAGGAGCGAGCCGCGTATAGTGATTGTGGACGGCAGCGGGCTGATCGCCGAGGACGGTCTCTCGACGTTATCAGTCGCGAGACCGACGACGACGCGGTTAAGTTCGGACCCCCGGCAGTTCCAGTAACTCGGGCGCGTCGCTGGGGACCCGACGGTCGGAGATCCATGACAGCGACACCACAGCAGGGAACGCCCTCCCACGACAGAGCAGTCACGCCCGTGGTCGCGGTCGTGACGATGGTCGCGATCACGGTCGTGCTCGCGGCCGTGATCGGCGCCGCGATGCTCGGCCTCCCGAGCGGGCTCGGCACCGGTCCACCGGCGCTGTCGGTCGACTTCACATACCGATCGGTCGGCGGCGACTACGAGGTGGCCGCCAGCATCCACGGCGGGGAGACCGTCACCAAGCAGAACACGGGCAACCTGACCCTCGTCGCCGACACCGGTCACGAGCACGCCGTGTCGAGGGCGCGTTACCCGCTCACCAGCGGCGACAGCATCATGCTCTCGGCGGAGACGGATGGCCCGGTTCCGCCGGGAACCGACGTTCGACTGGTTTGGACCGACCCGGACGAGCGGGCCTCCGTCGTGCTCGCTCGCGGCCGGACGCCGTTCTGAGGGCGCGACTGCGTTTCGATGGCGCGACGGGGCGAGGGACCACAGGGAGTGGTTCGCCCCCGTCGGCGACACCCGCGGCCCGCAGGGTTTTCGACCGCCGGCACGCAACCCCGACCATGAGCGAGGACCTCGGGACGCCCGTGCTCGACGATCACCTTCACCTCGACCCCGAGCACGGCCGTGGCATGGCCGCCGTCGACGACTTCGCTCGACTCGGCGGCACGCACCTGCTCGTCGTCAACAAGCCCTCGTGGCACCTCGGGCCGATCCCTGCGGACGCCGAGGACTTCCGCCCCGTCTTCGAGACGACGGTGGAGGCGGTCCGCGAGGCGGGCGAGCGACTTCGCGGCCGCGCGTGGCCGGTTCTCGGGGTCCACCCCGGGTTGGTCTCACGGCTCGTCGACGACGAGGGGTACGCGCCGGAGGCGGCACGGGATCTGATGCGCGACGGGCTCGCCGTCGCCGCGGAGTTCGTCGCCGAGGGTCGCGCGCTGGGACTGAAGTCCGGACGGCCGCACTACGACGTGTCCGAGGCGGTGTGGGAGGCGTCGAACGCCGTGATGCGTCGGGCGTTCGAGCACGGCGCCGAACTGGACTGTGCGGTGCAGTTGCACACGGAGGCCAGCGAGGACCTCTCCGGGGTCGCCGAGTGGGCCGTCGACGCCGGGATGGACCCCTCGCGCGTCGTGAAACACTACGCGTCAGGGCGGCTGGCGGGCCCGACGCCGAGCGTGATGAGCGAGCGGGACTGGCTGCGGACCGCCGCCGAGCGCGGGGAGCCGTTCCTCATGGAGACCGACTTCGTCGACGACCCCGAGAAGCCGGGGATGGTGCTGGGCCCGAAGACGGTGCCGCGACGCGTCCGCTGGCTGTTGGAGGAGGGTCACGAGGCGGCGGTGCGGACCGCACACGTGGAGACGCCGCGGGCGGTGTACGGCATCGACACCGAGGCGACCCTGAGCGACGGGACGTCGGAACACGCCTGAGAGCCGTCTCCCCGCCGCCGAGCGCACCTGTTGGAGAGTTCGTGGACCGAACGCGCTTCCGATCCGGTCCGGAGCGGATCCAGCAATCCTGACTGGTATCGATGCCTGAGAGTGACACGGGAGATCGGCGAGAAATCCCCGACTCAGCCGCGATCGCCGGGCGTTCGGGGAGAAGAAAGGCCTATCAACACAGGCCGAAACCGTGTGGGTATGAGCGAATCCGAGGACACGTTCTACACCGCCGACCGGTGGCAGAACTGGCTCGACCGCGTGGCGGAGGAGGACCTCGATCCCGAGAACGAGGACTCCGCACGACTGCTGCTCAATCTTCAGGACGACACCGCGATCGCGATCGCGAAGATCCTCGCCGCCTTCGGCGACGACCAACTGAGCGAGGACGAGGCGACCGACGAGATCGCCGACATCCGCGACATCGTGCTCGCCGACGTCGACCTCGCCGACGAGGAGAAGGCGATGTTGATCGACGGCGTCCAGACGAGCCTGGTGTGCGTGTTCTACTCCGCCGAGGAGTACGTCGTCGGCGGGCCCGCCGACGAGGGGACCGTCGCGGAGTACGTCGAGGCCGCGGCGGCGGCGGAGGCCGAGGAGGACGTCGACGCGGCGCTCGGCTACCTCGTGCAGGCCGGCACCCGCATCATCGACGGCGACGAACTGCCGATGGACCTCGTCGAGGACCTCGAGTACGGCTTCGTCTCCGAGTGGGTCAACGGGCTCGACTCGCTGCAGTCTGCGATGTCCGACCCCGAGGTCGTCGAGGAGGACGAGTGAGACGGGGAGGGCCGTCGACGTGGCGGCGTCGGAACTGATACCTGGCCCCGCAGGCTTATCAAGTCGCTTTGGCTACACCGGGTCATGACCGGCCGGGGGGACGGGGATCGAGAACGAGACCGCGCGGTCACGGTTCAGATCGGCGCGGTGATCCTCTTCGGGTTCCTGATCGTCGCCCTCTCGACGTATCAGGCCACCGTCGTCCCCGACCAGAATCGTGAGGTCGAGTTCCTCCACAGTCAGGAGGTCCAGACGGACATGATCGAGCTGTCCTCCAGTATCACCGCGACCGGGCGAACCGGTAGCGCTGCGCCGGCGACAGTGAAGCTCGGGGCCCGGTATCCCAGTCGAGCGTTCTTCGTGAACCCGCCGCCTGCGTCCGGGAGTCTTCGGACGGTCGACGGCGGGAACGTGACGCTCGAGAACCTCACGATCCGGAGCTCCGCCGACGTCGACGAGGCCGCCAACTACTGGGACAGCGACGAGAACCGAAACAGATCGACGAAGTTCGTCGTGTACGAGCCGGGGTACAACCTCTATCGCGAGGCTCCGGCGACGCGGTACGAGTCTGGGGTCACGTTCGATCGGTTCTCCAACGGAGCGGACCTCACGTTGACCGACCAGCGCGTCGTCGAGGGGGATCGGATCACGCTCGTCACCGTGTCCGGTAACCTCAGTCGAAACGGCGTCTCGACGGCGTCGATCGACCCCGAAGCGGTGAGCACGGTGTCCCGACGCGAGCGCGTCGACGGCGAACTCGACGTGACCGTTCCGACGACGCTGAACGCGACGCGATGGGAGGAACTGTTGGCCGACGAGATCGACGACGGCTGGGTGAACGGAACGGAGAACGCCCCGGGTGGCGGGGTGACCATCGAGTTGAACGACTCGCGCACGTACTCGCTCGGCATCGCGGCGGTCCACGTCGGTGCCGGCGACGGGCCGGACCGGTCGCCGGCGTACATCGACGTGGAACAGCGTCCCTCGGAGATGACCGCGGGGACGACCCGCGAGGTCGTCGTCGAGGTGCGCGACCAGTTCGGGAATCCCGTCGCCGGGACGCCCGTGAACGGCTCCGCCTCCGTGGGATCGTTCCCCGGCAGCACGGAGGCGACTGTTCGCACCGACGACCGCGGACGCGCCGTGTTCGAGTACACCGCCGGGAACGACGACGACGCGACGCTGAACTTCTCGTTCGTCGGCGATCCCGCGGGAGCAGGATTCGACGCCGCGGACCCCGAGAGTGCGGACGTACCGATCAACGTGAGTGCGGCACCGGCCGGGAACGGCTCGGTCGAGCCGGACACGCTGGCGGTCGTCGGCACGCCGTTCTCCTTCGACACCAACGGCGACCCCGTCGATGGGGGCGTGTCGCTGACCCTGCGGAACACCGGTTCGACGTCGGTTCGGATCACGGAGGTTCGCGTCCGACCGTCGGATCCCGGGATCAACGGCCTGTCCGACAAAGTGACCGGCGAGGGCAGCAGACAGAGCGAGCTGTTCGTCGGGTCGGCGAGCGCCAGCGGTTACGCGGACGTACAGACGAGCGACAGCCAGTACGCGTACGTCGACGAGGACGGTACCGCGTTCGGGCTGTCCGAGGACAGCGCGACACGGGCGTACGACACCGGTGCCGGAGACTTCTCGCTCGAACCGGTCGCGGTCGGGCCGGCGGTGAACGCGACCGTCGCCGTCGACGCCGGTGGGAACGCGACCGTCGAGTTCGCGGAGTTCTACGCCCTGTCTACCGGGAGTGCGACCGCCGTCGACATGTCCGACCGCGAACTCCGTGTGACGGTGTCGTACGTCGAAAGCGGGACCAGGCGGACGCAGGAGTTCACCGTTCGGACGGGAGCCGACGGTGGTGGCGGCGGCGGAAGCGGCGGTGGCGGCGGGAGCGACATGGCGTCGACGATCAGATACAACGACGACGCGGCGAACGGTGCCGCGGGGTCCAACTCGGGCGTCGATCTCTCGATCACGAACGACGGTAGCGCCACCGTGGAGCTCACCGAGATCGTCGTCGAGTCCCCCGCGGCGGATCGGATCAGCGAGTCCAACGCCGGGACCGGACCCGGTAACAGAGAGGTCTTCATCGACACCGCCGTTCAATCGGGGTACTACGAGGGCGCCGGGACCGACTACGTCCTCGGCGATCGGGTCACACTCACGCAGTCCGCGACGATCGGCGCGGGCGACGACGCGACGGTGAGTCTGACGTACTTCGAGGCTGACGGCTCCGGGAACTCCGGCGGCCGGACGAACATGAACAACGACGAGGTCACCGTCACGTTCTACTTCTCCGACGGGAGCCAACGGACGTTCACGTTCACCGTCGGCTGAGCCGACCGTACTTCGACGATCGACGTATTCGACCATCGACAGACCTACAACCCAGTTCTCCGTAGCGCCGACCATGACAGCTGTCGGCATCGACGCGATCGAGATCTGGACGGGGAAGCTCCAGCTGGACCTCCCCGGAACGTTCGCGCCGGCGAAGGGTGAGGACCCCGGGAAGTACACGAAGGGGCTCGGACTGGAGACGTCCTCGTTCCCGGACGCCTACGAGGACATCGTCACGATGGGTGCGAACGCGGCCAAGCGCCTGATCGACCGGAAGGGACTCGACCCCCAGGACATCGGCCGCATCGACGTGGCGACGGAGTCGGCGTTCGACAACTCCAAGCCCGTCTCGACGTACATCGCGGGCTGTCTGGAGCAGGTGTACGACGGCGACTTCCACCACGCGAACAAGGGCGAGCGCAAGTTCGCGTGTCTCGCGGGCACGCAGGCGATCGACGACGCGTACAACTGGATCAGAGCGGGACGAAACCGCGGGCGCGCGGCCCTCGTCATCGCCACCGACACGGCGCTGTACGCCCGGGGCGACCCCGGCGAGGCGACCCAGGGCGCCGGCGCGGTCGCGATGCTCATCACGGAGGAGCCGTCGGTCGTCGAACTGTCGACCGAACAGGGGTACGGCAGCGCCGACGAGACGGACTTCCTGAAGCCGAACCAGCAGTTCCCCAGCGTCGACGGCAAGCGCTCGATGCAGGTGTACCTCGCGCGGATGCGCGAGGCGCTCACCGACTTCGAGTCGGTCGCGTGGGACACCCACCCGGACGACTTCGCGTACATCCCGTTCCACACGCCGTTCCCCGGGATGGTTCGCAAGGCGGGGCTGCTCGGCTACCGCCACATGATCCGCGACACGGAGATCGAGGACGCCCTCGAGGGTCGGATCGGCCGACAGCCCAGAGAGGAGGAGTACGACGACCGCGAGGCGTACGAGGAGGCCATCCGCGGGTACATGGACGACCTGAAGGAGACCGAGGAGTACCGGAGCTGGTACGCCGACACGATCGAACCGACGCTCGACATCTCCCGCCGCGTCGGCAACTGGTACACCGGCTCGGTCCACCTCGCCCGCACGTCCGCGCTGCGACGCGCCGCCGAGAACGACGTCGACCTCGCGGGGAGGAAGCTCCTCGTGGCGTCGTACGGCTCCGGCGCGCAGGCGGAGATCCACGCCGAGACGGTCGTCGACGGCTGGCGCGAGGAGATCGAGGCGGCGAACATCGAGGACCAGCTCCAGCGGCGCTACGACCTCTCGTACGACGAATACGAGGGCGTCCACGACCGCCACAACCACGACATGGACGTGGAGATGGAGGAGTTCACCCAACCCGAGGGCGAGTTCGTGTTCACCGGCTGGGGCCGGATGAGCGAGCGGAAGTACGACTACATCGAGTAACGACGGTCGCACACCGACCGCAAGTCGGTCCCCGCGCGCCGGACGCACGCCGGCCATCACCCGGTGACCCGACGGCCGGCCCGGTCGCCGCCGATGCGCCCGCTCCGCACACGACTGCAACGCCTTTTGCCGCCCCTCGCCGATACCCCTGTATGAGCGACGCTCCCCCGGCCCCTGCCGACACGCCAGCGAGCCCGACCCCTCTCGACGTCGACGCCCGGGAGTTCCCCGCGGAACTGCGCGACGCCGTCGCCGACTCCGACCTCGTCCTCGTCGACTTCTACACGAAGGGCTGTACCCTCTGTCAGAGCATCGAACCGGTGCTCGGGAGCGTCGCCCGCGCCGCGGACGTGCCGGTGTTGCTCGTGAATCCGCGGAACGACCCCTCGCTCGTGAGCGAGCACGACATCAGGTCGGTGCCGACGCTCGCGGTCTTCAGGGCGGGGGAGGGCGGCGAGCCGGAAGAGGTCGATCGGATCGCGGACGGCTTCGTCGGCGCCGAGCGGATCGTGGAGTTCGTCGAGGACGCACGGTAGGCCATTCCCAGCAGCCGAACGGGAGCGCTACAGCGACCGGAGCCGGTCCAGCGACTCCTCCAGCGGCGCCGTCGAGACGGCGAGCGAGAAGCCGTCGACCTGCGCGAGCGCGGCGGCGTGGTCCCACAGCGCCTCCTCGTCGAGTCCGTGCAGGATCACCGCGTTCGGCGTCGGCGTCACGACCCGCAGCGCCACCAGCGGCGACTCCCCCCGGGTGACGCCCGTGAACACGAGCGCGCGGTCGGTCGACTGGCCGTACAGCCGATAGAACTCCTCGGAGGACAGCGAGGTGATCGCCTCGATGGAGTTGATGACCGTGTGGCCGTTCACCGTGTTCCGCTCGCCCGGCGCGACCTCCGTCGCGTCGAGCGCCTCGTACACCCGCTCCGTCGGGATGGCCGCCGGGTACTCGCGGATGTCGCGGACGATGTCGGACTCGAAGCCCGCCGAGACGACGCGCGCGAACTGCCGGATGCGCGAGCCGCCGCGGGACTCGTCGATGTCGAGCAGCCCCTCCACGACCCGCGAGACGAGACCGATCCCGGGAGACTCCCGGCGACCGCTCTCGTAGTCGGAGACCACCGACGAGGAGACGCCCATCCGCCCGGCCAGCTCGGTCTGTGACACGTCGAAGTCAGTGCGCCACTTCCGGAGCGTCGCTCCCGGGTCCGTCGAGAGCGTGATCTCGCCCGCGATCCGGCGGGCGAGTTGCGCGCGCGCCTCACTGGGGTCCTCGCGCACTGTCATGTCCGCGAGGTCGTCGCACCCATGTGTAAGCGTGTCGGAGCGGACGAGTGGGTGCCTCCGCAGTCACCGACGAGGGAACCGCACCACCGAGACCAAGAAGGCGCCAGCCGCGGCGGCGACACCCCGAGCACGGGGCGCCGAAACGGCCATACCGGCGGGCCGCCAGATACCCGTCGTGCCGTCCACGCTCGTCCATCTCGCGCTCGGGGGACTGCTCGCGGCGGCGCTGCTGCGGGAGTCCGCGTTCGGGCGTCGCGCGGTCGGCGTCGTCCTCCTGGCGACCGTCCTGCCCGATCTGGACTCGTTCGTCTCGCCGGTCCTCGCGGGCGCACACCGATCGCTCGGCCACAACGTCCTGATCCCCCTGGCCATCGGCTCCGTGATCGCGTACGACACCCGGGTTCGTGGCCGCTCGTGGCTGCGGGAACGGTGGGGTGGCCTCGCGCCGCACGTCGCGTGGGTCGCGCTCGCCGGCTTCGCCGTCGCCGGGGTCGGGCTGGACTACGTCGCCAACGGCGTCAACCTGTTCTGGCCGGTCCACGACCAGTTCTACAGCCTGAACGGCCGCGCGGGCCTGTCGAACCAGCGCGGGTTCTTCCAGACGTTCGTCGACCTCACGCCGGAGGAGGTCAGAACCACCGAGAACCTCCACTACTCGACCGGTGTCGACCCCTCGCCCGGCGACGAGCCCGAGGGCGTCGAGCGCGTGTTCCCGCTGGTGTGGGCCGGGTGGCAGTTGCTGCTCGTCGCGACGAGCGCCGCCGTGCTCGCCGTCCGGCTCCGGCGCCGGGGGTGAGGCAGTCTCGGTCGCCGGGGTCGCCGCCACCGGGGGGTTGATTCGTCCGCCCGCGGAGACGAAGCCATGGACGACACTGACGACGGGGTCGACGCCGACGCGACGATCCGCCCCTACGACTCCGGCGATGCAACCGAGCTGTGGACGCTCAAGCGCGGCTTCGAGACCGGGCTCGGCGCCGGCACCGGCGGGTCAGAGAAGGCGGCGACGTACGAGGCGAAGCTGACCGACGAGTACCGCCGACGCTGGCTCGCGTGGGTCGACCGCTGCGTCGACGAGCGGGCGTCGACGGTGACGGTCGCGGAGACGGACGACGGTGCCGGCGATGAGTCAGACCCCGGTACGTCGGATCTCGCCGGCTACGTGTTCGTCCTTCCGGAGTCACTGTCGTTCGTCTGGGACGCCGCCGTCCTCAACGAGGTGTACGTCCGCCCCGAGTATCGCGGCACGGGCGTCGCCGACGACCTCATGGCGGCTGCGCTGTCGACCGCCCGCGATCAGGACCTGCCGCTCGATCGGATGGTGCTCGACGTGGACCGAGCGAACGACCGCGCGCAGGCGTTCTACGACCGGTACGGCTTCGAACACTGGGGCGAGATGGTCGCGCGCGACCTGTGACCGCGGCCGCGCGGTCGACTCGTCGCCTCAGGCGTCGACGATTGAACCGAGCGCGCCGCCGGTGCCGCCGAAGACCGCCGGGTAGACGATGCCGGCAAGGAGCGCACCCGTGACGGTGTCGGGGTGGACGCTCCCCGCGTCGCCGACGCCGTGCGCGAAGGCGACGGTGCCGAGGACCGCGAGCAGGAAGTACGCCGGGACGACGCCGAGCGCCGCCAGCGCCCCGTCGGTCGCCTCCTCGGCCTCGTGGAGCATGGCGACGGCCGCGCCCGCCAGAAGGAGCGCGAGCGGCGGCACCACGTACAGGTATCCCAGCCCGGCGTCGGCGCTCGCGAGGAGGTTCGAGGAGCGCGCCCCGCCGCCGAACGTCGGCGACACGGTCGCCACGAAGTGGGCGTTGTAGAAGTACCAGCCGACGCCCTGCCACGCCGCGACCGGGTCGCCGCCGAACAGGCTCGCGAGGAAGTTCAGCGTCGAGAGCCGCTCGCGCACCGCACCCGCCTGCGTCACGTACGTGACGAGGTAGCCGAGCAGGTACGCTCCGACCCCCGCCAACGCCCCGTGAAGGAGCGAGATCTGGTCGCGTATCCCGTCCGTTCCCGATCCGGCCGCTCCAGTCGCTCCCGGGTTCGTCCGTTCATCATCCATGCCCTCGGATATCCCGCCCGCGAAACAAACCCGTTGTGGCCGTGCCCCCCGGTCGGCGATCCGTCACCCCGGATCCGGAACCCTCATTCGACCCCCGTTCGGAACGGGAACCATGCTGCTGCGGGACGCGACCCTCGTGGACTCGGGGGGCGTCCGAACCGGCGACCTCCGCCTCGGCGAGGAACGGATCGAGGACGCGGGCGACCTGACCGCCCGGAGCGACGAGTCGGTCGTCGACCTCTCCGGCCACTCGGTCCTCCCGGGGCTGGTCGACGCGCACGTTCACCTCTCGCTGTCGGGCGAGCGCACCGTCGAGGAAGTCGTCGGACTGAGCGACGCCGAACTCGCGCTGGTCGAGGCGAGCAACGCTCGCCGGACGCTGGCGGCCGGAGTCACCGGCGCCCGCGTGATGGGCGCACGCGACGTCGACGTCCACGTTCGCGACCGGATCGAGTCGGGGGACGTACCCGGTCCCCGAACGGTCGCGAACTGTCGCTCGATCACGGCGACCGGCGGGCACGGCCACCACCTCGGCCGGGAGATAACCGGCGCCGACGACGCTCGCCGGGCGGTCCGGGAGCAGGCGAAGCGGGGCGCCGACTTCATCAAGTTCATGGTGACCGGCGGGGTGACGACGCCCGGCAGCGACCCGAACGCCGTCGCGCTCACCGACGCCGAGGTCGAGGCGATCGTCGACGAGGCCCACCGCCGCGGGCTCCATACGGCGACACATGCCCACGGCGGCGCCGGAGTGAAGGCGGCCGTCGCGGCCGGCGTCGACACCGTCGAGCACGGGACGCTCCTCGACGACGAGGCGATCGACATGCTCGCCCGCGAGGACGTGACGCTCGTGCCGACCCTGTCGGCGCCCCACCACATCGTCCGCAACGTCGACGCCGCCACCGAGGAGGACCGAACACAGACCGAGGCGGTGTACGAGCGCCACCTCGACTCCTTCCGGCGGGCCGTCGAGGCCGGCGTCCGGGTCGCCGGCGGAACCGACGCGGGAACGCCGTTCAACATGCACGGCAGCAACGCGGCCGAACTTCGGCTCATGCACGAACACGCGCCCGGCGCGATGAGCCCGCTGGAGGCGGTCGTCGCGATGACCGAGACCGCCGCCGAGGCGGTGGGCCTCGACGATCAGGGGACGCTGGACCCGGGGACACACGCGGACCTGCTCGTCGTCGACGCGGACCCGACCGACGACCTCACCGCGCTGGACGACCCGGGCGTCGTGATCAAGGGCGGAAGGGTCGCCGCGGGCGAGGACGAACGGACGAGGCGGGCGATTGTCGACGCCCGTGACGACGCCTGAGTGCGGGGCGACGGATGGGGCGTGGCCCGCTCGTGGATCGCCTCCCCGCTTCCACTGCACACCCCGCCGGAGTTTAAGTCGCCGGCGGCGTTACGTCGGGTTGCAATGTCAGACCTCGTCCTCTACGAACTGGAAGGCTGTCCGTACTGCGCGAAGGTGACGAAGAAGTTGGCCGACCTCGACCTCGACTACGAGTCTATCATGGTCCCGCGCTCGCACGACGAGCGCACGGAGGTGCAGGAGGTGTCCGGGCAGACCGGCGTTCCCGTCCTCGTCGACGAGGAGCACGGCGTCGAGGGGATGCCCGAGTCCGACGACATCGTCGAGTACCTCGAGGAGACGTACGGCGCGGGCGCGGCGTAGGGGGACCGTCGAACGACCCGATACAGGGGATTTTTACCGGATCCGTGTCTAACACCGACGTGTTCGCTCCGCTCGAGGACGCGATCGCGCCGGTCCAGTCGGTGCTGGTCGTCGACGACGACCGGGCGATGGTCGACCTCCTGACCGAGCGGCTGGACCGCGATCTCGACGGCGCGTCGGTGACTGGGACGACCGACCCGACGGAGGTGATCGGGCGGGTCGAGGGTGGGGAGACGAGTTGTCTGGTCTCCGACTACGACATGCCGAGTATCGACGGCCTGTCGCTGCTTCGGCGGGTTCGGGAGATCGACGACCGCGTTCCCTTCCTGTTGTTCACCGGACGGGGAAGCGAGGAGATCGCGAGCGAGGCGATCTCCGCGGGCGTCACAGACTACATCCAGAAGGGGGGCTCGGAGTCGTTCACCGTGCTCGCCAACAGCGTCGATCAAGCGCTCTCGCGCCAACGCGCCGAGCGCGAGCGCGAGGCCGCCAGACGGTCGCTCGCAGCCAAGGACGCGACCCTGGAGTCCCTGTTCGAGTCGATCCCGGATCCGGCGCTCGTCGTCGACGCCGCCGGGCCGGCGACACCGATCGATCAGCTGAACCCCGCGTTCACCCGGCAGTTCGACGCGACCCCCGAACGAGCGCTCGGCGCGCCGGTCGGGACTGTCGTGGAGACGGTCGGCGAGGCGTCCATCGAGCGGATCGCGACCGACACGTCCACTCGCCGAACCGAACTGACGTGTCGGACGCCGGCAGGCGACCGCGAGTTCCTCGTTACGGTCGTCGCCGCCGGCGACGACGGCGACGAGCGGTACGTCGTGTTCACCGACATCGACGAGCAGAAGCGGATACAGCGCGCCCTCGCCGACCTCCACGAGGCGACGCAGCGCCTGCTCGCGACCGACGACCCGCGGGAGATCGAGCGGATCGCGCTGTCGGCGGCAGCGGACGTGCTCGGGTTCCCGCACAACGGGACGCGGCGCTACGACCCTGCGGGCGATCGGCTCGTTCCCAGCGAGACGACCCCGCGTGCCGCGGACCGATACGACCGGCCCCGGTCGGCGTACGAGCGCGACGACCCCGAGGGGGCCTACGCATGGCGGGCGTTCGACGAGGGAGAACCGGTCACGGTGGCGAACCAGTCGGACATTCAACGGGAGGGCGTCGCGAGCAAGGTGTACCTCCCAGTGGGCGAATGGGGGCTGCTCACGCTGTCGGACCCGGCCCGGGATCGGATCTCCGAGACCGAGGAGTACCTGGGGAAGGTGCTCGCGACGAACACGGCCGTGGCGTTGTCGGAACTGGACGCCGAAGCCTCGTGAGGAGCACGGCCGGGTCGTGATCGGGCCGCCCGGGCCTCACGCCTCCGCCGGCTCGTCGGACCGCTCGCGGATCAGCTCGCGGATCCGGTCGGGGTCGTCGGCGCGCGACAGTTCGACCATCGTGACGATGGCGGTGCCGTCGACGGTCTCCTCCTTGGGTTCGTCGTCGCCCTCGGTGAAGTAGACGGCGCGGGTGCCGGTGACGCGACCGAGCGACCCCATCAGTTTCGCGCGTTTCTCGGCGGTCCTGTCGAACGGCGAGTGGCCGGTCAACAGCGTGAACTCCACGCGCGGCTCGGCCTCGTCCTCGCCGACGGCGGTGAACGGCGCCCGCTGGGTGGGGTGGACCGCGAACCCCGCCCGCGAGAGGACGCCGTACACGTGCTCGTCGTCGGGGTCGGCTTCCGGGGGCTCCGGAGTGGGATCGGCCTCGCGGACCTCCCCGGCGCCCTCCATCACCCGCACCGGGTCGGAGAACGGGCGGTCGAACAGGTCCTCCAGTTCGACGGCGACCTCGACGGAGGCGTTCATGCCGTCCTCGTACTTCGCGACGGTGCGCCGGGAGACGCCCAGTTCGTCCGCGAGTCGGCCCAGGCTCCAGCCGCGATCCCGACGCTCGTCGGCGACCGTGTCGCCGTCGATGTTGACGTACAGGCCGCCGGGGGCGGCGTAGATGAGCGGCGGCACCTCCTCGACGAGCAGGTCGTACAGGGTGTCGGGGTGGATCGCCGGGACGCCGTGGCGGAAGTAGACGACGCCGGGCTTGAGATCCTCGTCGCGCGTGCGCATCCCGACGAGGATCGGCGTCGCCGAGAGGTACTCCCCGAGCCGGCGCATCTCGGCGCCCGTGGCCCGGTCGAAGGCGTCGACGTTGCCGAGCACCTTCACGAGGAGGATGTCCTCCCCGCGTCGGGCGGCCACGTCGAAGCTCTTGGGGCGAACCGCACAGCGCTCGCTGACCAGGAAGTCGGCGTCCGCGAGCATGGCGGTCACGTTCCCGACCAGCGCTTTCCGCGACATACCCGTATATACGTGACCCACAACTTAAAGGGGTTGTGGCGAGCGTCACGGCAGGATATCCGCCGCCGTCACACGGTCGGTGTGGGTTCGCGGCCGACAGAGCTATACACGAGATGTCCGGGTTCCCGCCGGCGGACGGCGCCGAACGCGAAAGGCACAACTCCGGTCGCGGCCTCCCACCGGCCGTGACGGTCCTCGGCATCGACGACACCGACTCCCGAACCGCGGGGATGTGCAGCACGTACCTCGCCGCGCTCGCCGCCGAGGCCATCGAGGACGCCGGCGACGCCGTCCATCGCCGACTGCTCGTCCGGCTCAACCCCGCCGTCGAGCACAAGACGCGGGGAAACGCCGCGCTCGCGCTCCACACCGACGCGGCCCCCGAGGACGCGTTGGCGCTCGCGAGCGATCTGGTCGAGCGGTTCGCCGTCGACGCCGACCCGCGGACCTCCCCCGGAGTCGTCGTCGCCGACTGCGACCCCGTCGAGGTTCCGGACCGCGTCGCCGCGTTCGCACGCGAGGCGGTCCGCGAGTTTCACGACCTCGAAGAGGCGCTCGCGCTCGCCGACGAGGTCGGATGCACGCACCGCGGCTGGGAAGCCGACGACGGGAGCGACGTGACCGGCCGCGGTCGGATCGGCGCGCTCGCCGCCGTCGGCGCGTGGCGAGCGTTCGACGACTGGACGTACGAGCACATCTCGTACCGCGAGTTCGACCGGTGCGGCACGCCCCGTGAGGTCGACGAGGCGAGCGTGTTCGCCGCCGCCGACGGGGCGTACCCGCTCGCGTGGGACACGGTCGACCGCGGCGAGGGCGAGGCGGTGTGCGTCCCGAACGCCCCGGGACCGATCTTCCACGGGATCCGCGGCGACGATCCCGACGCCGTTCGGGCGGTCGCCGACGGCATCGACGGCGAACCGGTCGCGCGGACTGCGCTGTTCGTGACGAACCAAGGAACCGACGTGCACCTCCGGAACGGGACCCTCGGGGACCTCCGCGACGACGGCGCCTACCGCGTCGAGGGCAGGGTCGCGGCGGCGCCCGAGACGCGCCGGGGCGGGCACGTGTTCTTCGAGGTGGTCGAACCGGCGGACGCCGCGGCGGACGGAGCCGGCGACGGCGACCACCGTGAGGGGGGCGAAGCCGGCGACTCCGTCGAATCGGCCGGGATCGACTGCGTCGCGTTCGAGCCGACGAAGCGCTTCCGCGACCGCGTCCGCGACCTGCGGGTCGGCGACCGCCTCACCCTCTGTGGCGAGGTCGCCGACGGGACACTCAAGCTCGAGAAGTTCGCCGTCCGCGACCTCGTCGAGACGGAGCCGACGGTACCGACGTGCCCGGAGTGCGGCCGTTCGATGGAGTCGGCCGGCGCGAACCAGGGCTACCGCTGTCGGGACTGCGGGACCAGCGAACCCGGAAAGGTCCCCGAGCCGATCGATCGGAAACTGGAGGCCGGCTGGTACGAGGTGCCGCCGTGCGCGCGGCGCCACATCAGCAAGCCCCTCGTCCGCGGGGGCTTCGACGCGCCGACGCACCCCGAGCGGTAGCAGTGACGCGGACGGCTTCGGACCAGATCTC
>Ga0207733_100422_pt1 | contig 27259 bp, 31 predicted proteins | sample A23P3SouthBayCA_FD_187735 | JGI IMG/M metagenome (GOLD analysis project Ga0207733, IMG submission 187735) | Aerobic enrichment media microbial communities from Eden Landing Ponds, California, USA - A23 P3 (SPAdes) | ecosystem: Environmental > Aquatic > Marine > Unclassified | place: Emeryville... | reverse complement strand
CGAGGGTGGCCGAGCCAGGCCAAAGGCGGCGGGCTTAAGACCCGCTCTCGAAGGAGTTCGGGGGTTCGAATCCCCTCCCTCGCACTGCCGCTCCGAACGAACGTGAGGAGCGTGCAGTGTGTCGAGGGGATTCGAAGCAGGGAGTGGAGCGAAGCGGAACGACCGTGGTTCGAATCCCCTCCCTCGCACTCCCCTCCATCGAACGTGAGGAGCGTGCAGTGTGTCGAGGGGATTCGAAGCAGGGAGGGCGTGCGCAGCGAACGGAGTGAGCGAGCACGTCCGACCGTGGTTCGAATCTCCTCCTCGTCCGTACGGTCGCTTGCCGCCCTGAATTGGTCCCCGCTGCACCCCACCCAACGAACGTGCGGAGCGTGCAGTACACAAAGTACGACGACCCACGAGCCACTGGCTCGCGGTGGATAGTGTCGAAAGCGAAAAGCGAGCGTACGGGGAAAGAGGGGTCCGTACGGTCGCTTGCCGCCCTGAATTGGTCCCCGCTGACGCTTCGGCCCTCCAGACGAAGCGTCACTTGATACAAACGGGGGGAGAAACTTAAGCGTGCCGCCGTCGGCAGGATGGCGGGGAGGCCGAAAGCGGGGCGGGTCGAACGCGGGGGACTTTTGGCTGCCCGTGACCTGTGTGATGGCATGAGCGAGACATCCGGACGGGTCGCACGCGCGTTTCGCGATCACGGCTCGTTCGACTGCGTCGACGAGGGCCGGTTCGAGTCGTCGACGACGACGTTCGCTGGGGTCGTCGAGGCGAGTGAGCGCGACGGACGGATCGACTACGTGGTCCGGGTTCGCGCGCCGTCGCTCTCGGCGGCCGTCGAGGGCGACGTGGCCGCGGTGGTCGAGGAGGGCTGGCTGGAGACGTTCGAACTCCGCGTAGCCGACGCCGACGGCGTCGTCCGCGGCGATCACGACTTGGAGCCGACGGTCGAACTGGCGAATGACGAACTCGTCGTCGAGTTCGCGTTCACCGACATCGACGAGCGGCGGGGCGTCGACGACGCGGCGGCGCTGATCAACTACGTCGAGGGGACGTACGTGCAGGGGCTCATCCCCGGCTACGAGTACGTCGACCCGGTCGCGGGGCTGGTCGACCGGGCGCGGCAGGCGGGAGGTCGGTAAGGCGACAGGGCAAAGCCAATCGAGTTCCTTGTTCCCCCATGGCGACGATTCTGGATTTCGCCCTGATGGCCGTCGTCTTCGCGGGCAACACCGTCATCGCGGCCGTTCTGACTCGCTTCTTCCGCCTCCAACTGAAGACGCAGTGGGGAACGGCCGTCTACACGGCGTTGCTGGTGCCCGTCGTCCTCGTGGTGACGACCATCGTGGCGTTCAGCCTCGGCGTCGGCGTCGACCTCGGGAGCACCGGCGCGGTCCTCGGGCTGATGGTCGCGCTCCCGATGGCACTGGGGGTGACTATCGACGTGTTGTACGTTCCCGCGCCGGACGAGTACGAGTTGCCGGAGACGGCGCGTTAGTCGACCAGTTCGTCGACGGCGGCGAGAACGTCGTCGAGGACGGCCTCGCGCGACCGCGTGGCGTCGATGCGCACGAACCGGTCGGGGTCGGCGTCCAGCAAGCGTTCGTACTGCGTGCGCACGGCGCGGAGGTGGTCGACGCGCTCGAACTTGTTCGTCCTGCCGCTCCGCTCGGCGGCCGTCTCGGGGTCGACGTCGAAGTACAGCGTGGCGTCGGGCTGGCGAGAGAAAGGTTCGTGAATCGACCGGACGTAATCGAAGGGGTCGTCGAGAGAGTCGTCGAGCGTCACCGCTTGGTACGCGATGCGGGAGTCGGAGTAGCGGTCGGAGACGACGAGCGATCCCTCGGCGAGCGCGGGACGCACGACACGAGAGAGGTGGTCGGCGTGGTCGGCGGTGTAGAGGAACAGTTCGGCTAGGGGGTCGGCGTCGTCGTCGGCCACGGAGCGGGCGACGGCCTCGCCGTACCACGAATCGGTTGGCTCGCGCGTGAACACCGCGGACGGGTAGCGGTCGCGGAGCGCCCGCCAAGCCGTCGTCTTGCCGCTGCCGTCGAGACCCTCCAACGTGAGGAGCATACTGGACGATACCGCGGTGGCGGCTTAATCGTCCGGGTCGGCGTCGTGGCGGTCGCCGTTCCTGATCTATTTCTGATACAATGTCGTGAGAGCCGTCGAGCGAGCGACATCCGCCGTGTGAACGGTTCACAGCGCGTTAGCTTTAGGTCGATACGCGGAAATGTATAGGCTATGAGGATTCTGGTAACGGGCGGTAGCGGATTCGTCGGTCGACATCTCTGCCGCGAGTTGAAATCGCGAGGGCACTCGGTGACCGCGCTCTCCCGGCGGCCGAGCGAGGGCGACCTGCCCGGCGGCGTCGAGAAGGCGATGGGCGACGTGACGGCCTACGACTCGCTGGTCGAGCCCATGCGTGGGATGGACGCCGTCGTCAATCTGGTCGCACTCTCGCCGCTGTTCAAGCCCTCCGGCGGCGACAAAATGCACGACCACGTCCACCGACAGGGGACCGAGAACGTCGTGAACGCGGCCGAAGAGATGGGCGTCGAGAAGATCGTCCAGATGAGCGCACTGGGTGCCGACCCGAACGGGCCGACGGCGTACATCCGGGCCAAGGGGGAAGCCGAGGAGATCGTCAAGTCGTCCTCGTTGCGCTACGTGATCTTCCGCCCGTCGGTGATCTTCGGCGAGGGCGGCGAGTTCGTCCCGTTCACGAAGAAACTCGCGCCGCCGTATCTGACACCGCTCCCCGGCGGCGGCAAGACTCGGTTCCAGCCCATCTGGATCGGCGATCTGGTGCCGCTGCTGGCCGACGCGGTCGAGGACGACGCCTACGACGGCGGCGTCTACGAGATCGGCGGGCCGGAGAAGCGCACGCTCGCGGAGATCGCGCGCCTCGTCCACGGCAGCGAGGGCCGCCCGGCGACGGTCGTACCCGTCCCGATGGCACTCGCCAAGGTGGGTCTGTCGGTGCTCGGATCGCTACCCGGCGCACCGATGGGGGCCGATCAGTACCGGTCGCTCCAGTTCGACAACACCACCGATCACAACGACGTGGAGGCCTTCGACGTTGCGGAGTCGGACCTGCGGACACTCGGTGATTACCTCGCCGAGCGCTGACGGACGGCAGACGCTCGTCCGACGGCGCCGGGCCGGACTGCACCCCGACGCAATCGGGCGATTTTGTGGCCGAAATCGCCGGATCGAACCGCGCTCTCCCACAAGGTTTATGTTTGTTTTGCGCCTGAATTCTTCCCAATGAAGAGGGGTCTGAAACTATGAAACTGGCCATGATCGGTTTCGGGCAGGCCGGTGGTAAAATTGTCGACAAGTTCCTCGAGTACGATCAGCGGACGGGGAGCGAAATCGTTCGTGCGGCCGTCGCGGTCAACACGGCCAAAGCCGACCTGATGGGGCTCGAACACATCCCGCAGGACCAGCGCGTGCTCATCGGCCAGTCCCGAGTGAAGGGGCATGGCGTCGGTGCGGACAACGAACTCGGCGCGGAAGTCGCCGAGGAGGACATCGGCGAGGTTCAGGGCGCCATCGACGGGATTCCCGTCCACGAAGTCGACGCCTTCCTCATCGTCGCCGGTCTCGGGGGCGGCACCGGGAGCGGTGGCGCGCCGGTGCTGGCGAAACACCTCAAGCGTATCTACACGGAGCCAGTCTACGGTCTCGGCATCCTCCCCGGGAGCGACGAGGGCGGGATCTACACGCTCAACGCCGCCCGCTCCTTCCAGACCCTCGTCAACGAGGTGGACAACCTCCTCGTCTTCGACAACGACGCGTGGCGCCAGACGGGGGAGTCCGTCCAGAGCGGCTACGACGAGATCAACGAGGAGATCGTCAAGCGGTTCGGCATCCTCTTCGGCGCCGGCGAGGTCCGGCAGGGGCAGGAAGTGGCCGAGTCCGTCGTCGACAGCTCCGAGATCATCAACACGCTCTCGGGCGGCGGCGTCTCCACCGTCGGCTACGCCCGCGAGACGGTCGAGCGCAAGCAGAAATCCGGTGGCTTGCTCTCGAAGCTCACCGGCAGCGACGAGTCCCTCGAAGACCAACTCGACTCCGCGAACACCACCAACCGGATCACGAGCCTCGTCCGCAAGGCGGCGCTCGGTCGCCTGACCCTCCCCTGTGAAATCGACGGCACGGAACGTGCCCTCCTCGTGATGGCCGGGCCCTCCGCCTACCTGAACCGGAAAGGGATCGAGCGCGGCCGCAAGTGGCTCGAAGAGCAGACCGGGAGCATGGAGGTCCGCGGCGGCGACTACCCCATCAACAACAGCGACTTCGTCGCCTCCGCCATCCTGCTCTCCGGTATCACGAACGTTCCCCGCATCAAGGAGCTCCAGCAGGTCGCCATCGAAGCACAGGACAACATCAACGAAATCCGCGAAGAGAGCGAAGCTAATCTCAAGAATCTAGTCGAAGATGACGAGGACGAACTCGAATCGCTCTTCTAGGGTCGTCCTCGCCACACTGCTCGTTCTGCTCGCCGCGACCGTTCCGGCGGCAGCAGTGTCCGTCACTGGCGAGGACGTCCCCGAGGAAGGGCAGGTCGGCACGCAGGTATCGGCGACGATCACTCTCGACGAACTGTATCGCAACCCCCAGAGCGAGGAGTGGCAGCTCTCGGGGACGACGGACCTGACCGACGTGTCGTGGACCATCGTGTTCTACGACCAGACCGGGTCACAGGTGAACCTAGTCGAACCCACCGGCCAGTCGTTCTCCGGCGTCGACATCGCCGCGAGCACCGGCACCGCGGAAGTCGAAGTTCGCATCACCGGCACTGTCCCCGAAGTGGGCTCGTACAGCTACGACCCGGCCCAAGAGTTCACCATGATGGAACTCACTCGCGGCCAGTCGGGCGGCGCGAGTAGCACCATCGACGCGTGGCAGACCCACCACTACACCGAGCGGAGCGCGTCGGCTCGGCAGGCCATCGATCAGGCGGGCACCGCCATCGAGGAGGCCCGCACCAGCGGTGCGAACCCGAGCGACGCACAGGCCAACTACGAGGACGCCATCGCGGCGTACAACGACGGGAGCTTCGACGTGGCGACGAACCTCGCCAACCGGGCGGCCGATCAAGCGAATCAGGCCCAGCAGTCCAGCCAGACCCAACAGATGATCATCTACGCTGTCGGCGGACTGCTCGTCCTCGGCCTCGTGGTCGGCGGCGTCTTCTACTGGCGCTCCCAGCAGGGCCCCGACGACCCGCTCAGCTGAGCGGCATGCGCATTCTCGTCCCCTTCGAGGCGACGGAACCGAAAACCCGCCTCGACGGGGTGCTCGCTACCGACGAACGCACAGCGTTCGCGCAGGCGATGCTCCGTGACGTGGTCCGCGCCTGCCGCGACGCCGGGCACGATCCGGAAGTCGTCGCGACGGCGGAGGTAGACGTGTGCGTCCCAGTGTCCGTCGACGACCGCCCGCTCTCCGAGGCGGTGAACGCCCGACTGGCGGCGACAGGGGACCCGGTCGGCGTCGTCGTCGCGGACCTCGCGCTCCTGACGCCCGGCGCCGTCGACCGCCTCGTCGCCGCCGCGGCCGACGCCGACGTGGCCGTCGCGCCGGGGCGCGGCGGCGGGACGAACGGCCTCGTCGTCGCCCACCCCGACTTTCGCGTCGACTTCCACGGCGTCTCCTTCCGAGACCACCTCGCCGCCGCCGACGCCGTCGGGGCCGAGGTGACCGTCGTCGACTCGATGCGCCTCTCGACCGACGTAGACGAACCCGCGGATCTGGTCGAGGTGTTGCTCCACGGCGAGGGCGAGGCGGCGGCGTGGCTCCGCGAGGTTGGATTCGAACTCGACGCCGGCGCCGAGGGGCGCGTGGGCGTCGCCCGTCGGGGGTGAGGTTTTTGCCCGTCCGGCGACGAGCCGGGGGCATGGTCCGGGCGCCGGAAACCGACGACGAACGGGTCGCCCCCGAGTCACTCGTCGACGACGCCGCAGTCGACGACTTGCTCGGAGTGACGCCCGCCGACGTCGAGGCGGCGCCCGAACTCACCTTCGCGCGCAACGTCTTCCTCCCGCTCACCACCGCCTGCCGGTACACCTGCACCTACTGCAGCTTCTACGACGTGCCCGGCGAGGCGACGCTGATGTCCCCCGAGGCGGTGCGCGAGCAACTGCGGATGGGCGCCGACGCCGGCTGTACCGAGGCACTGTTCACCTTCGGCGACGCCCCCGACGAGCGCTACACGGCCGTTCACGACCAACTCGACGAGTGGGGGTACGACGACGTCCTCGACTACCTCCACGACGCCTGCGAGATGGCGCTCGACGAGGGACTGCTCCCCCACAGCAACCCCGGCGACTTGCGGGAAGAAGAGCTGGAACGGCTGGCCGAGGTGAACGCCAGCATGGGCGTCATGCTGGAGACGACGGCCGACGTGGACGCGCACGCTGGCGGTCGGCGAAAGACGCCCGAGCGCCGACTCGGGACGATTCGCGCGGCGGGCGAGGCGGGCGTCCCCTTCACCACCGGCATCCTCGTCGGTATCGGCGAACGGCGGCGTGACCGGGCAGAGAGCCTGCTGGCCATCCGCGAACTCCACGAGCGCTACGACCACGTACAGGAGGTGATCGTGCAGAACGTCGTCCCGAACGAGCGCTCGGACTTCGAGCGGCCGAGCGTCGAGACGATGCGCGAGACGGTGGCGATGGCGCGGGCCGCCCTGCCCCCCGAGGTGTCGGTACAGGTGCCGCCGAACCTCTCGCCGACGCGCGAGTTGCTGGACTGCGGCGTCGACGACCTCGGCGGTGTCTCGCCGGTGACGGACGACTACATCAACCCCGACTACGCGTGGCCGGCGCTGGAGGAACTGGCGTCGATTGCGGACGAAGCGGGCGTCCCCCTCCGGGAGCGCCTGCCGACCCACGAGCGGTATCTCCCCGCCGAACACCGGCGGACGGGCGTCGACGCGGCGTCGAGGGGCGACGGCGCGTCGTGGCTCCGGCCGAAGATTCGGGACGCACTCGGCGCGGACGACGACGCCGGTAAGCGGTACCGGGCGCTGCGTGCGGACCTACAGTAATCGCTCTTCGAGTTCCGGAAGCCGCTTCCGGACGAGCGTGTACGCGCCGCCGACGACCATGAACGTCAGCGCGACACGGCGGACGGTCGACCCGAAGACGGCCAGCCCCGGCGCGAGGAAGGCGACGGTGAGCAGGTAGTCCTCCGGCGCCCCGTCGTAACGCACCCAGTAACGTGGGCGGACCCACCGGCGCCGGGAGTGGAGGTAGACCGCCTCGGCGGACGTGCGCTCCCACGGTCGGGGTTCGGTGCCGGCCCCGAAGGCGTCGCTCACGGAGTGGACGGCCGCGGAGAGGAGGAAGTACGCGACGGCCACCGTTGCGGCGGTGGGGACGAGGGCCGCGGCGACGAGCGCCGGGACGGCCCCCAGCCAGTAGTAGTCGGGGAAGTGGAGCGTCTTGCGGTGGACGCCGGCGAACAGGTCGAGGTCGGGGAAGACGCCACCGGCCATGGCCGCCAGCGCGCCGGCGGCGGCCAGATCCGGCGCGACGACGGCTAACGGGAGCGCGAACAGGAGGCCGACCGCGGCGTGGGTCGTCGCCATCATGGCTGTCGGGTCAGTCGTCGGCGGGCGCGGGCACCTCGTCGAGCATGGGCGTTCCGTCGGCCTGCGGGCCGAGTCGCGGACCGTGCGGGGTGTCGTCGGGGTCGATGGGGCGCCGGCGCTCGTAGTCCGTCGAGCGCTCGACCGGCCGGCGGCCGATGGCCGTCACCATGTCGACGTAGTCGGCGACCGACCGGAACTCGCCGTAGTCGCCGCCGGCGCGTTTGGTAATCTCCTCGGAGAGGAGCGTCCCCATGAAGTCGTTGGCGCCACAGGAGAGCGTCTTCAGCGACTTCTCGTCCCCGAACTTCACCCACGAGGTCTGCACGTTCTCGATGTTGTCGAGAAACAGACGGGAAACGGCGATCATGAGTTCGTCCTCGGCGTCGGTCGCACCGCCCGAAACGAGCCCACGCTCGTACAGCGGCGTCTGCTGGTGAATGAAGGAGAGCGGGACGAACTCGGTGATACCTCCCGTCCGGTCCTGCAGGTCGCGCACCCGCTTCAGGTGCATGACGCGGTGCATCGCGTTCTCGACGTGGCCGTACATGATGGTCGCGGTGACGGGGAGGCCGGCGGCCATCGCGCCCTCCATGGCGTCGAGCCACGCCTCCGTGTCCATCTTGCCCGGGCAGATCACCTCTCGCACCTCGTCGACCAGAATCTCCGCGGCGGTGCCGGGTGCACTGTCGAGGCCGGCGTCGCGCAGGCGGCGATACACGTCTTCGTACGACCAGCCCGTGCCCCGGCGGGCGTGGTAGGCCTCCTCCGGCGTCATCGAGTGGACGTGGACGCCGTCGACGGACATCGCGCGGATCTGGTCGACGTAGGTTCCCGGCGAGGTGGTGTAGGCCTCGGGCGGCCGGTAGTTGACGCGTTCGGGATTCTCGGCGGCTTCGAGGACCTCCCGATGCTCGGCGTCGAGCGCGAACGCGGGGTGGAGGCCGCTGACCGAACAGACTTCGGAGATGCCCAGTTCGACCGCGTCGGCGACCGCCCGCCGCGACTCGGCCGGCGTCTTGGTGAACCCGCCGTGGTCGTCCGGCGCGTCGGCCTCGAACTTCGAGGCGCGGTCCTTGAAGTTACAGAAGAGACAGCCCGTGTCGCAGGCCGTCGTGACGTTGTTGTTGAGATTGACGACGAACGTCACGTCGTCGCCGACCATCTCGGCCCGGCGGTGGTCGGCGGCCTCCAGCACCCGCTCCTTCCGGACGGGGTCGATGCCCGCGCTGTCCGTGCCGGTCGTCAGGAGTTCGACTCCGTCGTCGACGGTGAGGCGGTGGCCGTCCCGGGCCTTGGCCAGCGCGTTCTCGAACGACTGGTCGGTCACGGGGACGTGCGCGAAGTCGAAATCGGGGGCCGCGGCCGACACGTCGGGCGCGTCGCTCATCGTCACAGCCGAGGCGCCCGAGGCTAATAGGGGTTGTCGTCACCAGCGTCGCCTGTCAAAAGACCCATACCACTCGGCATCGACGGCACGGATATGTACGCGCGGGTTCGCCGGTTGGCCGAGCGCGCCTACGAGCGCCTGCTCCGCCGCGACATCGAGGGCACACCGGATCACGTCGCCATCATTCAGGACGGCAACCGGCGGTACGCCCGCGAACGCGGCACGGGCGCAGCGGACGGCCACCGCGAAGGCGCACGCACGACCGAACAGGTGCTGCGATGGTGTCAGGACCTCGGCGTCGAGGAACTCACGCTCTATGCCTTCTCGACGGAGAACTTCGAGCGTCCGTCCGAGGAGCGCGAACACCTGTTCGACCTGATCGAGGGGAAGCTGCGGGAGTTCGCCGACAAGGAGGCGGTCCACGAGAACGAGGTGTGCATCCGCGCGCTCGGCGAAGTCGACCGCCTCCCCGAACGCGTCCGCGACGCTGTCGCCTACGCCGAGGAGCGAACGGAAGGGTACGACCGCTTCCGACTGAACGTCGCGCTGGCGTACGGCGGCCGGGCGGAGCTGCTCGGCGCCGCCCGCGACACCCTCGGCGCCGTCGCAGCGGGCGATCTCGACCCAGCGGACGTGACCGTCGAGGAGATCGACCGCCGCCTCTACGCCCGACCCGTCCGCGACGTGGACCTGATCGTGCGCACCGGTGGCGACGAGCGGACGAGCAACTTCCTCCCGTGGCACGCCAACGGCAACGAAGCCGCCGTCTTCTTCTGTGCGCCCTACTGGCCCGAGTTCTCGAAGATCGACTTCCTGCGGGCGATCCGTACCTACGAGTCCCGGGAGGCGTCGTGGCGACACACCCGACGCGAACGGGCCGCCGCGCTGGTCCGCGCCGTCGCGGGGGAGTCACTGGTCGAGACGCGGGAAGTCGTCGGTCGCCTACGCGAGCAACTCCCCCACGTCGGCACCGACGAACTGACCGACGAGTTGGCGGCCGAACTCGACCGGGACGGCACGGCGGAGTAGTCGGCGACGGCGGTCCGGCGAGAACCTTTGTACCGTCCCGCCGTGAGCCACCGGTATGGACTGGCTCGCGTTGCAGACGGCGACACCCACGCCGTCGCCACCCGTCGGCCCCGAAGGTCTCACCGACTACTGGCCGACCCTTATCCGGGGCGCGTGGTTTCTCGCCGGCTTCGCCGCCGTCGTCCTCCTCGGCTGGTTCGTGGTCGAACCGCTCGTCGCGCGGTTCGTCCGCCGACGCAACAGCAACAATCCGACGATTCAGGAGGCCGTCTCGCGGTACGTCCGCCTACTCGTTCTCGTCGTCGCCTTCTTCGTCGCCGCTGGGACGGCGGGGTACGGCGACCTGATCGGCAACTCCGCGCTCGTCATCGCGGCCGGGACGCTCGCCGTCGGTGTCGCCGGTCAGACGGTCATCGGCTCTCTCGTCAGCGGCCTCGTCCTCGTCGCCGACCCCGAGTTCAACGTCGGCAACTACATCGAGTGGGCAGATAGAGAGGGAACCGTCCAGTCCATCACGCTCCGGGTGACGCGCGTCCTGACGCCCGACGGCGAACTCGTCACGGTGCCGAACACGCTCCTCACGGGACAGGCGATAACCCGGCCGTACGGCCGGGGGCGCCGGCGCGTCGTCGAACACGTCGGCATCGCCTACGAAGCGGACGTGAGCGAGGCGCTCGACCACCTCACCGCCGCGACGGCAGCCGTCGACGACATCGTCGCCGAGCCGACGCCGAAGGCGTACGTGGACGACTTCGGCGGCGACGCCGTCGTCTGTCGTGTCCACTACTGGATCGAGGACCCACGCCGACACGACATCTTCGGCATCCGGTCGGCGTACGCCCGGGCGGTCAAGCGCCGACTCGACGAGGCGGACATCGCGATCAGCCCGGCGTCGAAGCGGGAACTGCAGGGACGGATCGAAGTGGACGACGCCGGGGCAGCGTAGTCACACTGCCGGCAGTATCAGTCGTCGCGTGCGATGGTCGCGAGCAGGAGGCGCTTGATGCCCCGGCGGAGCAGGCCTCCCGCCGCCGGCTGCGAGATGTCGAGTTCCGCCGCCACCTCGTCGAGCGTGACCTCGCGGGGCTCCTCGAAGTAGCCCGCGTCGAGGGCGGTCAGGAGCGCCTCGCGCTGGGCGGTGGTGAGGTCGACCGTGCCTTCGACCGGGCCAGCGTAGTCGTTGACGCGCCGCAACCGAATGTCGACCCCGTGGGCGTCGGCAAAGGACCAGAGGCGCGCCAGTCGGTCGCGGTCGGGGAGCCAGACGGTCATCGTCCAGCCCGTCCCGTCGTTCTCGATGTCGAGGGCGAGCCCGTTCGCTCGCGTAATCTCCGGCGAGAATAGGACCGCCCGGTCGGTGTAGGCGATGCGATAGAGCATCCCCTCGTCGAACCGGGTGACGGCGTCGAACGCCGCGACGGTCGGATCGGCGGCAAGCGCGGCGTCGAAACGGTCGAACGACGCCGACTGGACGACGATGTGGTGGTGGCCAGATTCGCTGTCGGTGCCCGCCTCGCGGACGGGATGAATCGCCGCGCTCCGGTCGCGGGCGGCCGTCTCCGTCAGCGCGAGATCCGGGTGCTCGACGCGGAGGACGGCCGTCAGGCCGCTCATCCGTCGGCCTCCCCCGGCGGCCGCCAGCCGAGACGGCCCAGTCGGGCAGTGACGGCGCGTTCGACCGCCGGTGACGCGAGGCCGACGCTCGCGAGGATCGCTACGCCCCCGAGGGCGATGGTGGGCGTGAACGGCTCCCCGAGGAGGAGGACGCCGAGGACGACTGTCGTCAACGGTTCGCTCGTGCTGACGATGCTGGCCGTACTCGCGGGGATACGCGCCAGTCCGGCGGTAAAGAGGAGCATCGGGAGGAGCGTCCCGACGACGGTGATGCCGGCGATCAGGTGCCAGTGGGCCGGCGTCGCCGGCGTCGAGAGCGTCCCCGCACCGACGCCGTACAGCAGGACGGCGACGGTCACACCGAGGAAGACGTACGCCGCGTGCGTCAGCGGCGGAATCGTCTCGACCATGACCCGCGATCCGGTGGAGTAGACCGTGTAGGCCAGCGAGGCGAGACCGACGAGGACGAGACCCGGCAGGCCGGCGGTCGACCCACCGCCCGTGACGAGGGCGACGCCGCCGAGCGCGGCGACCAGAGCGAGCGCCTTCGCCACCGTGATCGGTTCGTCGAGCGCGACTGCCGAGACGAGCGTCACCTGCACCGGGTAGGTGAAGAGGACGAGCGTCGCGACGCCCGCCGAGAGCCACGCCAGACTCTCGAAGTAGGCGATGGCCATGAACCCGTACACTACCCCGAGCGCGAGTTCGACGGCCAGCGTCCGGTTGCCGAGACGAACGGGCGTGCCGCGCCGGAGGAGATACGCCCAGAGCATCGCGGTGGCGGCGAGAAAGCGGGCAGTGAGAAGCGTCGCCGTCGACAGGTCGGCGGCCCGGGCGAGTTCGCCGAAGATTCCGAGCGTGCCGAAGAGGGCTGCGCCGGCGACGACGAGCGCGACACCGGTACCGACGCCCGTTTGCGCCCTAGTATCGGCGTCTACGGTCCGACCGTCCATACCGTATCCAGCGCCTCACGGACCAACTACCTGCCGGATGTGAGTATAACCCATTTAAGTGGGAGCGGGGAGTCGACCGACCGTACCGTCGGCGTTCAACTCGACTAAACTCGGATTCATTCGTCCCGAAGCGTCGGCCCGGTTTATCATCGTCGGGCCACAGGCCACGGATATGCGAGACGACGATGTTGACCAGCCGACAGCGTCGCGACGTGACTACCTCCGAGCGACCGGTGGCCTCGCCGCCGCGGGCGTCGTCGGACTGGCCGGATGCATGGGCGGCGCCGAAGCGGCGACCGGGACGCTCGCGACGCAGGTGAGCGACCAGCCCGGCGCGATCAGCGATTTCGAGACCTGTGTCGTCACTATCGCAGGCATCTGGGTGAAGCCGGGGACGGCGGAGGGGGACGAGGAGTCGACGGCGACGGCGACGAGCACCGAGACGGAATCGGACGACGAGGACGACGCCCGCGAGTATCACGAATTCGACGAGCCACAGGAGGCGGACCTCGTCGAGTTACAGGGCGACCGGACGGCCCTCGTCGACGAACAGGAACTGGAGACCGGCCAGTACGCGTTCCTCCAACTCGACGTGACGGGCGTCGACGCCACGCTCGCAGACGGGGGCGAGGCGACGGTCGAGACACCCGGCAACGCGCCGCTCAAGTTCGACCAGTCCTTCGAGATTCGCGCGGAGACGCGGACGACGTTCACGGCGGACTTCACGCCAGTTCGACGGGGCCAGAGCGGCTCGTACGGCCTCCAGCCGGTCGCCAAGGAGACGAGCGTGAGTTACGAATCGACCGAGACGGCGACTTCGACGGCGACGGAAACGAGCGGGTAAGGCGGCCTACCGGCCGAACTTCCGCGTGACTCGCTGGCGCTCGTCCCGCGACGTTCGGCCTACCGGCCGAACCGCCGCTGCCGGTTCTGGTAATCCAACACCGCCCGCAGGTAGTCCCGCTTGCGCACGTCACGCCAGTTCACGTCGGTGAAGTAGAGTTCGGAGTAGACGGACTGCCAAATCATGAAATCGGAGAGGCGTTCGGCGCCGGTCTTGATCAGCAGGTCGGGTTCGTCCGGAAAGACGAGGCGGCGCTCCACGTCCGCCTCGTCCACGTCGGCCGGGTCGAGGTCGCCGGCGTCGACTTCCTCCGCCAGCGAGCGGACAGCGGCCGCGAACTCCCCCTTGCCGCCGAGCCCGACGTTCACCTGCACGGGTGCCGAGACGGGGTCGGTGTCGTCGGGGGCGCGGACGGCGACCTGTCGGGGGACGTCGATGGCCCGGAGTTCGCGCTCCAGCGTCGGGACGACGGCCTCGTCGAGGACGCTCACCGAGACGGTGGCGCGCTCGGCGCCGTAGTCGAAGACCCAGCGGAGGACACGTTCGAGACGGTCGTACGCCCCCTGTTCCAGCAGGTCCCGCTCCGTGAGAACGAGCGCGACGTGCGCGGGGGGGTCACCGGGATGGACGCGCTGTTTGAGCGCGAGATAGCGGTCGTACAGGCCCACGGCGGAGGCAAGCGTCGGCGACCCAAAAGTCCACGGATTCGGGGGATTCGCTGCCGTCTGCAGGTCGTGTCGGGAGGGTTAAGTGGCCGTCCGAGGTAGCGGAGGGTGTGACGTCCACCCTTCGACGGGCCGGAGGGTTCGCAGCGGTCGGGACGCTCGCGCTCGCTGCCCCCGAACTCGGGACGGCGGCGGCCGCCCCCTTCGCCATCGTGGCGCTCCTCGCCGCGTTCGTCGTGGACGAGGGGCCGGTGTTCGAACTCTTCGCCCGGCCACAGGACCGGCGCGACGGCCGTCTCAACGGCCTCGCGGGCTTCGCGCTGGCCGCCACGGGGCTCGCCATCCTCGCGACGGCGCCGCGGGAGTCGATGCCGACGGCCATCTTCGTCGCAGCCATCCTCGTCGTCGCCTACGGCAACGTGGGCGCGCGGGCCGTCGAACGGTGGTGGACCGACCCCGGCCGGGCCATCGCCGGTTTCAGTGTCGCCGCCTTCCTCGCCGCCGTCGCCGGCCAGCTCGTCGTCGGGTGGAACCTCGGGCACGTCCCGAATCTCGCCGCCGTCGTCTTCCTCGCCGCCGCCGGGGCGCTGGCCGCGGCGCTCCTGCGGTCGATGCTCTACGAACGCGACGACCCCATCGTGATGCTGTCGACCGGCCTGCTGCTCTGGCTGTTTCACGCCATCGGCGTCGAGTCGGGACTCGTGGAAGTCGGCACCGCCCTCGCCGTCACCGTCGCGCTCGGCTACGTCTCCTACCGAACCGGCACCGCGTCGGTGCCGGGGATGGTGACCGGCGTCCTCCTCGGCCTCCTCACCATCGTCTTCGGCGGCGTCGGGTGGTTCGCCATCCTCATCGCCTTCTTCGCCATCGGCGGCCTCTCCGCGAAGTACAAGTACGAAGAGAAAGAGCGGCGCGGCGCCGCCGAGGACAACGAGGGCGCCCGGGGGAGCGGGAACGTCCTCGGCAACGCCGCCGTGGCGCTCGTGGCCGTCATCGGCTTCGCCGCGAGTACGGGGATGCAGGTCGACGGCGCCCTCTTTCGCTTCGCGTTCACCGGTTCGCTCGCCGCCGCGATGAGCGACACGCTCTCCAGCGAAATCGGCGTCCTCTTCGACGACCCGCGACTCATCACGACGCTCGAACGCGTCGACCCCGGCACCGACGGCGGCATCACGTGGCAGGGGTACGTCGTCGGCGCCGTCGGCGCCGGCTTCGTCGCGGGCGTCGCCGTCGGCGTCTTCGCGTTCGACGCTCCCGGCCTCGCGGCACTGGCCGTCGTCCTCGGCGGCGTGGCGGGCATGACCGTCGACAGCGTCCTCGGGGCGACGCTGGAGGGTGGTCGCGTCGGCAACCAGACCGTCAACTTCCTCGGCACCCTCGCCGGCGCCGTCGTGAGCGCGGCGCTCGCGTTCCTCTTGCTGTGATCCGTCCGGCCATCCCCGCCGACCGGCCGGTGCTCGTCAGCCTCCAGTCGTACCTGCCGGAGCCGAGTCCCGGCTTGCTCGACGGCGCCCTCGACGAGACGGCGCTGACGCCCGCGACGGCGCTGGTGTCCGTCGACGGGACGGACCCGCTCGGCTACCTCCTCGCCGTCCCCGGTGACGGGACCACCTACGTCGCGGAACTCGTCGTCGCCCCCGACCACCGACGCGAGGGGCGGGCGAAGGCGCTACTCTCGGCGTGTGCCGAGGACGGCTCGTCGCTGACCGTCACCGTCGCTCCCGACAACGGGGCGGCGCGGGCGCTGTACGAGGACTGTGGATTCGAGAACGTGCGTCGTCTACCGGACTTCTTCGACGACGGCCCGGCGCTGCTGTATCGGCGTCGTTAGTCCGCGGAGGCGAACTGGTCGACGGTGCGTACCCGTACGTCGACTGGCGTTTTGACCATCTCGCCGGCCGACCGTGCCACGACCTGTTCGACGCCGCGCTGGGCCGCCACGTCGAGGACCCGTTGGGTCAACTGACCGTCGAGGACGAGCGCGTACGGCGCCGGGTCGGCCCCGCTTATCGCGTCGAACGCCTCGCCGGCCGGTACCGTCTCGATGGCCTCGAAGTCGGCATCGAGGAGCCGTGCCGACTCCGTCTCCGCGTCGATGATCGCGCGGACGTGGCCACGGAGGGTCGACGGGGCGTCGTCGGCGTCGCCACCGCCGGCCGTGTCGTCGACGCCGGCCGCGTCCGCCGTCGCGTCGGCGGTATCGTCGTCCGTCCCCGACTCGTTGGTCGACGACGCCGCGTCGTCTCCCTCCGAGCCGACCGTCCCGACCGTCGTCGCGGCTTCGGGCGTCGTACTCGTGTCGCCGGCGGAGACGGCGGCCGTGGGTGCCACAGCTTCGGTTTCGCCCGAGGCTTCGTCGGCCGTGTCCGCCGCGGGCGACACCGTTGGGCCCTCGTCGTCCTCGAAGAGGTCGCCGTACGGCGTCTTGTCGCGGAGCGCGGACATGACCTCGTGGCGCGCCAAGTCCTCGACCGACCGCCCCTCGGGGGCGAAGACGACGTAGTCCACGTCGCCCACCTGCGCGAGTTCGCGCAGGATGAGTTCGCCGCCCCGGTCGCCGTCGAGGAAGGCCGTGACCGTCCGCTCCGCGGTCAGCTCCGCGATGGGATCGGGGACGTTCGTCCCCTCGACCGCCACGGCGTTCTTGATGCCGTACTGGAGGAGGGTGAGCACGTCCGCACGCCCCTCGACGACGATGATGGCGTCCGAGTCGGCGACCCGCGGCCCGGCGGGGAGGCCGTGGTACTCGGTGATGTCTTCGATGCGGACGCTCTCGCGCACCTCCTCCAGAATCTTGGAGGAGTCCATGACGCTCTCGTCGAACGAGCCCGCGAGCAGTTCCTTCGCGCGGTCGATCACCTGTCGACGCTTGGCCTCGCGCACGTCCTCGATGTTGGTCACTTCGACGGAGGCCTGACAGGGGCCGACGCGGTCGATGGTCTCCAGCGAGGCGGCGAGGATGGCCGTCTCCACCTTGTCGAGGCTGCTGGCGATGGTGATCCGGCCGAACGACTGGCCGTTCTCGCTGTCGATCTGTACGTCTATTCGCCCGACTTTCGAGGACTGCTGGAGGTCCCGAAGATCGAGTTCGTCGCCGAGCAGGCCCTCGGTCTGCCCGAAGACGGCGCCGACCACGTCGCTTCGCTCCACGACGCCGTCGGCCGCAATCGATGCGTGAATGAGGTATTTGGCTGTATCGTCCATTGATGATCCCCTCGACGGGGTGGTGATGATGATGGTTCCATGGGGCGACCCATGTACGCCTATATACTTTTCGGGCGCGCGGGAAATACCTGTCGTACTCCCGATTCGATCCGGCCACCAAGCGTTATGCGCGGCCCGCGCCAATCACTGGCCGATGGCACACATCGAGCGACTGCGCCTGTATCCGGTCAAGGGACTCGACGGCATCGAGGTCGAGGCGGCCCGGATCACCGACGCCGGTACGCTCGCCGGCGACCGCGAGTTCGCCATGTGCGACCCCGAGGCGGGGCGGATCGAGACGGGATCGGACATGCAGACGCTCGCGTACAACGGCAAGCAGACCGACCGCATTCACGACGTACGGACGGGATTCGATCCCGAGACGGGCACCTTGACCGTCGAGCCGAAAGCGGGCGGGGACCGCCGACGGTTCGACCTCTCGACCGAGACGGGACGGACCGAGGCGAGCGAGTGGTTCGGCGACTTCGTCGGCGACCAAGTCGAGTTCCGCCGCCACGAACCGCCGGCGTTCGTCGACAGACCCAACGCCGGCCCCTCGGTCATCAGCACGGCCACACTGGAGACGGTGGCGTCGTGGTTCGACGACATGACCGTCGAAAGCGCGCGCCGCCGTCTCCGCGCCAACGTCGAAATCGGTGGCGTCCCCGCGTTCTGGGAGGACCGATTCGTGGGCGCGGACGCACCGGGATTCGTCGTGGGCGACGGCTCCGTCCGATTCGAGGGCGCCGAACCCTGCGCCCGGTGTGTCGTCCCCAGCCGCGACCCCGAGACGGGTGATCCGCTCCCCGAATTCCAAGAACGGTTCGTCGAGCGACGCGAGGCAACGTTCCCCGAGTGGGCGGACCCGGACGCGTTCCCCCACTTCTACACCGTGATGCTCATCTCACGGGTCCCCGGGGCGTCGCGGGAGCGGTCGATTGCCGTGGGCGACGGCGTGACGGTACAGGGTTGAACGGCCCGACAGTTATGCCACGTCGACCCGTCCGTCCGGTATGTCGTCGCGGCCTACCGTGGACGTACCAACGGCCGTCCTCCGGGCCCTGTCGCCACGGGGGAAAGTCGCCGTCGCGGTCGGTACCTACCTGTGCTGGACGCTGACGACGTGGACGCTGGAGGGTCGACTGTTGACGCTCCAGCGCCCCGAGGCGACGCTGGATCGACTCCTCTATACGGGCGTCGCGAACGTGCTGATCGGCACGCTGTTCGCGTGCTGGATCGCGCTGACGTTCGTCGACGCGGGGTTCACCACCCGCACTCGCCTCGGCTTCCGTTCGGTGCGGCAGAGCCTGCTCGCGAGCGTCGTCGGCGCCGGTGCCGGCCTCGCGCTGTATCTCGCACAGGGACCGCCGACGACGGACCCGGTCGTGGTGCTGAACGCGTTCGCGCAGGTGCTTCCGGTCTCCATCGCGGAGATTACGGTGTGCTGGCTCCTCGTCGGGGGGAGCGTCGAGGCGGCGGTGCGGGGGCGCCTGCCCCCCGCCGTCGCTCGCGCTGTCGCGCTCGTCGTCGCGAGCGTGCTGTTCGGCCTCTATCACCTCGCCCACAGCCCGCCGTTCAACACCGCCGAGACCATCGCGCTCCTGACGGTCGTGAGTCTGGGGACGGGCGCGTTCTTCTTCGTCGGTCGGACGGCCTACGGGGCGCTCGTCTTCCACAACTTCCTCGCGCTCTTCGGCGTCACGTCGGCGCTGGCGGCGGCCGGGGAGCTGGCAGCGTATCGCACGCCCGTCTGGCCCGTGCTCGTGACCGCCGCCGTCGCCCTCCTCGTCTTCGTCGCCGCGGAACGGGCGTCTGTCCGACTCGACTGATCGCCCGGGGCGAACGGTTATGCCGCCACTCGGCGTAGTCTCGCCGGTCATGACCCTCCAGCGCTCGGGCTACGTCGCCGCGTTCGTCGCCGCCTCGCTCGCGTACATCGGCGTGACGCTCGCGTTCACCGGCGCGTTCGACGTGCGCGAGTGGTTCGTGTTCGCGGTGGCCTTCCTCCTCGTCTTCTACGCCGGCGAGCGCCTGTTCGCCCGACTGGACGAGGGCGCGTGACGCGGGCCGCGCAGCTTGACGGGATATATAACCGTCGCCGCTCACTACCACGTATGCAGACCCACATCGTCCCGGTCGGCTTCGACTACGACCGGCTGATCGCGCCGCTGATCCGCGACCAGTTCGACGTGGATCGGGTGATTCTGTTGGAGGGGGCCGTCGGGAGCGAGGCCAACGTGGAGTACTCGCGGAACATCTCGGCCAAGCTGGAGCAGGACTTCCGCAACCTGCTCGGGGCGGAGACGCGTCGGGTCGTCATCGAGGACGTGTACGACTACGACGCCGCCTTCGAGGACGCGTTCGACCTCATCAACGACCAGTTAGACGAGGGGGCGCCGGACGGCGAGGTGTGGGTCAACGTGAGTTCGATGCCCCGGCCGGTGAGTTTCGCCTTCGCTACCGCCGCCCACTCCATCACGCTGGAGCGGCAGGCCGACCGCGACCGCATCCACACCTACTACACCGCACCCGAGAAGTATCTGGAGACGGAGCTCGCGGAGGAACTGCGCGCGAACCGCGACCTGCTGACGGCGCTCCTCGACGAGGGCGAGGTGGACGAGGAGCGCATCCGCGAACGCCTCGACGGCACCGCCGAACTGCTCGACGAGTTCGACGAACGCGGCACCACCATCGGCGCCAAGCGCATCGGCGAGAACCACATCGTCGAACTCCCGGTGGCCTCCTTCTCCAACGTCAAGCCATTCGAGGAGGTGATCCTGTTCGAACTCGGCGAACACGGCGAGTTCGAGTCCGTCTCCGAACTCGCGGAGGCGCTCGCGGACGAACTCGGCGAGGAGTACACCGACAGCTTCCGCTCGAAGGTCATCTACAACGTCGACCGCCTCGGCCCGGGCGGAAAGGGGTACATCGAACAGGAAGAGCACGGGAAGTCCTACCGGACGCGGCTCTCCCGCATCGGCGAACTCTGGGTGCGCGCCCACGCCGACCGGGAGGACGTGCCGGTGGTGGATTAAAAGTCGAGCCCTTGGGGGTCGTCGCCCGGCAGGAGCGGACTTCCCGGTAACTCGTCGGGCAGGTCGGGCAAGTTGTAGCCGCCGGGCGCCACGTCGTTGGGCGCGTCGGGGTAGAACGTCGCGGCGAGCGTCTGGATGTGATCTCTCCCCACGTCGAGTTCGAACTGGCCGCCGCCGTACAGCGTCACGTCCCGGTCGCGGGCGTACTCGATGGTCGCCAGTAGCGACTCGACGGTGCCGAACCGCGAAGGCTTGATGTTGAGCCACCGGGGTTCGAACGGCAGGTCGCGCACGCTCTCGACGCCGGTGATGGGCGCGTCCCACGAGATGCGATCCTGTACGGAGTCGACGAGTGCCCGCGTCTCGTCGGTGAGCGCCGGGTCCTCGATCACGGCGTCGGGGAAGCCCTCGATCACCCGCTCGTAGAGGGCGGGATCGGGGGGCTGGTCGACGGTCGTCCCGACGTAGTGGCCCTTCAGGTCGAGGAGGCGGACGGCCCCCGTCTCGGCGAGTGCGGCGACGATGTCGGCGTCCCAGTCGCTCGTCGGGTCGAGTTTCAGGCCTAAGTCGGGGTGGCGATCCAGAATCGCCTCGACCCGATCCGTCGTCGGCGGGTCGCCGAGGCGGGTGCTGACGACGAAGGAGACTGGATCACGCTCGCGACCCAGCGCCGACGCCAGCTCGGTGTCGGCCTGTCGAAGCGCCAGATCGAGCGCCGCGCTCTCGATCCCCCAGCGGCGGTAGTGATGCGCCGAGGGTTGTTCTGGCTCCTTGGTGGGGAAGAGGTCCACGTCGTCGAGCGCAGCCGAGAACTCGTCGAACGTGAACTCGCCGGTGGGCACGAGCGAATCGGTGTCGGCGAGGGCGTCGTGATCCGCCGTGTCGTAGGTCACGTCCTCGCCCCGCCCGACGTGGCCGTCGCCGTGGAGTTCGAAGACGGTCGTCGCGCGGGTGAAGCCGCTGGAGGTGTCGCGCTCGTGGCGAGTGCGGGTTTCGCGGTCGACGTGCAGCGAGCGGTCGGCGAGCCGGTCGTACAGGGCCATATCGTCAGTAGGCGAGCCAGCGGAATAACGGTACCCCAGCCATCACACGGACACGAACGGTTATATTTCCTGACATTGTAGTAACACGTCTCTGGTGTAAACGAATGTACACGTCAACCGCCGCCGTCTCGTCCGGTGTCGCCCAGATACCACTTCCCGTCCCGCTCCCCGTCTCGCCGGATGTCGCCCTCCGGACGTGGGAACCGCTCGCGCTCAGAGCCGTCGTCATCGTCGTCTACCTCATCTTCATCTTCGAGTTCTACCGGTTCGTCGCCCGCCGCGACATCTTCAAACTCCGCTTCCGACGGTACGCCCGGGGCGTCATCGGCCGGAGCGTCGAGAGCGTCGGGAACGTCTTTCGGATCGTCCTCTACGTCGTCGAGTATCTCGTCGTCTACCCAGTCCTCACCATCGTCTGGTACGTGTTCTATCTGTTTCTGGTCGTCTTGCTCGCCCCGGGTATCGACATCCGCCTCCTCCTCGTCACGGCGATGGCCATCGTGACGGCCATTCGAGTGACCGCCTACTACAGTCAGAATCTCTCGCAAGATCTGGCGAAGATGCTCCCGCTCGGCATCCTCGGGGCGCTGATTCTGGAGGACTCGCCGGCGCTTCCCTCGGAGATTCCCGTCGACGTGATCGTGGCGGTGGCCGAACAGTGGGAGACGATCCTCCTCTATCTGCTCTTTCTCGTGCTCCTCGAATTCGTCCTCCGCATCGGACAGGTGCTGGCGACACAGCGCCTCCAGACCGGTGGACCGGAGGAAGGCGTGGGGGGTGACGACTGATGGCTCGCGTCGCCCTCCTCTACGGGACGACCGAGGGGCAGACCGGGATCATCGCCGAGCGGATGGCCGAGGTGCTCGAAGCGGCGGGCCACGACCCGGCCCTGTTCCACGCCGGCCACCTCCCGGCCGACTTCACGCTCGCCGACTACGACGCGGTGGTGATCGGCGCGTCGGTCCACGTGGGCTCGCATCAGAGGTACGTCACCCGCTTCGTCGCCGACCATGTCGACGACCTGAATCGTCTCCCCTCCGCCTTCTTCTCCGTGAGCCTCACGGCCGCGGAGGGCAGCGAGGAGGCGTGGGCGACGGCCCGGGGCCTCCTCGAGGACTTCCTCGCGGAGACGGGGTGGGAACCCGACGCCACCGCCGTCGTCCCCGGCGCACTCAAGTACAGCCAGTACGGGACGCTCAAGCGATTCGTGATGAAACGCATCGCGAAACGGGCGGGCGGCGACACCGACATCAGCCGGGACTACGAGTACACCGACTGGGACGAGGTAGAGTCGTTCGCCGCCGAGTTCGCGGACGCGCTGGACTAGGATTCCAGTTTCTTCACCCGCGTCGACAGCGTCAGGAAGGTGGCGGTGAGCGTCAGGACGACGGCGCCAGCGGCGGCGAGTTCGTGCGTGGGCGAGAGGTGGGTGATCGTCCCGTCGAGGATGCGCTGCCCCGGGAGGAGGGTGTGGTGGGGCGTGCCGAGGAGGGGGACGAAGTAGTCCACCAGATCGTTGAGGCCGTACCACGCGACGGCGACGGCGACGGCGTGAACGGGGAAGTCGCTGTAGCGGTGGATGACGAACGCCTCGACGACCATCATGAGGTGACTCCCGACGAGGAAGGCGTACATGGGAAGGGGCGTCGTCGCGAGGAAGCCGTCGGCGAAGGCGACGAGGACGAACGGCGTCCAGAGGCCGAGTTTCCAGCAACCGAAGAAGGCCAGCGCGTTCACGATTTCGTTGGATCGGCCCAGCTTCCAGAGCGCGAGCGACAGCGCGATGAAGAACGTCGCGACGGGGCTGTCGGGAACGAGCGGCCAGATGGCGAGCGGTTCGGCCGCGAACTGGAAGCGGTAGTACCAGAAGCCGAAGGCGGTGCCGACGATGTTGGTGGCGACGACAGCCCACGCGAGCGAGAGGCCGAGGTTCTCGACGGCGCGGGGGAGGGGCGCGAGCCACCGGGGGAGCGGGTCGGGGTCGGGGAGGTCGGCACCGTCGACGAGGGCAACGACGCGGTCGAGGACCGACGCCGATCCGGAACTCATTGTCGGGGGGAGGAAGCGGGCCGGTAAATCGGTGGCGGTCCGACTGGGAGCGCCACCGGTCGTCGGGCGCACGCGACGGTCACAGCGAGACGAGGAGCGTGAGGAACGCGTAGACCGCCCCGAGTAGCAACGTGACGACGAGCAGGACGGCGAACCACGTCCGTCCGGTCCCGGGAACGTCCGGCGTCTCCGACGGATAGTACGGGGAGAGGGGGTTCTTCGGCTCCGGGTCGCGGTCGCTCATCGGCGAGACGTGGGGCGCGACACGTATCAGTGTCCCGCACGAGGCGCTCGTCGGCCGGGGGTGAGCCCGGCGAACGGCAATATCGACCGAAAGCCCGCGCTTAAGTCAGTCCCACCGTAACGGGGCGTATGACCGATCTCGAAGAGCTTCGACGCGGTACGGATCTGGTGAAACGCGGCTTCGCGCGGATGCAGAAAGGCGGCGTCATCATGGACGTGGTCAACGCCGAACAGGCGCGGATCGCGGAGGACTGCGGCGCCGTCGCGGTGATGAGTCTCGAAGCCGTCCCCGCGGACATCCGCAAGCGCGGGGGCGTCGCCCGGATGGCCGACCCTGCGGCGCTCACCGAGATTCTGGACGAAGTGTCGATCCCCGTCATGGGCAAGGCGCGCATCGGCCACCGGAAGGAGGCCGAGATTCTGGAAGCGAAGGGCGCGGACATGATCGACGAGAGCGAGGTGCTCACCCCTGCCGACGACGACTACCACATCGACAAGCGGGACTTCACCGCGCCCTTCGTCTGTGGCGCACGAAATCTGGGAGAGGCGCTCCGCCGCATCGACGAGGGCGCAGCGATGATCCGCACCAAAGGCGAGGCGGGCACCGGCGACGTGAATCAGGCCGTCACCCACCAGCGCGCGATCAAGGGGTCGATCCGACAGCTGGAGGGCATGGCCTACGAGGAGCGCGAGCGCTGGGCACGGGAGCACGGCGCCCCCCGCGACTTGGTCCACGAGACGGCGGAGATGGGCCGCCTGCCGGTCGTCAACTTCGCCGCCGGCGGCATCGCGACGCCCGCGGACGCGGCGCTCATGATGCACCACGGCTGTGACGGTATCTTCGTCGGCTCCGGCATCTTCGGCGCCGAGAACCCCGAGGCGATGGGGACGGCCATCGTCGAGGCGGTCAACAACTGGGACGACCCCGACCGTCTCGCCGAAATCGCGACGAACGTCGGCAAGGGCATGAAAGGACAGTCCAACGCCGACATGGCGGAAGAGGAGAAACTGCAGGGTCGGGGCGTCTGACCTCGCCAGCGCGTTCTCAGTCGGACTCGTCGTCGCCCGAGCGCCACCGGGAGGCCGGAAAAACGACGGAGACGACCGCACCACTCGGTTCGTTGTCTTCGATTTCTATCGATCCGCCGATGGGCGTCACGAGCCACTTCACGATCCACAGCCCCAAGCCGCTCCCGTGTTTGAGCGGCCGTTCTTCGCCGTCGGCGATCACCTCCCGCTCCATCTCGGGGACGCCGTCACCCCGGTCGGCGACGCTGAGTCGGATCGTGCCGTCGGGACTCTCGGCCACGGACAGGGTCACGGTCGGTGTGTCGTCCGTCGAGTGTTCGAAGGCGTTGTCGACGAGTTCGTCGACGGCGACGCGAACCGCGTGGGGGTTGGCGAGAACGACGGCGTTCGGGCCCGCGACGCGTACGGTCGCGGTCGGATAGGCGTCGCGATACGCCGCAGCGACGCGCTCCAAGAGTGGCCGAACCTCGACGGGCTTGATGTCGCAGATCTGTTCGTAGATGCGGTCGAACGTGCGTGCTCGCTCCGACGTTTCGAGCAGGTCCTCGGCGGCCGAGAGGATGTGACGGGCGTTGGGCCCGATCCGGTCGCGCACCGCCGCGTCGTCCGTGTCGTCGGCGTCCAGCTCCTCGACTGCCCGTTCGATCTCCTCCGCGTGGCCGATCACCACGTTGAGGCCGTTCCGCAGGTTGTGACGGAGAATCCGGTTGAACACCATCAACTGCTGACGACGCGCCTTCCGTTCGGTGATGTCCTGAATCGTCCCCCGGAGGAGGGGTGTGCCGTCGCCGGCGACGGGTTGCCCCGTGGTCCGGACGATTCGAGTGGTACCGTTGGCGGTGACGAGGCGTGCCTCCACGTCGTACGGGAGGTCCCACTCGAGAGCCCGTTCGACGAACGTCCGGATCTTGCCGCGGTCGTCGGGATGGTAGAACGACAACGCCGCCTCGAGGGTCGGCTCGTAGTCGGGAGCTACCCCGTGGATCCGACGGGTGCCGGCAGTCCAGCGGATTTCCTCCGCTTCGAGGTCGAGTTCCCATCCCCCGACATCCGCCGTCTCCTCGGTTCGTGCCGACAGATCCTGACTGCGTTCGAGCGCCATCTCGTGTTGCTTGCGCTCGGTGATGTCCGTCTGAATCGCGACGAAGTGCGTGATGGTGCTGTCCTCGGCGCTCCCGATAGGGGCGATGGTCTGGTTTGCGATGTAGACGCTCCCGTCGGCCCGTCGGTTCACGATCTCCTCCTGCCAGACTTCGCCGGCGAGGATGGTCCGCCAGAGCCTGCGGAAGTAGTCCACGTCGTGGTGGCCGGAGTTGAGGAGATCAGGGGTGTGGCCGATGGCCTCGGCTGCGTCGTAGCCGGTCACCTCCTCGAACGCCGGATTCACGTAGATGATCCGCCCGTCGAAGTCGGTGATGAAGATGGCGTGTCCCGCCGCCTCGACGGCGCGTTCGAACCACGTCGGGTCGAGCCCCCGATTCGGCGCGGTCGCGTGGCCGCGAGCGCGGTGAACCGAGTCGTCAAGCGGTTCTCGATAGCCGTCGCTCATCTACGGGATCGTTCACCCGGACGACTATAGCTCGCTCGGACGCCACCAGTAGCTGGGAATCGTCCGTTTCGGGAGGCGACAGGGCGCTCCCGAGCCAATTCAGTCTCGATACAGCGTCGCGCCGCGACCGATTTTCGTCTGATAGGCCCGCGAGTCGACGCCGGCGTCTTTGAACGCCTCGACCATCGCCGCGGCGATCTCGCGGCGGTCCTCGGGGTAACAGGCGGCGACGATGCCCGGGCCGGCGCCGCTGACGGTGACGCCCGTCGCTCCCGCCGAGAGCGCCGCCTCGCGCACCTGATCGTACCCCGAGATGAGGTCGGCCCGTGCGGGCGTGACGAGACGGTCGTGCATCCCCTTGCCCACCAATCGCGGATCGTTCCGGCACATCCCGGTCGTCAGCGTGGCCGCGCGGCCGACGGTGTAGATCAACTGGTCCATCGTCGCGCCCGCGGGCACCACGTCGCGGGCGTCGCGTGTCGAGACGACGATTTCCGGCAGACAGGCCACGAGCGGGATGTCGGCGTCGACGACCGTCACGTCCCGGCCGGTGGCGACGGTGAACCCCCCGAGCAGGGCGGGGGCGACGTTGTCGAGGTGGACCTCGCCGGAGACGGTCGCCTCGCCCTTGCCGGCGATGGGGACGAGTTCGCGCCGTGAGAGCCCGCGGTCGTAGAGTTCGTTGAGCGCGAGCGCCGCCGCCGCGGCGCTGGCGCCGGAGGAGCCGAGTCCCGACGAGGGGCGAATCCCCTTGTCGATCCGGATGTGCGCCGGGGCGTCGAGCGCCTCGGCGACCGCGCCGACGGTGTTGGAGTCGGGGTCTTCGGGGATGAACTCGCTCCCGTAGCCCGTCACGTCGATTGTCGTCCGGTCGGCCTTCTCGACGCGGACGACGTCCGCCGGCCGGTCGAGGGCGGCGCCGAACACGTCGAACCCGCTCCCGAGGTTCGCACTCGTGGCCGGAGCCCTGACCGTAACCATGCCCCGGGATTGCGCGAGTCGGGTCAAAAACCTG
>Ga0207733_100417_pt1 | contig 27543 bp, 30 predicted proteins | sample A23P3SouthBayCA_FD_187735 | JGI IMG/M metagenome (GOLD analysis project Ga0207733, IMG submission 187735) | Aerobic enrichment media microbial communities from Eden Landing Ponds, California, USA - A23 P3 (SPAdes) | ecosystem: Environmental > Aquatic > Marine > Unclassified | place: Emeryville... | reverse complement strand
CCCGCCGCAGCCGACTCGGCTCGCGATGGCGGTGGTGGAGGCCGCCGAGGAGTACGCGGACATGATGGTCTCGGAGGAGATGACCGCCCAGTTGGAAGCCGACATGGCGGCTATCGCGTCCGGTGAGAAGACGTACGAGGAGGTGACGCAGGAGTCCCGCGACCTCCTGGACGAGATTTTCGACTCGCTCGGCGAATCGCGCGAGGAGGTCGGCGACCACCTCCGCGAGTCGCTGAAGGCGGACAAGACGCTCGGGCCGTGTCCCGACTGCGGCGAGACCCTGCTCGTGCGAAAGAGCCGACAGGGCTCGTTCTTCGTGGGGTGTGACGGCTATCCCGACTGCACGTTCACGCTCCCGCTGCCGAGCACGGGCGAACCCGTCGTCCTGGACGAGGTGTGTGAGGACCACGACCTCCACGAGGTGAAGATGCTCGCGGGGCGGAACACGTTCGTCCACGGCTGTCCGCTCTGCAAGGCCGAAGAAGCGGAGGAGGCGGACCAGCCCGTTCTCGGGCCGTGTCCAGACTGTGGGGAGCAACCCGATGCGGAGCATCGGGACGAAGGCGGTGAAACCGCCGAAGCGCACGGTGGCGAGTTACGAATCAAGACCCTGCAGAACGGGAACCGCCTCGTCGGGTGTTCGCGCTACCCCGACTGCGACTACTCGCTCCCGTTGCCACGCAACGGCGACATCGAGATCACGGACGAGACCTGTGAGGAGCACGGCCTCCCCGAACTCGTCGTCCACGACGAGGGCGACGAGCCGTGGGAACTCGGCTGTCCCATCTGTAACTTCGCGGAGTATCAGGCCCGTCAGGAAAAGCAGGGTCTCGAAGTGCTCGACGGCGTCGGCGCGAAGACGGCGGAGAAGTTGGAGGCAGCGGGCGTGGGGAGCGTCGGCGACCTCGCGGACGCGGACGCGGAGGAACTCGCGGACGAAGTCGAGGGCGTTTCCGCGGACCGCATCCGCGAGTGGCAGGCGAAGGCCGACTAACCGCGTCGTCTCACTTTCGCGTTCCCGCAGGCCGGACAGTTGACGCGGCGGCGTTTGAACGTGACTTCGCAGACGCCGCACTCGTATGGTTGTTCGTGGTCGGAGGTGGTTCGCTCGCGCCGTCGAAATCGGTCGAATAGGCCCATCAGTAAGTTGTCCTACGAACTGGTATGGTACAGACTGTCATGAGTCTTGTTGCCGAACAACACGGAGGTCGGTGCGCGCCGGCGGGTACGTCGAGCGGTAACGCGCGTCCTCGTTGGCGTCGTTTCGCTCGTTACGCGCCGAGCGCCGCGGTGAGCGGGAGGCCGGCGGCGAGCACGCCGACGCCGTAGCCGAGGATGGTGAGCGTGTTGATGTAGGGGAGCGCGGGGTGCATGCGCTGCCAGTAGTGGAGGACGACGTTCACGGCGACCAGGCCGAGGAGCGCGCCGACGAGCGCGCCGAGCGCGGGATAGCCGAGCGGAAGCCCGGCGAACGTCACGACCGGCGGCGCGACGACGAAGTGGGCGGCGGAGACGACGAGCAGTCCGGGGAAGATGGCGTCCCCGAGGCCGAGAACTGACACGGGTTCGTCTTCGGCCCCGAACCCGTCGGCGTCACGGAGGCTGAACGAGGGGTTCGCGGGGACGACGAAGACGGCGGGGAGGTCTAAGTCCCCGATTGCGCCGACGAGCGACTGCATGTGTTCGCTCTGGTAGACGGCGAACGCGTCGTAGGCGGCCATCACGACGAGCAAGACGAGCACGAGGTCGGGCGAGAGGCCGACGCCGAGTTGAGTGAGGACGGCCGCGCCGAACGCGACGGCGAGCACGTCCACGACGTACCACTCGTGATGCACCCAGAGCAAGGCCGATGCGACGACGCCGAGGCCGACGCTCACGACGCCGAGGCCACCGGTGAACGTTCCGACGAACAGCGCGAACGCGTAGACGAGGATGGCGTACTGTGCGAGCTTGATGAGTTGTTTCCCGACGCCGAAGCGTTCGGCGGCGAGGATGACGCCGGTGACGACGAGGATTTCGAGGACGATGACGCCGACGTCGGTGGTCGTGCCGCCGTTCTGGATGTGGGGGAGGCCGGCGGTCAAGAAGCCGGGCGTTATCGCGAGGGCGAGAACGATGGTCGCGGCATAGAGACAGAAGACGCCGACCGGCGGGACGACCCGCGTGAGGTCGACGCCCGCGACCCGTCGCGTCTGAGTTTCGCTCACACCACCCCGTCTCGCCGGGTCGTGTTAAGTCGTCTGTAATTCCGCGGTCACTCGAACGGCGGTCACTCGAACGTCTCGTTCCCGCACGCGGCGCAGTTCAGCGGGGGCGCGTCGTATCGTGCGCCACAGACGGGACACGCGACGGTGTTCGGGGGGCGGGCGGCGGTCAGGTGTTCTCTGATACGGTCCGTGACGCTCATCTCGTGCTAATAATTACCACACTTCGACTTGAGTGTTGCGGACATACGCGAGAAAATACCTAATACAATATCTAGTAAAGGATGAGATGGCGTAGATAAGTGCAAAAACATGGTCTCTATCACTCACCACTCCAATTTCGTTCAGTTTCACTCTGGCGGTGGGGAGAAGCGTTCAAGGACGCGCGCGTCCTTTTCCCCTCTAGATGCGTCTCGACGACTACATCGAGGACTTGACGCCGGACGAGGAGGCGCGCCGTCGGCGTCTCGCGGGCGAGAAGTCGTACGAGATTATGGACTACGTCGAGGGCGCAAGAGAGCAGTTCGAGGCGGTGAAGTCCGGAGATTCGCTCTACGGCGCGACCGCTCCCTCAGTTTTCGTCGGGCGGTCGTCGTATCCGAACGTCTCCGCGGGCATCCTCTCGCCCGTCGCGGACGAGGAGCAGGCGGAGAATTTCGCGACGAGCGGGAACTGGTACGACCGCGGACTCGGCGTGGAGAACGTCCTCCAGTACCGAACTGGCTTACTGAACTCGCGGCGGGCGGCGGACGTGAACGTTCACGACGTCTGGGACGGGTTCGTCGGCGTCCAACGCGAGGTCGCGCTCGCGGACCGACCCGTGAACGTCGAACTCGGACTCTCCGACACGCCGGAGTTCGACCCCGAGGCGTTCGCGAACCCGACCGCGAACACGCCGACCGGGCCGAACGCGCGCGCCGAATCCGCGGACCTCACGGAGAACCCGCACGTCCCGCGCGCGGTGGAGAAAACCCTCGAAGACGACGATTGGCAGGCACAGGGCGCGATGACGTACCTCTACCGGAGGGGCCTCGACGTCTACGACATCAACCGCGTGCTCGCCGTCGGCGGACTCGGGCAGGGCGAAAACCGCCGGCTCGTGCCGACGCGGTGGTCCATCACGGCCGTAGACGACACCATCGGCCAGTACCTCCGCGGCCAGATTCGGGACGCACCGAGCGTCGACAAAGTCGAGGTTCACGTCAACGAGTACATGGGCAACCGCTACTGGGTGGTGCTCGCGCCCGGGACGTGGGAGTACGAACTCGTCGAGATGAAATCCCCGGGCAGCATCTGGAACCCCGACCCCAGCGGCGATCTCTGGATGGCGTCGGCGTCCGAGGGCTACGAGGGCCGCACGGGCTACGTCGAGGAGACGGCGGGCGCGTACTACGCGAGCCGGCTCGGCGTCCTCGAACACCTCGCCGACAGGGGGCGTCAGGCGAAAGCGCTCGTCCTCCGCGAAGTCAGCGACGACTACTGGGCTCCCGTCGGCGTCTGGCAAGTCCGCGAGAGCGTCCGGAACGCCTTCGACCCCGACAGCGCGAACGTCGCGTCCGACGGATACGGCGAAGCGGAGACGTTCCACGACGCCGTCCGCGAGATCGCCCCCCACCTCCCCGTCAGCCTGAACGACCTCCGCCGGAAGTCCACGATGGTCTCGGGGATTCAGACCGACCTCTCCTCGTTCTCGTAGCCGAACGCGCGACTATCCCTCCTCCGTCTCAGGGTCGCAGAGCGCGACACGCACCGATTTCCGGCTGACGTCGACTATCACGACGTCCAATCCGTGCCGGTCGGCGATGTGGCGCACGGGTTCCGGCGCGTCCTCGGGGTCGGCGCTCACAGCCCCGCCCCCGAGGGAAAGTGCATCGCAGACCCGGAGCAGGATCGACTGGTTCTCGCGCTTCAACGCTCCCTCCCGCGGTATCCGCCCGACGACCCACTCGCCGGAGAGCCCCGGCACCGCCGTCTCCCCGCTGTCGAACTCGAACCCGGAATACCCCGCCTCTCGCAGTTCGGTCGTCAATCGGTCCCAGTCGGCCATTTTCGGGGAATTGGCCGGTCGCGACGATAACTCCTTCCCTGCCCGCCGCGGTTCGTACCGGCCCGGTATCGCCGACCACCGACTTCCATCGGTCACAGAACTGAAGCCCTCGCTCCCCGAAGGGAGAGACGATGAGCACGAACGAAACGCAACCCGGCCTCCTGAGTCCGCGCGCCCGCGCCGTCGTCGTGACGTACGGTCTCGCGCTCGTCGGGTTCGCGCTCGGCATCGGCGTCGTCCTGGTCCTCGCGGTCGCCTACCTCTCCGTCACCGGAGCGGACAGCATCTCGGCCGTCACCGAACTCGGCCTGAGCCTCGTCGGCCTGCAGGGCGTGGCGTTCCCGATACTCTCGATAGCGTACGTCCGACTGAGCGGCCACGACTGGTCGTTCCTCAACGTCAGGACGCCGTCGCTCAGACAGGTCGGCTGGGCCGTCCTGGCCTTCCTCGGCGCGTTCGTCCTCGCCCTCGTCGCCGCTTCCGTCGTCCAATTCCTCGGACTCGAAGCTGCGTCGAACAGTTCCGCCGAGACCGCCCAACAGAACCCCGAGATCATCCCGTACATGATCGTCGCCGCCATCCTCCTCATCGGCCCCGGCGAGGAACTCCTCTTCCGCGGCGTCATCCAGGGCACCCTCCGCGAGTACTTCTCCGCACCCGCGGCAATCCTCCTCGCGAGCGGCGCGTTCGCCCCCCTCCACATCTTCGCCCTCATCGGCGACCTCCAGGCCGGCCTCGTCACCATCGCCGTCCTCTTCATCCCCAGCCTCGCCTTCGGCTACTCCTACGAACGCACCCAGAACCTCGTCGTCCCCGCGTTCGCCCACGGCCTCTACGACGCCCTGCTGTTCGCCTTCATCTACCTCGCGACCGCGTACGGACCAGAAACACAGTCCCTCCTCGTCTTCTAACCGAACGCCTGTAACTCCGAATCCGCGAAAACTCCTACTCCGACGTCGGCACCGCACCCGTCCCCACGACCTCGCGCACCGCGTCCTCGAACTCGTTTCGCGTCGAGAAGTACGACTCGTCCACCGACTCCAAGACGTCACTCAGCTCTCGCGGCCCCTCCGGCGTTCGAATCACCGACTCACCCTCCTTCCGCACGACCTCGCTCTTCTCCATCCCCCACGAGAGACGGGACGCCACCCGCGCGAGCGGCGCACCCTCGACGGACTCGCCCTCACCGAGCTCCACCGCAGGCGCCTCCTCTTCCTCGTTCTCGTCAGCCATACCCCGCGCTTCGACGGACTTCGGGGTAGTTCTTTCGATACACCGGATAGTATTCGAGTCCGCCGTCGGTTTTGAAGACGCGTCCGGAAAGCCCTCGCCGCGAGACCGACTCGCCCTTTCAATCCTCCATGGCCGCAGTCGGGTGTTTCGCGCTGTAGCTGTTGGCTGTTTCCCGGGCGATAGTCGGGAACGTTGAGAGGTTTGCTGGTGTTGTCGGCGTGGCGGTCACCTGTTCGCGCCGCGAAACGGCGTGGTTCACCGCGAGCCTTCGGCTCGCGGCCTTTCTCCCTCCAGGTTTTTGCGGGGAGCGGGTCGCCGGAGGCGGCCCCGACCCGGAAAAGGTGGCGTAGTGCTTTTGGTGTTCCTCGTTCATACCACGGTCATGACGAGTCTCGCGGACGCGTACGAGCGGCGGGCGGGGGAGGTGAGTCGCCAGCGCGTCTACGTCGGGACGGCGGTGTTCGCGGTGGGGGCGTTGATGGTCGTGTTCGGGGTTATTGCGGGGACGACACCGCTCTTGTTGGGGGAGACTCCGTCGCAGAGCGCTGTGTTGGGGGCGCGCGAGTTCGCGGCGACGCTGGTGGGATTCGGGTTGCCGGTGGCGTTCGTCGGTATCGTCACGGTGTTGCCGGCGAACCGGTTCCAGCGCACGGTGGCGGCGGCGGGCGCGGTGCTCTCCGGTGTCGGTGTGCTCATGTTTCGGTCGACGTATCCGGGGAACTGGTACGCGAGTCAGGGCGTCCCGTCGACGGCGGTGTTCGTGCTGGTCGTCGTGTACGCGGTGGGAATGATGACGACGCTGTGGTGTCTGTTCACCGCGGTCGCGACGTTCAAAACCCGGAACGACCCGGGCGGCACCGTCACGCTCACCATCACGCGCGACGGGGAGACGCGGACGGTGGAAGTCCCCGAGGGACAACTCGATTCCGCGCGCGAGGCGCTCTCCGGGAACTCGTTCGGCGGCGTCGGCGTGTTCGGGGACATGGACACGCCCGCGGACGACCACCCGTCGGTGAACGCGTCGCCATCGACGAGCGACGGCGGGGAGACGGAGACGATTTCGTCGCCGCTCGACGACCCGCAGGACAAGTACTGCGGGAGTTGCGCGCACTTCGACTACGTCCGCACCGACGACGGCCTCCAGCCGTACTGCGGCCTCAACCACGAGAAGATGGACGACATGGAGGCCTGCGACCGCTGGACGCCGAACAACTAGAGTCGTTTTTCGACGTGCGCCCAGTGGCTGCCGTGCCAGTAGTACTGCCCGCACTCCGTGCACTGCCACACCCGCTCTACGTCGTCCGGCGCGTGCTCCGGGCGGTCGTCTACTTCTTCGAGTTCGCCGTTGCAGGACGAACACCGCGCGTCCTCGCCGAGTTCGAGTTCGAGGCCGGCGTCCCGGAGTTCGGAGAGCTGTTCGTCCGTGTTCGTGCTGGTGACGAGGACGCTCTCGGGGTAGGACGCCGCGAACCGTTCGTCGCGCGTGACGAGCACGCGGTCTTCGCGGCGCGCGTGGTCCGCTATCTCGTCGTCCTCCAGCAGGCCGCGTTCGGGCGCGTACGCGGTGTCGTACCCGCACATGCGGAGGATGCGCGCGAGGTCGCCGACCATCACGTCCAGCATCAGTCGCGTGTCGTCGGGCGTCATTCGAGGAACTCCAGGAGGTCGTCGGTCTCCCACGTGTTCAACACGTCGTCGGGTTCCGCCCAGCCGCGGCGGGCGGTGTGAACGCCGTACTCCATCTGGTCGAGTTCGGGCGGGCTGTGGGCGTCCGTGTTCAGGACGACCGTCGCGTCGGCGTCGACGGCGGCCTGCACCGCGCTCCCCCAGAGGTCGATGCGGTGGTAGTTCGCGTTCACTTCGAGCGCCGTTCCGGCGTCCGCCGCGGCCTCCGCGAGCGCCACCGGGTCGAACTCCATCGCGGGCCGGTCGTTGATGAGGCGGCCGCTCGGATGACCGAGCACGTTCACGTGGTCGTGTTCTATCGCGCGAATCAGTCGGTCGGTCTGGTCGCCGCCGTCATCTCCCAGTCCCGAGTGAGGGCTCGCGATGACGACGTCTAAGTCCGCGAGCACGTCCTCGCCCACGTCCACGACGTTCCCGTCCACGTCGACGTTCGTCTCGATGCCGTGCAGGACGGCGAGGTCGTAGTCGTCGCGCACGTCGTCGATGGCCTCCGCCTGCTCGCGGATGTCGTCGTCTGAGAGCCCTGAATCACCGAAGACGCCCGGTCCTTCGCCGTGGTCGCTGATGCAGTAGTAGTCGTAGCCGCGTTCCTCGGCGGCGTCGAGCATCTCTTCTATCGTGTTGTCGCCGTCCGACCACTCCGTGTGCGTGTGCAGGTCGCCGCGCACGTCACCCGCCTCGACGAGGTTCGGGAGGTCCCCGGAGAGCGCGGCCTCCACCTCCCCCCGGTCTTCGCGGAGTTCGGGCGGAATCCACTCGCAGTCGAGCGCCGCGTACACGTCCTCTTCCGTCTCCCGCGCGAGCAACTCGCCGACCCGCTGGCCCGAATCGGGGTCGTCCACGTCGGAGATGTCGAACACGCCGTACTCGTTGACCTTCTTCTCCTGACTGATGGCGTGATTGCGGAGCGTGACGTTGTGCGATTTCGACCCGGTGAAGTACTGGAGCGCCGCGCCGAACTCCTCGGGTACGACGACCCGGAGGTCGACCCGCATCCCGTTCGACCGGATGCTCGTCTTCGTCGGCCCGACCTCGATGGTTTCGTCCGTGCGCTCCCACGCCGTCAACGCCTCGCCCACGTCCTCGCCCGCGTCGCTCGCCGCGAGCACGTCGATGTCGCCGATGGTTTCGCGCCACCGCCGCGTCGACCCAGCCACGTCCACACGCTCGACCGACTCTACGCCTTCGAGGAACGCCACCACGTCGTCCGCCACCGGCCGCCCGTCACCGAGCAACGACCGTTCGCCCGCCTCTCGCGCGAACGCGATGTGGTCGAGGATCTTCTGCTCCGTCTTCTCCCCGAACCCCGACACCTCCCGAATCTCGCCGTTCTCCGCGGCCTCCTCCAGTTCGTCGAGGTTCGTGATACCGAGCGCGTCGTACAGTTTCCCGACCGTCTTCGGCCCGACGCCCTCCACCCGCGTCAACGCCGCCATGTCCACCGGGAGTTTCTCCCGCTCCGCCTCCAGTTCCTCGATGCTCCCCGTCTCGATGTACTCCACTATCTTCGACGCGATGGACTCGCCCACCGCGTCAATCTCCTCCACCGCGTCCCGCCCCTCCTCCACCAAGTCCTCGATGGCGTCGGGGTAATCGCGGACGTTCGACGCCGCCCGCCGATACGTATTCGGCTTATAGCCCACGTCCTGGGCTTCCAGCAAGTCCGCGTACTCCTCCAACCGCCGCGCAACCTCGTCGTTCCGACTCATCGCCGAATCCCCTCACTCTCCTTCCACCCCAACGCCTCCGACAGGAACGAATACCACCGCTTCGTGTCCATCCGGTCGTTCGCCTCCATCTCGTCCTCGATGCTCCGCGACCCCAACGACTCCAGCGCGTTCAACGCCCGCTCGATACCGATGACCTCCGCCGCCACCCGTTCGCCCTCCTCGAACGAGATGTCTTCTTCCTCCAACGTTTCCATCCGCGCCAACCGCGCCCGCCGCAACGCCTTCTTCGCCTCCTGCACCCGCTCTCTATCCTCAGACGCCACCCCCTCCGCGCGCTTCACCTCGAACACGAACGACCGCAACTCGAACGCCTCCCCCTGCAACTCGATCTCGTCCGGAATCGACGCCCCAACCGTCGCGCCCTCCCGACCCACACGCTCGAGGAGTTGCTTCCGCTCGTACGACTTCATTAGCTAGGGATAACGGTCGTCACCCCGAAAGCACTTCGGCTAGTACGAGTTTTTAAATTCGACGGAACGGCTGTTTCCGTGTCCCCGAAAGCCCCCGGGCGCTCGTGGACTGCGACTCGCTGCGCGCTTCACTCACTCCGTTCGTTCCAGTGATTGCGTCGCCTCGCCTCACGAGCGCCCGGCCAGGGCGAGACGCTTCGCGTCTCGCTTGCTCTCGTTCGTCCTGCGGACTCACGAGAACCCTTTCGAATTCCCTCCCGGGATGTCTGTTCCACAGGCTCCCGCCGGAGGCTGTCCGGCGTGCGGTGGCGGCGGTTGCGGCGGTTGCGGTGCGGCGCGGTTCTGGTGGATCGAAAGGGCGAGCGTCACTCGCGGCGAACGACCGGAGGGAGTGAGCGGATGCGGTCGTCGGCCACTATCGCGACCGGAGGGAGCGATATGCCGGCGAGCGTGCGCGAGGGGCGCGAGGGCTTTCGGGTCACGGAGTCTGGCGGTTTCGTCTCGCGGCAATCTCCAATATTCGCGACGTTCGACTCAAAAAATTAGTTTATTACTCGTACTAGCCGCGGAACGCTTAACGGGCCGCCTCCCGAACCCCCGGTAATGCCTCGGTGTGACCGGTGTGGGAAGGAGGAAGGGATGCCGTATCAGTGCCGTCTGTGTGGGGGGACGTTCTGCGCTGATCATCGGCTTCCCGAGAATCACGACTGTCCGGGGTTGGACGCGTGGAACGACCCGAGCGGGGTGTTCGACAGCGGGTTCGACGATAGTGTGGACGATTCTTCGTCGTCGCGTGCGTCGGTGCTCGGGTTGGATACGGGCCCGGGTGGCGTGCTCGGGTATTTCCGTGGGAACGCGACGTTCGTCTTCCTCGGGTTGATGTGGTTGACATTCGTCGTGCAGTACGTCGTCTTCCCCGTCTTGCTGGGGGTTCCGGTGAACAGTCGGACGTGGTTGTCGGTGTTCACGTTGAACACGCAGAACCCGCTCGCGGTGTGGACGTGGGTGATTTCGATATTCTCGCACGGCGGTATCACGCACATCGTGTTCAACAGCATCGTGCTGTACTTCTTCGGCCCCATCGTGGAGCGCCGCATCGGCTCTGCGAAGTTCTCCGCGCTGTTCCTCGTCTCTGGTGTGCTCGCGGGTCTGGCGCAGGTGGGGGCGACGCTCCTCCAGAATCCGGGCGCGTACGGGCTTCCGCTCGGGTTCCCGGGCACGGCCGCCGTGCTCGGCGCGAGCGGCGCGATAGCGGCGTTGATGGGCGTGCTCACCGTCCTGAACCCGAACCTCCGCATCTACCTCTACTTCGTCATCCCGATGCCGCTCTGGGTGGCGACGCTGCTGTTCGCGGGGTACTCGGTGCTGATGAGTACGGTCGCCGGTGTCGGCGGCGGGAACGTCGCACAGTTCGCACACCTCGCGGGGCTCGCCATCGGCCTGCTGTACGGCCTGAAACTCAAGCGCGAGGGCGAGCGCGCGCCGAGCGAACTCCGGTTCGGCGGCGGCGGTGGTGGCGGCATGGGTGGCCGCCGGCGCTACTGACGGTGATGGACCTCGTTCACCCCGAATACTTGCCCGACCCCTCGCTCTCCCGCGCGGAGATGGAGTCCCTCCAGCGCGACCTCGCCGCGGACGCCGTGTTCGCGGACGACCACGGCCTCGACCCCGCCGCCGTCGCGGTGTCCGAACCCGTGGCGGACGAAGCCGACTACGACCCCGCCGGCGGCCCCGTCGTCGCGGGTATCGACCAGGCGTTCACCGACGACGAGTGCGTCACCGCCGTCGTCGCGATTCAGGACGGCCGCGTGGTAGAGCGCGCCACCGGCCGCGCTCCGCTCGACATCCCCTACATTCCCGGCCTCCTCTCCTTCCGCGAAGGCAACTCGATCGTGAACGCGCTCGAATCGCTCGACGCGCCGTGTGACTTGCTCGTCGTGGACGGGAGCGGGCGCGTTCACTTCCGACAGGCCGGGCTCGCCACGCACGTCGGCGTCATGTTCGACGCGCCCGCCATCGGGGTCGCGAAGAACCTCCTCTGCGGGGCTCCCGAGAAGTCGCTGGACGATTTCTACGCGGAGGGAACCCGAATCGCCATCGAGGCTGACGGCGACGTGGATGCGTCCGCGGACACCGTCATCGGGTACGCGTATCAGTCCCGCCAGTACCCGAACCCCGAGAAACGCCACGTGAACCCCCTCGTCGTGAGCCCCGGTCACCGCGTGAGCGCGGAGACGACCGTTGACTTCGTGGAAGCGCTCTGTGCGGGCTACAAACTCCCCGAACCGACGCGGCTCGCGGACTCGATGGCCGGCCGCGTGAAGTGACACAACGACCATCCTTATTTCGCTCCCGCGCGACCGTCGGGGTATGAGTAAGGTCGTTCTCGTTACGGGGTCGTCGGGCGGAATCGGTCGCGCCACCGCCGAAGCCTTCCTCGCCGAAGAGTGGACGGTGTACGCGACCGCTCGCGACACCGACGACGTCGAAGACCTCGCGGACGCCGGCTGCGAGACCGCGGAACTGGACGTCACGAAACCCGCGCAGTGCAAGAACGTCGTGGAGGACGTCATCGAAGCGGAGGGACGTCTCGACTGCCTCGTGAACAACGCGGGCTACGGGCAGGCGGGCGCGCTCGAAGACATCTCGACCCGCGACCTCCACCGCCAGTTCGACGTGAACGTCTACGGCCCTCACCGACTGGTTCGCGCCGCCCTTCCCCAGATGCGCGACCAGGAAGAGGGAACCATCGTGAACGTCTCCAGCGTCGCCGGTCGGGTCGCGACGCCCGGGATGGGCGCGTACTCGGGATCGAAGTTCGCGCTCGAAGGCATGAGCGACTCCCTCCGCGGCGAAGTCGGCAAATTCGGTATCGACGTCTGTCTGATCGAACCGGGACCGGTGGACACCGGGTTCGACGACCGAGTCGAAGCCGAAATCGAATCGCTCGACGCGACCGGCGCGTACGACGACATCTACGAACTCTACCGCGACTACGGCGCTATCGGCGGGTTCGGGCAGAGCGACCCAGCGGAGGTCGCGGACTGCATCGTGGACGCCGCGGTCAGCCCCGACCCGCCCGCGCGCTACCCGGTCGGCACGGTCGGCCGCCTCGGGTCGCTCGCGCGCTACCTCCCGGACGCGGTTCGGGACCGCGTGTTCGCCGTCGCCGCGAAGTTCACGTGATACAGAACCGGACCGCCCTCGCCGGCACGCCCGCCCGCGCGCTCGCGCTCGACTGCATCGAGGCCGGTATCGACGCCGCTCACCCCGCGACCGTGATTCCCGAAACCGTCTCCCTCGACGGCGACACGCTCCGCGTCGCGGGAGACACCTACGACCTCGCCGCGTACAACGAACTCGTCGTCCTCGGCGGCGGAAACGCCGCCGGGCAGGTCGCGGTGGCGCTCGAACGCGTCCTCGGCGACCGCCTCTCCGGAGGAATCGTCGTCACCGACGACCCGGCGGAGACCGACCGAATCGACGTCCGCGCGGGCGACCACCCCGTTCCCAGCGAGCGGAACGTCGACGCGACCCGCGACATCCTCGCCCGCGCCCGCGAATTCGACGACCGGACGCTCGTTCTCGCCGTCGTCACGGGCGGCGGGAGCGCGCTGCTCGCCGCGCCCGCCGTGTCGCTCGACGCCCTCCGCGAGACGACGGACGCGCTCCTGCGGAGCGGCGCGAGCATCCACGAGATAAACGCCGTCCGCAAACACCTTTCACGTACGAAGGGCGGCGGGCTCGCGGCGGCCTGCGCGCCCGCGACGGTCGTCACGCTCGTGTTCAGCGACGTCGTGGGCGACGACTTGGACACCATCGCCAGCGGCCCCACCGTCCCCGACGGTTCGACGCTCGCGGACGCCCGCCGCGTCCTCGCCGACTACGACGTGACCGTCCCCGCGGAGGTCGAAGACCGACTCGACGACCCGGACGCGGAGACGCCGAGTGCGGCCTTCGACCACGTCTCGACGCACGTTCTCGCGAGCGCGCGCACCGCGCTCGACGCGGCCCGAACGACCGCCGAGCGAGCGGGCTACGACACGCACATCTACTCAAATTCGGTCACGGGGGAGGCGCGGGACGCCGCCGCAGAACACGTCGAAGTCGCCCGACGAGTCCGTGACACCGGCGACCCCGTGTCGCCGCCCGCCGTGGTGCTCTCCGCCGGCGAGTGCACGGTCACCGTCACCGGCGACGGCGAAGGCGGACCGAATCAGGAGTTCGCGCTCGCCGCCGCCGTCGAGCGCGTTCCGGGCGTCCTCGCCACCGTCGACACGGACGGCATCGACGGGAACGCGGACGCCGCGGGCGCGATAGTCGATTCGGGGACCGTCGACGACGAACCGGCGGCGCGCGCGGCCCTCGACGCGAACGACGTCCACGACTACCTCGAAGAACGAGACGCGCTGATTCGGACGGGCGCGACGGGGACGAACGTCAACGACCTCCGCGCGCTCGTCCTCGACTAACCGGACGTCCTCCCCGGGTCCTCCGCCAGACAGGACGCGACGACGCGCAACATCCGTTCTCCGCGCACCTCGTCCGCGAACAGGGGGACGCGCGCGACCGCGTTCCCGCGGAAGAGGTCTTGGGCCTCCGCGAGCGCGTCCTGCTGGACGCCCCAGCGTCGCTTACAGAACTCGCAACTCTCGACGTTCGCGCTCACGAACGCGTCCTCGGGCGCGTCCGTCACGTCCGCCAGCGACTCCATCACGCGATTCACGACGACCGTCCCGACCGGAATTCCGTACTCCTCCAACTGGGCGCGCAGGCGTTTGGACTCGTAGACGCTCATCTCCTCGGGCACCATCACGATGCGGAAGTCCGTGCGGGAGGGGTCCCGAAGCACGCCGCGGAGTCGTTCGATGCGCTCTGCGAGTTCGTCGAGGTCGCCCATACCCGCGTTCTCGGCCCCTTCGTCGCCGCCGAACATCCCCTTCACTCCCTCCATCATCCCCGAGAAGCGGTTTCGGAGTTTCATCATCCGCCCCATCATCGAGTCGAGGAGGTCGGGGAGTTCGAGCAGTCGGAGGGTGTGACCGGTCGGCGCGGTGTCCACGACCACGCGCTCGAACCGGTCGTCGTCCAAGTATTCGAGGAGGAGTTGCATCGCCGCCGCCTCGTCCGCGCCCGGCATCATCCCCGTGAAACTCTCGCCGTCGTCGCCGCCGGGGAGCATTCCGTCGAGGCCGCCCATCGGGTTCTCGCCGCCGCCGAACACGCCCGCGCGCTCCAGCGCGTCCTCGGGGTCGATTTCCACGGCGTACAGCGGCACGTCGTCGCGAATCCGTTCGGGACGCGTCGGAATCTCTGTCTCGTACGTGTCCGAGAGGCTGTGCGCGGGGTCCGTGGAGACGACGAGCGTCGACGTCCCCTCGCTCGCGGACGCGAGACCCGTCGCCGCCGCCATCGTCGTCTTCCCGACGCCGCCCTTCCCGCCGTACAGCACGTACTCGGGGGTCTCCGGCGCGACCGCGAGGTCGGCCGAATCCACAACCTCGACCTCGATTTCGCTCATACCCGGGTTCGGGAGCGAACCGGGGTGAATCCGTCGGTCCTACGCGAAGTAGTCCGCGAGGCGTTCGGCGGCCTCCTCGACGCGCGGCGTGACGAGCGCGAACCGGAGCCAGTCGCTCTTGGACTCGCCGAACGCGGACCCCGGCATCCCCGCGACCCCGGCCTCGTCGATGAGTTGTTTCGTGTTCTCCAGCGTCCCCGGGTAGTCGGGAAACTTCACGAGGACGTAGAACGCGCCGTCCGGTGTCGTGTACTCCGCGCCCGCCTCGTCCAGCGCCGCCGTGAACGTCTCCACGCGCTCTCGCAGGCGGGCGCGGTTCGCCTCGTGGTACTCCGTATCCGTCTCCCGCAGGGCCTTGTGGACGGCGTACTGGCCCGGGCGAGTGGTCGCGACGTTCGTCAGCATGTTCCGCGCGCGGAACGCCGGGACGTGCTCGCGGGGCGCGATGGCGTACCCGACCCGGAAGCCCGTGATGGCGTGCGTCTTCGAGAAAGAGTTCGTGACGACGACGTGCTCCGAGTCGAACTCCAGCGCGCTCGTGAACGACCCCGAGAGAACGAAGTGGTCGTACACCTCGTCGCTCACCAGCAGCGCGTCGTACTCCTCTACGACGTCGACGAGTTCGCGCATCGTCTCCTCCGAATAGACCGCGCCCGTGGGGTTGTTCGGCGTGTTCACCACGACGGCCGCGGTGTTCTCGTTCGCCGCTTCACGCACGCTCGCCGGGTCGAGCGTTCCGTCCGTTTCGGTGCTGACGAACACTTGCGTTCCGCCGAGCATCGTCGTCTTCCCCGGATAGTAGGGGTAGACGGGGTCGGTGAGGATGATTTCGTCCCCGCGCTCCCGTTCGAGCGCGCGCGCCATCGCGAGGTAGTTCGCAGCGCCGCCGCCGTTCGCGATGACGACGCGCTCCACGTCGACGCCGCGGCGAGCGGCGATTTCCTCGCGCAACTCTGGGAGCCCGATGCTCGGCGCGTACTGGAAGTCCTCGCCGCCCAGGTCCGCGTACTCGTGCAATCCCTCGCTGATACCGTCCGGCGCGCCCCAGTCCGGGTTCCCGGACACCATGTCGATGACGTCGCGGTCGGCTTCGTCCGCGTACGCCATCACCTCGAAGAACAACGGCTCCTCGTACTCCATACGCTCTCATTTCCCTCCACGCCCCTCGCTCTTTCGCCCCCGACAACTCGGGCCGCCGGCAACTATTTTCCGCCTCCGCTGGAACGGCAGGCTATGCGAGCGCACGCACGCGACCCGCCCGTCGAGGAAACCCTTGGCGAGGAACTCCGGGCGCGCGGCCACAGCATCGCGACCGCCGAGTCCTGCACGGGTGGACTGGTCGGGTCGCTGCTCACCGACGTCCCGGGGTCGTCCGACTACTTCGACCGGACGTACTGCACGTACACGTACGACGCGAAACTCGACACGGGCGTCACCCGCGAATCGCTCGACGAACACGGCGCGGTCTCCGAACCCGTCGCCCGCCAGATGGCGCAAGCGATACGGGACGCGGCGGGGACGACGTGGGGCGTCTCCACCACCGGCATCGCCGGTCCGGGCGGCGGCACGGAGGAGAAACCGGTGGGGACCGTCTACATCGGCGTCGCGCACGCCGGCGACTGGGGGAGCGGCGACTCGTACACGACGGTCACGCGACACGAGTTCGACGGCAGCCGTCTGGATATCAAAGAGAAGATAGCGCGGCGCGCACTCCGTCGCGTCGAAGAGGAACTATGAACAAAAAAGACCACGTCCTCAACGGCATCCTGCTCGGAATCGGCCTCGGGTACGTCCTCCACCCCGCGGGCGACGTCGAGACGCTGAAGACCGTCGCCGCGGTCACGATTCCCGTCGTGCTCGGCGCGCTCTTCCCCGACGTCGACACCGACTTCGGCCGCCACCGCAAGACCCTGCACAGCCTCCCCGTTCTCGCCGTCTTCGTCGCCTACCCCTACCTGTTCGGCAACCTCCAGTGGGTGTGGGTTGGCGTGCTCACTCACTTCGTCCTCGACGTCGTCGGGAGCAAACGCGGCATCGCGCTGTTCCACCCCCTCTCGGACACGGAGTACGGCCTCCCCATCGGCGTCTCGACGGTGAGTAACTACGCGACGCTCGTCACCATCGTCATCACTGTCCTCGAACTCGTCGTCGTCTGGGCGGGCGTCCACTACGCCCCCCAGTACCTCCCGCAGGGCTTCGACACCGCCGTGAACTCGCTTCAGTAAACTCTCGACTCGTCGAACCGCCCCTCGTACGCGATGTGGCGCGGATGGGTCGGTTCCATCCCCGACAGCAGAATCCGGTCGACTTTCTTGTACGTGTTCTCCCACGCGAGGTGCGAGAACTCGGTGTAACACCGCGCGCGGTGAATCGGCCCGGACTGGTGGTCGACGACCCGTCGGTCACCCGATTTCAACGCCGCCACGAGGTCCTCCTCGCTCGTCACGTCCTCCGAGAACGTCGTCCACACTTCACCCACGGTGCCCGTTCGGTGCGCGTACGACGACCCGAACGCGGGCAGGTCCTGTGCGTGCGCGAGCCGTTTCGCCCGCCGCCGGTGATGCGCGAGGAACTTCGGATTGTACGTCTCCACCGCGTCTATCTGGTCGCGATAGCGTTCGACGTCGCCCGCCGACAGCGACACCGAGAGGAACGCGGGATGCGGCGCGAGCACGGCTGCGCCCTGTCGTTCGAACTCTGAGAGCGCCGCGTCCAGCGTGATGAAGTCGGGAACGGGGTCCGTGAGGCCGAGTGCGAGCACGTGCCGGCGGTCGCGCCAGTCGCCCGTGAACACCTCGCGCGCCGGGATGACGGAGAGTTCGTCGTCGCTGAACCGCTCCGCCCGCGCCCGGATGTCCGGCAGGCGTTCGAAGTGCGGCGCGTACACCAGCGCGTCCAATCCCTTCGCCTTCGCGCGCGCCACCACGTCCTCGTCGAGGAGTTTCACGTGCAAGTCGACCCGGCAGGCTGTCACGACTCGCCCTTGGGACTCGGGGGTTTAGCGGTTTGCGGTCGGTGGTTTTCCGCTTCCACGCGACTTTAGTCCCGTCGCACGCTCTCACACCACGTGTCCGAGTCGGACGACGAGTTCGCGGACGTGCGGAAGACGGACGTGAACGCTATCTGGCGGCTGTTCGGCGAGTACGGCCGCGAACAGGCTCCCGTGTTCGTCGCGGGCGGCCTCGCGAGCGTCCTCCAGATGCTCATGGAACTCGTCCCCTCCTTCGTCCTCTCCGTCGCCATCGACTCACTGTTCTTCGATACGCGACCGTTCTCCCTCCCGTTCGTCCCACGGGACTGGCTTCCCACCACGGCGGGCGACCAGTTCCTCCTCGCCGCGGCCCTCATTGCCGTCGCGTACGCCCTGAACTCCATTCTCGGGTGGGCGAACAGCTACCTCTGGAACCGGTTCAGCCAGCACTTCCAGCACGCCGTCCGCGTCGACACCTACGACGCGATGCAGCGCCGGGAAGCCGACTTCTTCGACAACAAGCAGACCGGCGAGGTGATGAGCGTGCTGAACAACGACGTCAACCAACTGGAGAACTTCCTCACCACGAACCTCAACAGTCTCATCGCCATCGTCGTGCGCGTCGGCGGGATGGGGCTCGTGATGTTGCTCATCAACTGGCGGCTCGCGCTCATCCCGGTCGCCGCAATCCCCCTCCTCGGATATCTGAGCCACCGGTTCGTGCGCGCCATCCACCCGAAGTATCAGGACGTACGCTCCGCGGTGGGCGCGCTGAACAGCCGGCTGGAGAACAACATCGGGGGCATCGAGACGGTGAAGGCGTTCACCACGGAGTCGTTCGAGACGGACCGCGTCCGCGACGCCTCACGCGACTACCTCGACGCGCAGTGGGACGCGATTCGGACGCGCATCCTCTTCTTCCCGAGCCTGCAGGCGACCACGGCGGCCGCCTACGTCTCCGTCTTCCTCGTCGGCGGCTGGTGGGTCGTCACCGGCAGTCCCCCGATAGCGTTCTTCGGGGACGGCACGCTCACCGCGGGGACGCTCGTGCTCTTCCTGAACTACTCGCGGCGGTTCGTCTACCCGATGCGCCAGATGGGTCAAATCATCAACGGCTACCAGTACGCCGAAGCCGCGGGCGAGCGCATCGTCGGCCTGCTCGACATGACGCCGCGCGTGAAGGACTCGCCGGACGCCGAAGACCTAGAGGGCGTCGAGGGCCGCGTCGAGTTCGACGGCGTCTCATTCGCCTACAAGGACGAACACGGCGACCCCGCCGAGGAGGTGCTCGACGACGTGAGCTTCGACGCCGACCCCGGCGAGTACGTCGGCCTCGTGGGACCGACGGGCGCGGGCAAATCCACGACGATGAAACTCCTCCTTCGCTTCTACGACCCCGACGCGGGCGAGGTGCGGGTGGACGGCCGGGACGTTCGAGACGTGAGCCTCCACAGCCTCCGTGAGAACGTCGGGTACGTGAACCAGGACCCATACCTGTTCTACGGCACGGTCGCGGACAACATCGCGTACGGTCTCACCGACCCCGACGAGGACGCGCTCCGCGAGGCCGCGGAACTCGCGGGCGCACACGACTTCGTCACGGACTTGCCCGACGGCTACGACACGATGGTCGGCGAGCGCGGCGTCAAACTCTCCGGCGGCCAGCGCCAGCGCATCGCGCTGGCCCGCGCGCTCCTCCGCGACCCGGACGTCCTCATTCTGGACGAGGCGACGAGTCACGTCGACAACGAGACCGAGCGCGTCATCCAGTCGAACCTCTCCGACGTGGTCGCGGACCGAACCACGTTCGCCGTGGCCCACCGCCTCTCCACCGTCCGCGACGCCGACACCATCCTCGTGATGGACGACGGCGAAATCGTCGAACGCGGCACCCACGACGACCTGCTCGCGCGGGACGGCCTGTACGCGGACCTCTGGAACGTCCAGGTCGGCGCGGCCAACTGACTTTACTGGCGTCCGAGCGTGGTCGGCGTATGGAACTCCTGAGCGAGCACATCGTGCCCGAGTACGCCCGCGGAGTCAAGCAGGAGGCCCGCGAGTTCGCGGACGAGTACATCGCGCCGAACGCCGAGGAGTACTACCGGCGTGGCGAGTATCCGTGGGAGATTCTGGAAGCCGGGCAGGACGCCGGACTGGTCGCACAGGACGTGCCCGAGGAGTACGGCGGGCGCGGGCTGGACGTGGTGGAGATTCTCGCGATGGCGGAGGAGTTCTACCGCGCCGACGCGGGTATCGCGCTCACCCTCCAGCTCGCGTCGTTCGGGGCGGAGATGCTCGAACAGTACGGCACCGACGAGCAGAAAGAGGAGTACCTGCGGCCGCTCGCGGCGGGCGACCAGATTTCGGGCCTCGCGGTGTCCGAACCCGAGGTCGGGAGCGACCTCGCGGGAATGTAGACCACTGCCGAGAAAGACGGCGACGAGTACGTGTTGAACGGCGAGAAGTACTGGATCGGGAACGGCGTCGAAGCCGACTGGGTGACGGTGTACGCGAAAACCGCGGACACCGACGACCGCTACATGAACTACTCGCTATTCGTCGTACCCACCGACTCCGTGGGATACGACGCAGAACACATCCCGGAGAAGATGGGGATGCGGGCGTCGAAGCAGGCGCACGTCGTCTTCGACGACTGCCGCATCCCGGAGGAGAACCTCATCGGGAGCGAAGGCGGCGGGTTCATGATGCTCGCGGATTTCTTCAACCACGGCCGGGTGGTCGTCGGCGGGCACGGCCTCGGCCTCGCCGCGGCGGCCATCGAGGAGGCGTGGGAGTTCGTCCACGACCGCGAGGAGTTCGGCCGCCACGTCAGCGACTTTCAGGCCGTCCAGCACGGATTGGCGGACATGCGAATCGAGTTCGAGTCCGCGCGCGCCCTGAACTACCGCGCCGCGGAGAACGTCCGTGACTACGACAACCCCGGTTTGTGGGCGGCGATGGCGAAGACGAAGAGCACCGAGGTCGCGCGCGACAACGCCCAGCAGGGCATGCAGTTCCACGGCGGCCGCTCAATCCTCACGGACCGCCGCATCGCCCGCGTCTACCGCGACGTCCGCATTCCCGTCATCTACGAGGGCGCAAACGAGATACAGCGCGACCTCGTCTACCGACAGAGCGACCAATGACACGTCCATCGTCTTACAACAAGGCTTATCCCGTAGATTCGGCTATTCGGGAGTAATGACGGGGTGGGAGTGCGGTATCTCCGGCTGTGGCGCGACGTACGGTGACGTCGAGTCTTTGCTCGCACACCAGGTCGGCGACCACGAGCGCCACGAGTGCGACATCTGTGGGACCGTCGTCCCAGAGGGCTTCTTCGCCATTCGGCACGTCTTCGACGAGCACACGCGCGCCCAGTTCGTCCGCGCGTACGACGCCGACTCCGACGACATCCGCGCCCGCGAGAACGTCAAACACCGCATCGAAGAGGAGATTGACGTTACCTCGCTCAGAGAACGCCTCGACCTCGATTCCGTCGCGTCCGCGGACTGACGCGGCCACGCCGCTTTTCACGCCGCCGGAAGACGACTCCCGCATGCCCGACGACACGGAAACCGTCGTCCTCGAACTTCTCGCACAGGCCGGTATCGCCGTCTCCCCCGGCGCCATCGCCGCGAACGTCGCGCACTTCACCGAACGGGACCCCAGCGCGGCCGACGTCACCACCGCCCTCGAAACGCTCGACGCCGAGAACTACGTCCGCACGCTCGCCGACACCGACTACTACCGCCTCACCGACCACGGCCGCAACTACGTCGAACAGGAGTTCGTCGAAAACGCACCCGGCTACATCGACTGAATCGAGAAACCCGAACGGCGAAAAACGCCGCTTACCGCTCCTCAGAGTCGAGGACTCGAATCTGGTCGCCGCGAACCGTCACGGGAATCGGAACGGTCGCCTCGTACAGTTCGACCGTCACCTGGTCTTTGCCCTCGTCGATACGCTGGACCTGCGCCTTCTCGCCCTTGAACGGGCCGGCGATGAGTTCCACGATGTCGCCCTCCGCGATACCCTCGACGTCCGGTTTCGGGCTGAGGAAGTGCTCGACTTCCGCGATACCGGATTCTCCGGGCACGAGACTGCGGGCGTGCGGAATCTCCTCCATGACGCGTTCGAGGACGGCGTGACCGTCGGCCTCGACCATCACGTAACTCGTGAGGGATTCGGGCGCGAGCACCGCGTGAATCTCGGGTTCTTCTTTGTTCGCGATCATGCTCGCGACGGTCTGTTCCTGGCTCGCCGTGGTCTTGACTGCGTAAATACCCATCTTAGACACCCGGAAGGCTGGTCATCACGATGCCGATGAGAAAGCCCATCACGCCAACGAGCAGTATCCCGGCCCCGGCGATCATCGCAATCTGGGAGAACTCCTCCCACGACGGCGTGCTCGCCAGTTTCAGCACTCGCACGTACGCGGAGGGCTCTAGCGGAACGTCCATGCTGGCGGGTTCGTCGCCATCGCTTTTCTATCTATTGATGTGGAGCGCGTCGAACGGCGTCTCGGGGTTCGTGGTCACGAGAAGAACACCTCCACGTCCGCACCCGTCGGCGGGTCGGGAATCTGTGGGATGCTTTCGAAGAACGCGCACGTCTCGTCCGCTGCTTTCGTGTCAGAGCGCTTCGGGGTCTGGCCGGGAGAGTAGCACGCCGTCGGTGGTCGTCACGCCGACGGCGACGATTCCCGCGACGGACGTCCGCAGTTCGACGTGCGACTCGTCGCGCAACGTGGTGGTGTCCGTAGCGTTTCGTTCGAACAGCACGTCGGGTTCGACGGTCACTGGTCGAGCACCCGTTCGATGTCGTCGCGCGTCTCGCCGTCGGCGTTCTCCGGCACTGTGGTGTGCCAGTCGGCCGTCCAGTCGTTCGCGCAGTCGTAGCGCACGTCCCCGTCGGGAGTGCTGTCCGCTGCGGGGGTCGCGGTGAACACGACGTGGTGGGTGGTGGTTTCGCGGCCGTCAGGCGCGACGAGGTGGTTCTCGCGGACGAACAGAACGGTCTCGATTTCGGGGACGATGCCGGTGAGGCCGTCGGTCCAGTCGACGGCGGTTTCTATCCAGCCCTCGTCTTCGACGTGGCCGTACGGGAGCAGCCAGCCGTCGGGGCCGTCGCCGGTGTCCCGAATCAGGAGCACGTCGCCGCGGTCGTTCGTCACGCCGACGACGGCAACGCCTGCGCTCGCTTCGTGACGGTCGAACGCGTCAGGGGGGAGTTCTCGTTCCGTGCGCGCGCACGGAACGTCCAGCGTTTCGGGGTCGATGGGGGCCGTAATGGGGGTGACTTCTCTCATCTATGTTGGGTCTGGTGGTTTCGGAGGCGTGGCTACTCGGGTGTGTGTGGGCGTTTCGTCGGCGTCGGAACGCGGGGTTCGGGACGCTGGAGACGTATCTACCGGAAACTACTACAAGAAAACACCGATTTAGTTTCGAGTACTTTCTACGTGTAAAAATACGTGCTGTGGGGTATAAAACAGTTTCTCCTATCGAGTGACGAACCCGGAGAGCGCTTCGACGGTCGGCGTCAGCATCTGTCGAAGGTCGGCGTCGCCACCGCTCTCAGGCGTCCACTCGTCGGGAGCGAGGTAGTCGCCTATCTGGTGGATGGTCGCGGCGGCCGCGCCGCGATACTCGCAGACTGCCCAGATGGCCGCCGACTCCATGCAGAGCGACACTACGCCGCGGTCCGGTAGTGTTCGACTTCCGCGCCCGTTTCGCGGTACATCGCGCTCGTCGTCCACGTCCGCCCTCGGGGCGTGTCGAATCCCGCCCCAGCGAGCGCGTCGTCCAGTTCGTCCACGAGCGCCGGCATCGCGGTCACGTCGCCGTCGCCCCGGAGGTAGTGGTGGGAGACACCCTCGTCACGTATCGAGGCGGTCGGGAGGATGGCGGCGTCCGGCGGAATCTCGGGGTCGAGGCAGGCACAGCCGCCGAGCATCACCACAGCCTCGGCACCGCCCGCAATGACGTTCTCCGTCACGATACCGGAGACGGGCGCGCCGACGCCGGCCTCGTGGACGGGGACGTACCCGACGGCGTCGGAGACGCGATGCAGCGTCTGCGACCCGACGAGCGACACCGACTCGCTCGCGCGCTCTCGTACGGCCTCCGTGAGTTCGTCCTGATACCCGAGAATCACCGCGGGCGGCACGTCCACCACGCCCTCGCCCTGCGCGTCGAGCGCGTCCGCGGGCGAGAACACCGCGTCCGCCCCGTACTTCTCCTCGAAGTTCGGAATCACGGTCGAAAATCCCGGTTTACCGATAAGTGCTTTCCGCCGCTATCCACGACGAATCGTTCGCGAGCGAGTGGTCCGGAGATCGCGCGAACCGATGGGTGACGCCGGAGGCGTCTCGTTTGCCGGGGTGAGTGCGAGCAAGCGAGAACTCCGCTCTCGCCATGGACCCGGTAGCGAAGCGATTCACTGCGCGAACGACACGAGCGAGCGGCGACGCAGCGACCAAGAGAGCGCAGGCCAAGGAGCGACCGGAGGTCGCTCACAGCGAAAAGTGGGTGTTACTCGACGTAGTCGATGTCTTCGATGCGCTGGGATTCCTGCTCTTCTTCGGCTTCGTTTCGTCCGTATATCTGGGGGCTCTGGACGCCGGTGACGACGACCATGGTGCGGACGGTGCCGTCGAGTTCTTCGTCGATGCTGGTCCCCCAGATGATGCGGGCGTCGGGGTCGATGCGGTCGTAGATTTCTTCGACGACGCCTTCGGCTTCTTCGATGCTCATGTCCGCGCCGCCGGTGACGTTGACGAGCGCGCTGTTCGCGCTGGAGATGTCGACGTCGAGGAGGGGACTGCGGAGGGCGGATTTGACGGAGTCGGAGGCTTTCGCGTCGCTGTTGGACTCTCCTAACCCGATCATCGCGACGCCGCCTTTCTCCATGACGGTGCGGACGTCGGCGAAGTCGAGGTTGACGAGGCCGGGTTTGGTGATGAGTTCCGTGATGCCCTTCACGGAGCGCATGAGGACTTCGTCGCTGATCTTGAACGCCTGGCGGACGGGGAGCTTACCCACGGAGTCGAGGAGGCGGTCGTTGGGGACGACGATGACCGTGTCGGAGACGTCGCGGAGGCGTTCGAGGCCGGCTTCCGCGTTCGTGCGGCGGACTTCGCCTTCCGCGGTGAACGGCGTGGTGACGATGGAGATGGTGAGCGCGCCGATTTCGCGGGCGGCTTTCGCGACGACGGGCGCGCTGCCGGTTCCGGTTCCGCCGCCGAGGCCGGCGGTGACGAACACCATGTCGGAGCCTTCGAGGGCTTCCCCGATTTCGTCCTGGCTCTCGATGGCGGCTTCCTCACCGACCTGCGGGAGGCTGCCGGCGCCGCGGCCCTTCGTTTTCTCCTGTCCCATCAGGATTTTCACGTCCGCGTCGGTGTCCACGAGGTGCTGGACGTCCGTGTTCGCGGCGACGAGTTTCGCGCCGTGTATCCCTTCTTCGGCCATCCGGTTGACGGTGTTCGACCCCGCGCCGCCGCACCCGACCACGGTAATATTCGTCTGGAGTTCCTCCAGAACGTCCATCAGTTCGTCGTCGGTCATCCGCCCAGAGGCGTTTGCGGCGGACCCACCCCCGGAGGCCGATTCGTCCGCTTCGGCCTCGTCGATGGCGTCCTCTACAATCGAGTCCATTCTTGGGTATGGGATAAACGAACGAGGCTTAATTACCTTTCCCCCTTGCGTCTGACGAACGTCCGACCGCGTATCGTCGCGTCCGCTCTCGCGTCACATCGCCCGGTTCGACGGTTTCGCCGTCCACCGTCACGGCCGCACCGGCTGCGAGCTTCCCGAACTTCGGGCCCTCCGGCACTCCCTCGTCCGCGGCGAGCGACGGGTCGAACGCCGCTTCCTCCGCGACGACCTCGCCGCCCTCGATTCGCACCGACTCGTACTTCTCCCGGAGGAGGTCCGCGAGCAGGGCGACGTACTCGTCGTAGGCGGCCTGGTCGGGGAACGCCGCGCGTCCCTCGACGCGGTTCCCGTTCTCCGTCGTCTCGTACGCCACCGCGGTCTCGCGTGCGGCGTCGAGCGCTCTCTCCGCGTCGACGCTGTGCGCGTCCGCCCACAGGTCGTCCGGGAGGTCCACGAACACCCACTCACCGTCGTAGCCCACGGCCGGCGAACCGAACCGGAGGCCGTCGTCGACGGACGACAACTCCGCTTCGAGTCGTTCTGCGAGGTCGAGGAGGACGCCGTCGGTCTCGCGCACCCACGTCTCGCTCACCACCCGATACCCGAGGTCGTCGACGACGGCTTCGAGTCGCGGCTTCTCGCCGTCCACGACGGCGTACTCGGTGTCGGAGGCGTCGAACGCCCTGTCGAGCACGTCACGGTGGGCTTCGGGGTCGCCCATGTCGGCCAGACACCAGTCCGCGGCGATGTGCCCGAACGCCCACCCCGTCTCCGCGACGATGCGCGTGGGACGCGGGACGTAGTGTCCGCCGCCGAATCCGACCAGCGACCGGCCGTCGAGTTCGGTTCCGCGGAGGTCGAGAATCGACCGCGCGACGGCCTCGGCCGCCGCTTCGTCTCGCCACTCGTCCTCGCCACTCCCGAGTTCCACGAACATCGACGGCGCTCCGACGTCCGTCGGGCCGTGGTGCGTACACTCCATCCCGACGTCGTACCGGTCGGGCGCGTGCTCGGCGAACGCTTCGACGACGCGGCGGTGGGCCGCCGGACACGTCTCTGAGAGCGTGTAGTCCTCGCCGCCGAACTCGCCCGGCCCGAAGTTCCCCGTGAAGTGTGCCGTCAACAGGGGGCCGGTTTCGCCCGAGTGCCGGGACGCGAACACCACGAACTCGGGGTTCGTGAAGTCGGCCGCGACCCCGTCCAGTTCGAGGTGCCAGTCGTCGTACTCGCGCAACTCGAACCCGTCCGTCCGCCAGTACTCGCCCGCTTCGTCCTCGTCGCGCGTCCAGTCCGCGACGTCACGCAACGCCTCGCCGATGGCGACCGACGCCTCGTCCGCGCGACTGACGACCACGCCTATCATCACCGGAATCTCGAACGCCGAGCGCTTGAGGGCGTCGACTCACGCTCTCGATACGCGAGGGTGCGAGGGATGCGCGAACGGTGGTCTGGCTGGTGCGTTTGGAAGTCCTTAACCGTCCAGTCCCGCAATCAGCGGGTATGAGCGCTATCCCGTTCGTCCCGCTTCCCGGCGGCCTCGAACGCACTATCCTCCTCTTCGGGTCGTTCGCGCTGCTCCTCGCCGGCGCGGAAGTGTTCACGAACAGCGTCGAGTGGCTCGGCCACCGCCTCGGCGTCTCCGAGTCCGCGACGGGCAGCATTCTGGCCGCCGTCGGCACCGCCCTCCCGGAAACCCTCATCCCCGTCATCGCCATCCTTCAGGGCGGCGAATCCGCGTCCCACGTCGGCGTCGGCGCGATTCTCGGCGCGCCCTTCATGCTCGCGACCATCGGCATGTTCCTCGTCGGCGCGAGCGTCTACTACTTCCGCGACCGCCGCCTCCACGATTCGCGCCTCTACTTCAACGAGAAGACGACGCGCCGCGACATCTCCTTCTTCCTCGTCGGCTACGTCATCGCGTTCAGCGCCGCGTTCGTCCCCGAGACGGTCTTCGGCCTCCAGCAGGAGACCGTTCAGTACGTCTTCGGCGCCGCGCTCGTCCTCCTCTACGTCGCCTACCTCTACCGGTCCCTCCAGGCGGGCGAACTCGTCGAGTCCGAGGACCTCGAAGCCCTCCACTTCGGC